>Ga0315282_10012613_pt1 | contig 12906 bp, 14 predicted proteins | sample YL17G07_20_MG_FD_203693 | JGI IMG/M metagenome (GOLD analysis project Ga0315282, IMG submission 203693) | Sediment microbial communities from Yellowstone Lake, YNP, Wyoming, USA - YL17G07_20 | ecosystem: Environmental > Aquatic > Freshwater > Lake > Sediment | place: USA: Wyoming | collected... | reverse complement strand
CCTGTCCGCTGCCGGGGCCGTCGTTGATGCCCACGGTGGCGGCTTCCGCTCCCACTGCTTCTCGGATGGGCTTAGCGAGCCTGTGGAGGGCGGCGAAGAGGGCTGCGGCGTCCTCGGCTGACAGGTCTTCTATCCTGGCTACATGGGTTCTGGGGATTATCAGCGTGTGGCCCGGGGCGCTCGGGTGGATGTCTAGGAAGGCCACGGTCCTATCGTCCTCGTATACGACGTGGGCTGGGACCTTGCCCGCGGATATGGCGCAGAATAAGCAGATATTCATGGATTTCTCGTGGGAGATTTGTGCGGTCCAGTTTAAAACGAATACGGTTGGGCCATAACGTGGGTCGGCCGACGTCGATGATTGCCGGGGGATTGAAAGCCCTGAAGTTGTCAGTGGCTTCCTCTGGCCTTCGCCCTGGCCACCTCGTCCTGCGGCACTGGTAAGGCGTCCGTGCCCGCGGGGGTCTTTCTGGCCTTCTTCTCCTCGGCTTCCTTTAGCAACCTATGTATCTCCTCGAACTGCTCCTCGGTGTAGGACTCCTCGCCGCAGACGGGGCATCTGAGCCCCCTGACCCCTCTTATGGTCACGCCCCTCGCGGTGAAGTCGGTGTCGACTTCCCGGAGTTCGCCGTGCCCCTTGTAGCACTTTACCATCTTTTTCCCCTCGTCACGGTAATGACGTGGATCTCCTCTGTGGTCTCTATGCATATCGCGACTAGTATGCCTTTCTTCGTTCTGAGGCGGTAGCGGGCCTTTCTTCTGCCCTCGAGGATCCTCTCGCCGTCGTGAATGGCTCTGGTGATCTCCTCCGGCGTGAATCCGTGGGCCTCGATTCGCTCACCGGCGTGCTTCGTGATGATTATCCTCCTGCCGGTCAAGGCGGCCCCGGTCTATTTAGTGTCATCTCGGTTTAACTGTTTGCCGGTTCATTTTCCTCCGGTCTTATGGCTCTGAGGGCTCCGTGTGGGCAGAGCTCCGTGCAGCAGAAGCACTGGATGCAGCGGGCGTAGTCTATCTCGGGGACCGTGGTCAGGGTTATGGCTCCGGCGGGGCAGACGGTCTGGCAGATTCCGCATTGTCGGCATTTCTTCGGGTCTGGGGCGATGCGCATCTTTATGTTGTGGAACCTTTCGAGGTCCAGGCTGGTGGCGGGCTTCTTCAGCGGGTGGATGGCATCGTCGAGGGGTGTGCCTGTGATCTGTATCTCGTCGAGGCTGCTGGGGCCGAGGCCTCGTTCGGCTGCGAGGCGGATGGTGGGGACTGTCATGGGATCCCATCCTGCCAAGGCGGCGCAGACGTAGTCTACGGCGGCGGCGTCTTCGCCGGCTATTATGGTGTTCATGTTGACGGTGTCTCCGGTTGTTGGTCCTTCTCCCTCCATGGCGACTATGGCGTCCACGATGTTGAGCTTGACGTGGGGTCTGAGGGTGGTGTATATGTCGAGGAGGAGGTGGGCGAAGGCTTCCGGGTCGTTGGCTACCCGGCGGTGGTGGTTGGCCTTTGAGCCTCCCTGCTGGAGGCCGAAGAGGTTCTTGACGGCGCATGTTAGGGTTGTGAGCTGGTGGGTCTTGAGCTTGGGGAGGTTTATGACACCGTCCACCTGGAGGACGGTCTCGGGGAGCCAGAGCTCCTTGAGGACGACGCCTTCGGGCACCTCGACCCTCACGGGTTTGTCGCGGTCCAGGACGCGGAGCTCGATTTGATTCTCCTGGCAGAGCTTCCTGATGCCGAGGCCGTCGAAGACTGTGTCCGGGCGGGCGTAGCTCGCCATGGCGGGGCACTCTCCGACGATGGGCCTGGAGCCTGATCTCTTCAGCGCCTCCGCGACGGAGAGGATGAGCCTGGGGTCGGTGGTGGCGCCCTCCTCGGAGGTTATCGTTGTGAAGAGGTTGGGCTTGAGGAGGTAGGTGCCCGGGCTGAGGGCTGCCGCGGCCTCGCCACTGGGGGCTTCGGCGCGGTGGATGGTGACCCTCATGGCTGTCGCCCGCGGCTGTGTGCTCCTAGCATCGTAGGTCTATCCTAGGGTCGTGTACTCTGCGATGCTGCGTAGGGTGTCGCCGCCGACCCTGGCGATGAGCTTCTCGTCGGCGGTGTAGGCTGGGGCTCCGAGCTCCTCGCCGGCGCTGAGGTAGGCGGCGTCGTAGACGCTTATGCCGTGTCTGAGGGCGTTCTCTGCGGTCCTCTCGGCTATCTGGGCGAAGGGTAGGAGGCGGAAGGGGTAGCCGCGGAGGTTGGCTGCGGCCCTCCTCAGGGTCTCGTCAGTCTGGACGGGGTCGTGCCTGAGGGCGTTGAGGACCTCGTATGGCATGAGCTCGACGGTGTGGAGGGCGACGCTGCCGGCGGCCCAGTCGTCCCTGAGGGAGAGGGCCCTGTCGGTGTGTGCCTCGTCCTTGAACCACTTGACTACGACTGAGGCGTCGACGACGGCTATCTTCGGGCGTTTCGCCATCTCCTGATCTCCTCTGTGCTGTCCCAGCCGGGCTTCGAGGGCGTCCTGAGGGTGTCGGTCTCCTTGGCGGCCTTCTCCACCCTTTCCCCGTCGACCTGGGCGCGCCGGGTCTCCTCTTCCTCGATCTTGTTGACGATGGCTTCGCGCATGACCTCGCTCCAGTTGACGCCGGGGAGGCGCCTCATCCTGCGGCGGGTCTCGTCGTCGACCTTGGCGGAGACTACCTCGACCATGGGTGATGGATCGGGGGATCGGTAATATAAGTAATACGCCAGCGCGGGATAGGTTGTGACCTCAGTTCCTAACGCCTGTGTCGCGGGCGTACGGGTCCTCTGGGTAGAGTTCTTCTGCCTCCCTCAGGTTGTTGAGTGCCTCCTCGACTGTGGTGCCCTGGCTGGCAACGTCGAACTCGGGACAGTGAGCGACTTAGAGGCGTTCCTCCTTGGTGACTACGGCGGAGAACTTCAACGTGGCTTCTGATGAATGTAGGGAAGCGCGTGATTAATACCTTTACATTGACTATAATAAAACAATTAATAAAAAGTATTAAGGATGATCCGGATGATCCCCTATTAAATAATGATATTTTTTCTTGGCTGGTTCGATCGACTCAGGTAGTGGAATAGGTCTTTTCAAAGCAACCTCAAATTTCAATCTATTTTTATTTTTTTTATTAAAAAATTGAGATGCTATTTTACGTGCAATAATTTCAGCTAACAATGAAGGAACAGCATTACCGATTTGTTTCTGAACTTCGGTTCTATTTCCTACAATTTTCAAATTTTTTGGTAATGTTTGTAAGGCAATCATTTCATCTACACTTAGTAACCTATTTTTCCAATGAAAAGGACCTGTTGCCGGACCAGGTTGTGCTTGAATTGTCCATGAAGGCCTATTTTTAGCTAGTTTTAATAAAAAACTCCAATACCGTGTTCTCCAACCAAATAATGGAAGGCCACCATCCCTATTAGTATGCCATAAATAATTTTTCCCTTCGGGAATGGAAGGTAACAAGTTAGCCCATTTTCCCTTTACTGTTAAATCACCATCATTTTTTCCTTTAATGTCTCCTATTGCATCCCACGCAGTTACATATGATTTTTTATCATTTACATTATCTTCATTTTTATTTTCCACCTTGTGATCAAAATGAGTACGTGGGGGGAAGGCAAATTTTTCTCCATCTCTATGTGCAATTAAAAAAAACCTCACTCTTGTTTGGGGCACACCATAATTGGCGGCGTTTAATATTGCCCAAGAAAATTGATAATTTACGCCCTTTTTCCTATTTATACTCTTAATTTTTTTCTCAATTAACAAATATCCTTCTTTCTTTTCATTATATGATATTCCATGAACATTTTCAATAACAAAGATACAAGGCAATATATCTTCTATATATTTCATAAAAATGGAGAGAGTTTTTGCTCTAGGATCCTTAAGTCGTTTTGTGTCTCCAGTTACCCAATAACCGGATTTCGAAAAGGGCTGGCAAGGGGAACCGCCTAGGAGAACATCGATATCGCCCTTTGAATATCCAATGCTATCCAATACTTGCGAGGTGTGAAGATATTTTGCATCCTCTTCAAAAATTGTCCATTTTGTATTAGTTCTTAAAGTGTCACAGCAGCGATTATCAATTTCAATTGCAGCTCTCGTTTTAAAACCAGCTGCTTCAAATCCATAATCTAGCCCACCAAGTCCTGTGAAAAGACTGATGGTGTTAAACATCCTAATTCACACATCCAGCTCTTAATATATAATGAGATGGGGTTCGGAATCGTTTATTATTGTCGTTCCCTATGATACCCACAAAATTGAATAACGGGGCAAATGTTGCATAAAGGATGTTTTACTTTGCAAATTTTACTACCCAAATCAAGAAGTGCCAAATTATAATCTTTGTATCTGATTTGAGGTAAATGCAATCTTGCTACTTTCCAGAGATTAAAATCGATATTATTGTTAGATTTTTCTTCTTTATAGTATATTCTTGAATATATTCTTGCAATATTAGTATCAACAATAGGAACTTTTTTATTATATGCAAAACATAAAACAGCATTTGATATATATTTATTAACACCAGGTAATTCTAATAGTTCTTTTTCAGAGTTTGGAACTGAATTCTTATGTTTTGAGAGTAGGATGTTGGCCATTTGTTTTAATTGAACTGCTTTAATATGATATATACCCAAAGGTTTTAGGTCATTTTCCAATTTATCTAAAGGAATGTTGATAATAGATAAAGGCTCATAATATTTTTCCATAAATTTTTCATAGACACTATTTACTTGCGTGGAAGTTGTTCGTCGTAAAAGAATCTCAGCGATTAGAATTTTATATGGATCATCAGTATATCGCCATGAGAAATTTCTTTTATTCATTTCATACCAATTTAGAAGGTTGGACCAAAAAAGGGTTTTAGTCTTTTTTGATGAAAGGTTATCTGAAATGCTCAAGATAAATAAAAAGGGATTGACAAAATTTATCAATGTAACTGTTTAGAATTAATTGAAAGCGATGTCTGAAAGTTTTCGAGCGGTAAAAGAGGTTTTCAGTATTCCGATTGAAAAGATTGATTTTGATAATAATAATCATCGTTTGCCTCCAGAAGCTAAAAAAATGTCTCAAAAAGAGCTTTTATTGTACTTAGAAAAAAATTTTGATTTAATACCTTTGGGTAAATCTATGGTTGACAATGGTTATTTTATTGAAGAGCCATTAATTTTATTAAGAACAGAAGGGGGTAAGTTAATTGTTGTTGAAGGGAATAGAAGATTAGCTGCTTTAAAATTATTAAACGATGAAGAATTAAGGAGAATATCATTCTATAGAAAAGAATGGGACGAATTAGTTAAGATAAATAAACAAAATTTAAAAGAAGTTCCATGCATAATAAGAGAAGATATATCTGAAATATATAGAGTTTTAGGTTTTAGACATATTTCTGGTATTAAAAAATGGCAACCTTTGCCAAAAGCGCGATTTATAGATATGTTGGTTACATCTCAAAAGAAAAATGCAGGTTTTGATGATATAGCTGAAAAATGTGGGACTAGCTCGAAATCAATTAGAGATTATTATATAGCGTATAGATTGTATTTGCAAGCAAAAGAAGATTTTGATATTGATGTTTCTGAAGTAGAAAATAATTTTTCCGTATTTTTAAGAGCTTTGAATAGTAAAGAAATTAATCAATTTATTGGTTTAAAAAAGAATAAATCTCCAGTAGAGCTAAAAAAACCAATATTAACTAGAAAAAGTCCTGAATTAAACGAATTTATTGAAATGTTATTAGGAACTAAAGAGAAAGAGCCTGTAATTAACGATTCACGACAAATAACAAAATTAGGTATAGTTCTTGTTAATCCTGCAGCTTATAAACATTTGAAAATAAGTAGTAATTTAGAACAAGCTTATTATCTTACAGGAAATATAAAACTTGATTTAATCGAACATATTGAAAAAACTGATTATCATTTAGGAGAGATTTTAAAAGATATTCATGAATATTCAACCAATCAAGATATATATAAATTATTAGATAAATGCAATAAAAGGATGAGTGAAATTATGAAACATTTTATTTTAAAAACATAGTTAGTGAAAATACATGTTAGATATACCTACATATATAGATAGCACGAACGGAGCTGATTGGATAGAAATATTATTTTTATTAGAAAAACATAAATATTTATCAAAAGATGCTATCGAATCATATTTTGAAGAAAAAGAAATAAAGGATTATGAAACGATTCTTCAAAATACTTGGCGTGAAATTGAAAATCGAAAAAGAATTTTATCAGAAAAATATTTTATTAATACAGATCTAAACGGATTAACAATTGAAAAATCTATTAATAAAAATATCATTTATACCTTTATGTTACTTCTTAGCTCGCATTATTATTATGATGAAACTAAATTAAAAAATAAAGATTTTCTATATGCTACAAAATTATTTGAAAGATGTTTAGGGGATATTTTAAATCAATATTTAGGAAAAGCCTTTGTTATTGGGCATCCAAGACCAATTAATAAAAAAAATTTTAAAAAGTGTGTAAAAGCGCTATGTGTTGAATTAAATGAACCATTTAATTCATTTTATGATTATATACCTAAAAGCAAAGATGTTAAATTAGATATAGTTTCATGGAGACCATTTGATAATAGATCAGGTCAACCGATTATTTTAATTTCCTGTAAATGTGGTCGAAATTGGAAAGACGAAGAAGAAAGGATTCCATTAAAATTATGGACATCATATATTAATTTTCGGGCCGATCCATTGCTATCTTATGCAATACCCTACATTATTTCAAATAAAAGTGATTGGGAAATTATATCAAAAGAAAGAGGAATAATATTTGACAGGTTGAGAATTCTCAACATAGAAAAATCGTTAAAAGATGCTTCATTAAAAAGAGAAGTAATTGAGTGGAACAAAACGCAAATAAAGAAATTAAAACAACATTATTTACATTAACTTGAGCTATTTGAACGCGGGTGGTATGGGTATCTTCTTCCATGTCTTTATGAACTCGGCGAAGAAGCCGACCCTCTCCTCGAACCTCCTCCCCGCCTCCTCGGCGTCCGCCGTCCTCGGATCGTTCAGCCCGTACACCCCGCTGCTCGTGAAGTCATCCGTATCGAGCTCGTTGCAAGCCGCCCTCACCTGGCTCACCACCTCGTAGTCCGGCCTATCAGGATCAAGGTAGTCCAGCAGCCTCTTCTCCTGCTTAAGCGTGGGCTCCCACCCCTCCAGCCTCCACATCTCCACGAGCTCAGGGAAGTGGAGCAGCGCCTCAGAGGTCTCCGTCGGCCCGCTGTGCACGTCCCAGTACCGCCTCTGCCTGTCTGCGAGCACCTTCCCGAGCTCCGTCTCCGCCGGACCCGTGGGGGCGGCGACCATCACCCTGAACTCCCGCTTAGCCAGCTGAACGGCGAGGTTCATCGTGTTCGCGTTCCCGCCGTGGTGGTTCGAGAGCACGAACCTCTTCACGCCGTGCTCTGACAGGCTGCCGATGGTGTCCATCAGCACGTTCAGCAGGGTCATCTCGCTGAAAGTAATCGTCCCCCTGAACCCCATGTGGTGGGGCGAGTACCCCGGCCAGCACGGGTGAACCGCGAGGCTGTTCGTCCTCCTCGCCACCTCCTCCACGAACGCACGGGCACCCAACGAATCCATCCCGAGCGGAAGATGAGGCCCATGCTGCTCAATAGACCCGATCCCGACCACGATCACCGGCGCCGGCTCATTATCAAGCCAGTCCTCGAAAGCCGGACGCGTCAACTCATGAAGCCAGAACCTACTCAAGACACCCCCCTCAGACAAAGAGCACACCACCAGAAAATAGATGCGACCAAATATAATAGATGCGAACACCGGCACCCAACGCAGACCGTCCAAGCCGACAGGGAGACACGACGACGCGTGACTATGGAGAGGAGACCGCATGAAGCGTGGGATGGAGTTTTTTCGCCCGATAACAACCGACTTGTCATGGCGCTTCGTGAAAAAACGTAGGGGGGTATCGCCGAATGGACGAAAAAACCGTCATTCGGATAGTCCGTGGGCGCCACAGAATCAGCACCCATCCACACGGAGACCGCGGGGAGAAGAAAGAGGGATTTCTTCGCCGGATAACAACTGGCCTGCTAGAACGCACCGTGAAAAAAAGGTAGGGGGGTATCGATTTTAGGACGAAAAAAACGCCAATAGATAGGACTGAAGCCGACGGATCGGGAAAAAAATTTTCCGCCTTATGTACAGCCACGGTACATGGCTGACTACTTCATCAGGTAGTCGCCGAGCACGTCCCTCGCCCTCTCCCTCTTCTCCTGGAACCCTGTGAGGAAGACCTTTACGCGGTCGGCCAGCCGCCTCTTGCACTCCCCGCACATGATTCCGCCGCTCCTGCAGAGCCGCTCACGCTCCACAAGCTCGTCGTCGTCCTCCTCGAAGAGGAAGAAGTAGTAGGCGTACACGTTGCAGACCTCTGGCTTGCCCCCCAGCCTCTTCTGCTCCTCCACCGTGTCCCTCCCCCCCGTGAAGGCCCTCATCACCTTCTGAGCCGCCTCCCTCGGCGGGTCCGTGGTGAATATAGCCGTGTCGGGCTGGCTGGCGCTCATCTTGCCGCCCTGGGCCAGGCCCGGCAGGAACTTGGCGTGTATCTGCGCAGGCTTATAGTAGCCCATCTTCTCGGCTATGTCGCGGGTCATCCTCCAGTAGTTGTCCTGGTCGATGGCCGCCGGAATCAGGCACGGGATGTTCTCCCCCTCCCTGGCGCTCTGCAGGAAGCAGGTCATGGCCTGCAGGGCAGGGTACCAGATCATCCCAATGTTGGTGCTGTCCTGGAACCCGAACACGGCCTTCACCGTGCTGAACGTCACCCTCTTGGCGACCTTGAGGCCGAGCCTGTATATCTCCCCTATGTGGTCAGTGTCGCTGAAGATGAAGGTCTTTTCAGGGTCCAGGCCGCAGGCTATGACATCCAGCGCGTTGTCGTAGGTGTAGCCCACCGCCTGCTCAAGGGTGAGCTCGTCGTCGTGAAGGAACTTCTCGTCGTCGGTCATCTGGAAGTAGAGGTCAGCGTCGAAGGCGTCCTGCAAATACTTGCAGAAGAACCAGGGCACCAAGTGGCCCAGGTGGACGTGTCCGCTGGGCCCGCGGCCCGTGTACAGGCCCACCCTGCGGCCCTTCTCGTACTCGCCCAGCCACCAGTCCAGGTCCCTGTGGCTCATGTACACTCCCCGCCGGAGCTGCAGGTGCATGCCTCCGGCGTGCTTCGCGATGCGTTCCGCCAGGTCCGTGGTCATGGGCTGGACTCCGAACTGCTCAATGAGCTTGCCGTAGTCGATGTCGCCGCTGACCTCCCAGGGCGTCACCACCATCTCCTTATCCTTCTCGGTCATTCAGAACACCCCCCGCCGAACCGGCGAGGAGAACCAACCTCAGGGACGCGGAACCGTACCTATAAAACCCCTCGGCACCCCAGCTCAGGGGGACCGAGCCCAGTCCGAGTGATACACACTCATGCTCCCCGTCTCCGAGTATTGAATTGTGGCTGATCCTTTTAAAAAGGTATTCGTCACCCCGCTATCCGCTTGTGCATGGAGACGGCGTCCACGTACTCGCCGCGGTACTTGACGCCGCCGGGGATGGCCCCGATCCTCCTGTACCCCATCTTCTCGTAGACGTGGATGGCTCTGTCGTTGGTGGCGAACACCTCCAGCATGATGCTCTCGAGGCCCATCTGGGGGGCCTGTCTCTCGGCCTCCTTCATAAGCCTCTGGCCTATGCCCACTTCCCTGTAGCCGTCCTTCACTGATACGCCTAGGACGCCCACGTGGCTGAACCTCCCGGGCCTGGGCTCCACCTCGCAGCTGCCCACCATCCTTCCCTCCACCTCGGCGACCACGTGGATTATCCTGTCCTTCTCCAGGCTGGTCAGTTTGCGGGCTAGCCAGTCTATCTCGGATTCGCGGGTCTGCTTCTGGTTGGCGGCGATCATGGCCGCCTCATCGACCAGGCTATTGATGAAATCCAGCATGTCGTCAAGGTCACCCCATTTTGGGGCTCTGAGGATGACCTCTCTGCCGTCCCGAGCCATGAACTTGTTCAGAATGGTGCCGGGCTTCATGGCTGTCACCATCCCTCAAAGGGGTGGTACGTTATTAAAAGGTAGCTAAGGCTCCAGGATGTCGAGGAGGGCGCCCTCGACTGTCTTCCCAGGCGGCGGGTTCTCGACTATCTCCCCGACCCTCTCGCCGTCCCTGTCAAGCACCACGATGAGGGGTATCTTCACCACGTCGAACTCCTTAACCTCCACAGGCGAGGGCGGGGTCCTCCACCTCTCCGTCGAGCTCTTGGCGTCCCTCATGATATGACCGAAGACCCTCACCTCGAGCCCCGTGGCCTCCGAGATCAGGTCCAGGACGGGGACGTTCCTCATGCAGTCGGGGCACCACTCCGCCGAGAAGACGACCACAACATAGCCCCCCGACAGCCTCTTAAGTTCCCCGACGACGCCATCGTCGAGCCTGTACTCGGCCCTCCGCCTCGCGAAGGCCTCCTGGGTCCTGCCTGCCGTCGCAACGTACACGTCGACCGGCTCAGAATGGTCCCTCAGCCGGGATAGATCGTGCCCCATGAATGCATCATAGGGAGATCCGGTGAGCCGGATAAAAAACTTCAGCCAAGGCACGGCAAACATAATAAATAGTTCTTCCAATTTCTATATGGTAATATATAAATAGTTGTGCAACTATAGTACCCCTAGGATAATTCTCAGGAGGCTATATTAGACTTGTCGAAGGACGACCGTGCTGAGGAGCTCCGCAAGATCCAGGTGACCGGTGGCTCCACGTACATAATCTCCCTTCCCAAGGACTGGGTCGACCAGATGGGGCTGAAGAGGGGCAGCGTCGTCAGCATCTCCCAGAAAGACGACATGACCCTGACCCTCTCGCCGAAGTCGACCGAGGCCGGCGACAAGATCAAGAGGGTGATAATCACCCCGAAAGACGAGGACAAGCCGGAGAGCATAGTCCGGAGGGTCGTCTCCGCCTACCTCATCGGATACAACATCATACAGCTCAAGTCAACCCACCAGAGGATAGACTCCGCCATCCGCTTCGCAGTCAAGGACTTCACGAGGAAGAAGCTCGTCGGCACCGAGATACTCTCGGACATACCCAACGAGCTAACCCTCCAGGTCCTCCTAAGCTACTCAGAGCTGTCGGTGAAGGACGCCCTCAGACGGATGAGCATCATCGCCGCCTCGATGCACAGGGACGCCATGGCCGCCCTCACGACGGACAGCCCGCGCCTGGCCAGAGAGATCATAAGCATGGACGACGAGGTAGACCGCTTCAGCTTCTACATCATAAGGCTGCTGAAGAGCGCCGTGATGGACGGCCACATACTGAAGGAGAGCGGCCTCAACTCCCCTAGGGAGTGCCTCGGCTACCGCCTGATAATCAAGTCCATCGAGAGGATGGCCGACCACGCTGTCAACATAGCCGAGAACAGGCTCACCCTCACGATGCAACCGATAAACGAAGACATCGTCGCGGAGCTCAACAGGATCAGCGGCTCAGCCCTCAAGGTCTTCGAGGACGCCCTCGAGGCGCTCTTCGACTTCAACTACGCCGAGGCGGACAAGGTGATGGAGTCCGCCGAGGAGACCCGGGGAATGGAGGCCGAGGTGATCCACAGGATCATAAAGCTCGCCAGCCCAGCGGAGGTCCCCGCCCTGAGGCTGATAGTCGAGAGCATCATGCGCACGGCGGAGTACGGCTCGGACATCGCCGAGATGGTCCTGAACATGACCGTGAAGGACGCGGTCACAGAGGCGTAGAACCCAAATCATTTTTAAGCACAGAGTCGACCGAGATTAGTCGCTCAGGGATCGTGGTCTAGCTTGGTCTAAGATACGCGGCTCGGGCCCGCGTGGTCCCCGGTTCAAATCCGGGCGGTCCCACCACCTCAAAACCGTTATACAGCCTTCACACCTACATCAATACGATTGTCATGATCTGGCTACCCGAAGAGGATAGGAAGCTCATCAAGCAGATGGAGGGCGAGGTCTCAAAGCAGATCCTGCAGGAGAACTTCGACGACCTAATGCGTTACCCGCCCCTCCACTCCGGCAGCCCTCAGGAGGAGCAGGCGATCCAGTGCCTCAGGGGGAAGCTCGAGGAGTACGGCCTGGAGCCCAAGGTCCTCCGATACGAGGCCTACATCACGGACCCAAAATACGCCAGGCTCACCGTGACGGCGCCCCAGCGCATGGAGATCCAGACCACCCCGTACAGGCAGGCGGGCTCGACGACGCCCGACGGCTTCGACGCCGAAGTCGTCTACGTGCCGCCGGACATGCTCGGCTACGCCGAGTGCAGGGACAAGGTAGTCCTCTGCGAGCAGAAGACCGGCGGCGACTGGATGGGGATACAGGGGAAGCTCCTCATAAAGCTCCAGGAGATGGGGGTGAAGGGGCTCATAGTGATAGAGCAGGACGATTACATGCCGACGGTCTGCCACCAGCGCGCGGACTTCAGTGTCTCGGGAAACCCGACCTCAGACAACGTCCACATGATACCCACGATCCCCGCCATCTTACACGTCTCCAACAGAGACGGCGCCAAGCTGAGGAAACTCGCACAGCAGGGAAGCATGAAGGCCCACGTGGTCTCGGTCGCCGAGACGAGCTGGAAGACGCTACCCATCCTCGTCGCCGAGATCAAGGGCAAGATCGAGACCGAGAAGTTCGTCCTAGTCAATGGACACGTCGACACCCCGCCCTTCAGCCAGGGCGCCACCGACAACATCTCAGGCAACACAGCCATCGTCGAGGTCGCACGCATCCTGAACAAACACAGGGACAAGCTCAGGCGGAGCGTCAGGATCGCCTTCTGGACCGGCCACGAGATAGGCAAGTACGCCGGCT
>Ga0315282_10012612_pt1 | contig 12908 bp, 12 predicted proteins | sample YL17G07_20_MG_FD_203693 | JGI IMG/M metagenome (GOLD analysis project Ga0315282, IMG submission 203693) | Sediment microbial communities from Yellowstone Lake, YNP, Wyoming, USA - YL17G07_20 | ecosystem: Environmental > Aquatic > Freshwater > Lake > Sediment | place: USA: Wyoming | collected... | reverse complement strand
AGGAATAAGTAAAATGAGAATTTTCATTTTTTGCAAAGCGAAGAAAAATAACTTTGAGAGAATAAAACCGCTGACAATAAGAAGAGGTAAAGCCATAAAAAGAATAAATCTTGGAAAAAGCACCTTGCCAAAAAGTGCCAGTGACAAAAAGGGGAATAAAAACCAAACAAAAAGATAAAGTAATTTTTTATCTTTCCTGATAACTGCCCACAAAAAAGCGATAACTATCACTATGTCAATTGGCAAAGTAAGATAAGAAACAAGCATGTCTGATAAACCATACAGATTCGGCAAAAAATGGGCAAAAGGAGCCTTCATAATTTCGCTTGCGGTGTAGATAAACGTATAATTTTTCTGCCTGATCATATAAAACCATGGAGATAGTCTTAAAGAGTTATACATGATTTGGGCAATTACTATGCTTATGACAGATAACCCAATAAATCTAAGCAGATGATTCATTTTTTTCTTAGATCGAAAATTAAAAAGGAGCAAACTGGCAGGAAGAAGATAGAGGAAAAAGAACGCAGAAGACTTAGTCAAAACGCCCAAACCAACTGTAAGACCTAAAAGCAAAGCATGATCTAATCTAAGATCGGTAACCAATAGAATAGTAAAATATAAGCTCCATATCCCCAGACAAGCGAGCAAACTATCCATTAAAGCCAATCTGTCATAGATCAGCGGAAAGGGAGATATAATGTATATTAAGGCGGAAAAAAAAGCTGCTTTCCTCCCAAATAGTTTTCGACCAACAAAATAAATGCCTATGACTGTAAATACACTTGCTATTACTGAGACGAAACGACCGGCAAATAGTGGATCGGAAAAAATACTCAGAGTAGGATACATCAACCAGGTAAGAAGCGGTTGCTTGCCATCTGTTAGGGATATATAACGGTGAACCGGATCATGCAGTCCAATTTGTGCCCAGCGGATATAAATAGCCTCATCAGTGAATATGGGAATATTTAATAAATTGGTTATTCTGGTAACAAAAGTAATAATGGAAATAACGGTTAATAAAAGAACTTCCATATCTTTATATCAAGCTCAATTATATCATTATATTTATTTATTTTTCGAAAATACCTTTACAAATTTTAATTTTCCTTTGATGAAAACAATCAGTAGCCATATTATTGCCGAAACTATCGGAACTAAAAACATCGCTGTTTGAGCAGTTCTTACATAAGAAGGGTAATAACCTATATATAAATACGGAATATAATAAAGGAGCGCTCCAAAAGTCACTCCGTACAACAATAATCTGGTCTTAAAATTGAAAGGAAGCAATGAAGCAAGACCTATAAGAGTTATGAAATACCACGGGTATGGATCTCTTTGATAAATCTGAAAAACAACAAGTAGAGTAAGAAGTAATAAGCATACTTTTAAAAAAGTCGCGTATTTATTTTCAAGTATAATATTTTTCCCGTAAAAATATTTAAGTGGGATCAAAATTAATGAAATAAATTTGATGCCGCCTGAAAGCAATAATCCGCCTATCCACCAGAAACTACTTTTCCTAACAATTCCCATGTAAATAGCGAGCAGCAGGAAAAAAAGCATTGCTGACTCATTATGGGGAGAAACCAGAGATTCAAGCAAAATTACCGGATTAAAAGCGTATAGAGAAACACCAAGCAATCTGTTTTGCGGTGATGTCTTACCCAAAATTTTGCCAATAAGAAAAATATTGCCTAAATAAAAAAGTAAAAACATGAGCTTAAAGTTTATTAGTGTCAAGACAAATTTACCAAAACCTAAGAAAGAAACTGGCAAAGTCACAAGCAGCCAAATCGGTCCATACGGATAAGTGCGGTGTGTCCAATGCATAAACCGGATCCAGGGATCAGCGGGAAAATCCAATGCTTTATGAATATAGGGATTTTGTAAATATTTAGTAATTATACGCGCATCAAACATATAATTATAAATATCATAAGAAAATGCCGGATAAGATAAAAACAATATAACAATACCCACTATCAATAGATAAATTATCTGGACTTTAGTGATCCTAAGATATCTGACCAAATGCAAAATCAAAAGATAAAAAATAAAGAGAAACAAAATGATAACTACATAAAAGGCGGTAGAAAGTGGCCGATTGAAATAGCCCAAATCTAAAAGGTACTCCTGGAAAACTTGATAATAAATATTAGATGAGATTGTCAAATTAAGATCAACCTGAGAAAAGGAATAAATTAAAAGTCCGATTAAAAAAATTGCGTATGAAGCAAATAAAAAGAGGAACTTCAACCTATTCATACACTTACGCTTCTTTATATAATCCCTTCATACTGTTAAGACGGATTTTTAAAAGACCAATTAGACCTTCCCAAGAATCTTTAAATGGATTGATGTGACGGGTTTCTTGATAATGCCATTCCACCGGCACTTCCGCGATTTTGTAGCCGAGCAGTTTAGCGACGTAAAGAAACTCCACGTCAAAACCGGCGGTTACTGTAGAACCTTGTGCGCCTCTTTCTAAATTATAGACTTGTAAACGGGGAATGACATCATTCAAGACCTCTTTTTTAAACGCTTTAAAACCGCACTGGGTATCCTTTATTCCGAGATTTAAGACCAAATTACGGATAACCATGAACCCGCGTGCCATGGCAATCCGAAGTAAAGGCGCGCCTTTGCGTTTTCTGTTGCGTGATCCGATAACCACATCGTATCCTTTGTCAAACCACGGCAAAATTACCTCTGTCTGGTTAATGGGTGTAGCTTGATCTAAATCGGTAAAAAACACGTATTCATTTTTGGCATGAAGCAGTCCGGCAATCACTGCCGCCGCTTTCCCTTGATGTTTTTTATGAATAAGACGAAACTTAGGATTACTAGAAATGAATTTTTTAATCAATAATTTACTCTCATCCACGCTTCCATCATCGATAATAATTACTTCGTAACTAAATTTTTTCTTGGCAAGGTAGGAAGCTACATTTTCTAAAGCACCTAAGCGGATATTCCTTTCTTCATTATAGCAAGGAATAATAATAGAAAGTTGTTTATTTTCCATATGCTCAAGTTTTGTAATGCACCAGCCGGAAAACTTTGGTCGTCACAACTGGCCACTCACCGGTTACTTCAGCTCTGCCAAAACCGGCAATTTCCCATAATGAATGACCGAGGGGTTGGCAAATTTTCTCTTCGCAAACTACAAGCAGTTGATCGGTAACCGTCTTTCTTTCGGGATCTACTGCCTGATTTTCTATTGTGATCGGAGGATGCCCCCAAACTTCCAAGAAATAGCGGTAAGCATGATCTGAATTGTGGAGTGCAATTAAGGCAAAATTATAAGGTTTGCCCTCGCTCTTTTCATAAATAAAACGTGAAATGGTTTCTGTATTTCTCAACATGTTATTTGGTTCAATTCTCAAAGGACTATTCTTGAAATTGAAATATACTATGAAAAACAGTAATATTGCGACACTAACTTTACCAATCTTGTGCATCTTCCAGAGAGTATAAAGCATGAGGGCGGATAATAAGGCAGGAATTGGAAAAAGCGATCCCAAATAATAGTCATAGATTATCCCGTGATACAAACCAAAAGACGCCATCCCTACAACAAGCCATATAATTACCACCTTCATACTCATCAGGCTTTTCTTGTTTTTTTCTTTTTTCAACCAAACGAAACCAACAATTAAAATAACGCCTATCATGAATAACTTAGTGAGTTCCGCATTTTCAATTACCACTATTCTCCAAAATAATCTCACTAATACATCAAATACAACATTGAAAGTAGAGAAGATCGTGGGGGGTGCACTTCGTTTCTGCTCCCAGATGAATCTCCAAACTGACTGCAAATTGACAAAATTATGACGGAGTTCAAATGTCAAAAATGGTGAATAAGTTAATATGAACCCCAATACACTCATAAGATAATACCGAATAGGGATACGGAAACGGATAAGAAAAAGTGAAACCAATATAATTGGAATGAACATCAAAGTCACATAATGAAGTTGGATTAAGACTCCTAAACTTAATCCCGCGATGGCCAACCAGCGATATTTTTTCTTGACGATCACTTTAAGCAAACAATAGATGATTACCAAAGCGAAGAATGGCACAACATTGGGATTCCAAGAAGAGTGACCGTAGATGATGGTTAAGCGCGAGATAGCGTAGATAAATGAAGAGAGTAAACCGACAGTTGGATGGAAAAATTCTGCTCCCAGTTTATAAAGGAGAGCAATTGTCAGAACAGATACAATCGCTACCATGATAGAAGGGCCTACCGGATCCATCCTCCATAACCATAAAAAAGGTACCATAAAATAATAGTATATCGGCCCCATGTATATTGAACCGACACTGGTAATCGGGCCAAGAAGAGTAAATTTATGGTCAACAATCATTCTTTTGACAACCAGCATATCCCTCCCCTCGTCCCCCAGAAACGTCATGTATTCCCTGATTCTGTAAAACCTCAAAAACGCTCCGAGCAAAATAATAAATATCAATATTATCAGTGAGAAATATTTTGAGGTAATAAAACTTTTAAGATTTGTCCGCCAGCTGGCGGATTGAGATTTGAGATTCATTTATGTGTTTTCCAGATAAAGCGGTTATAAATAATGTAACTGTAGGGAATAACTATAAATATTATTGAGGCAACCATAAAAATAAACCATGTGGATTTCCCGAAAAAGTAAGTTCCGATCCCCACCACTACTCCCTGAATTATAATTGATCCAACGGAAACCAAATTAAACTGTAAAAATTTAGAGATTTGTCTTAAACCTGTAATTTTTTTATGGGAAAAAGTCCAGGAATTGTTCATCAGAAAATTGGAAATAATGGCTCCCTCTGCTCCCAATGAAACGGCTACGCCAGGATTGAAACTAATATTTACACCTATCTTGGCAATAACCGTCTGGATGATAAATCCTGTTCCTCCCACTACAACATATTTAAAAAATCTATTTGACCGATCAATCCGAATAAGGATGCTGTTTCTGACATACTCGACAACATCACGTAAATAATATTTATTAAGACCGATTTTTGATTCGCCACGTTTCCTTTCCCGAAAAATTGCAGGTACCTCGGTAAATTTCGCGCCGACTTTTGACAATTCATAAAGAATATGCAGTTGAAAAGAAAAACCAACGTTCTGCATTTTTGAAAGAGGAACCTTCTCAAGTACATTTTTAACCCTAATTGCTTTAAAATTGCCGGCATGATCTGACACTTCGTGGACTCCGGCCAACCACCATGCCAAAAATGAATTGGAAAGCTCATGGTTAATTTTTCGGAAAAAACTCCAGCCGATCACTTTTCCTCCTTTTACGTGCCTTGAGGCTACAACTACGTCGTAACCTTTCTCAATTTTCTGCACCAGTTTTGGATAATCAGCAGGTTCCCATTGGAAGTCGGCATCATTAGGAATCACTACGTCAGCTTTCAATTTTTTCATTGCGTATTCATAACCCATGATAAGTGCTCTTCCCAACCCCTCCTTTTTCTTAGTCAAAAGATGGATATTGGAGTATTTCTGTTTGTAATTTTTCACTATATCTGCCGTACCATCGGGCGAATAATCATCTACCACCACGATTTCCGTCTGCCACTGATGATACTTTTTACCAAGACTCTCCAATTTATCAATCATCCTGGCAATATTTTCCTTTTCGTTATATGTGGGAATTATATGGACTATTTTCATGAGCGTTTAAAATACTCTATCGTTTTAGCCAAACCATCATAAAGAGTAACTTGAGGTTCCCAACCTAATCTTTTTTTTGCCAGGCTGATATCCGGCTTTCTTTTTACTGGGTCATCAGCCTGTCTATCTTTAAACTCAATCTTGGAGGAAGATTCTGTCAATTTTAGGATAATTTCTGCTATCTCATAAATGGTGTGTTCTTCCGGATATCCCAAATTCACGACTAAACCTTTTGTATCTTTTTTCTCCATCGCAGCAACTATCCCTACCACCATATCAGAAACATAGCAGAAAGATCTGGTCTGTTTACCGTCGCCATAAACTGTCAAAGCGCGACCCGAAATCGCTTGATTAATAAAATTGACAATTACCCTTCCATCGTGAGGATCCATCCGAGAACCGTAGGTGTTGAAGATTCTCACAATTCTTGCATCGACATTATATTTACGTATATATTCCATCGTTAGAGCTTCAGCAAATCGTTTGCTCTCATCGTAACAGGCACGAAGTCCTGTAGGATTGACGTTACCAAAATAAGTTTCCTTCTGTGGATGCTGTAATGGATTGCCGTAAACTTCAGATGTCGAGGTAAAAAGAAAAATGGCCTTTGCTTTTTTTGCCAACTCTAGCATATAAAAAGTACCGAGAGAATTAACCAGTAAAGTCTCAATTGAATATTTCCTATACTTTGGCGGACTAGCCGGTGAAGCAAGATGATACAAATAATTTATGGTTGATAACTGAAGATTGACAGTTTCCGCAAAAGGCCTGGTAATATCATGCAAAATAAAATGGAAATTGGGACTATCTAAAAGATGAGAAATATTTTTTTTACTGCCGGTTAACAAATTGTCTACACAGTAAACCTCGTATCCCCGACCAATAAGTGAATCACAAAGATGTGAACCGATGAAACCGGCACCACCCGTTATCAAACATTTTGTAGAACTTTTCCCCATTATACATTATGACTTCTAATCTCCCCAGCCGATAATCCACTTTTTATGTTCTTTCCCTCCAATAATTGAGAAGATCCTCCATAGTCTTGGTAAAGGGTATTTCTGGTTTCCAACCTGTCTGCTTCCTAAATTTTGATGCATCACCGATTAAAACTTCCACATCAGAAGGACGAATTCTTTCTTTATCTTGTACAATTTTGATCTTAACTTTACTCATCGAAAGCAAAAGAGTAAGAACATCGCCGATTTTCCAACCTTTACCGGTAGCTATATTGTAAACTTCTCCGGGTTTACATTTTTGCACAGAAAGATAATAAGCTATCACCATGTCACGTACGTCGGTGTAGTCCCTCACCGCATCCAGATTACCCACCTGAACAATTGGTTCTTTTTTTCCTGCTTCTATCTCGGCAATCTGTTTGGCAAAAGTCGATTCGGAAAAAACATCACCTCGTCTTGGCCCGGTGTGATTAAAACCACGGGTCCGTATGACTTTTAATCCATAACTTTCGTAATATTGATAACCCAAGTAATCCATGGCTAATTTGGAAACCGCGTATGGAGAGAGCGGCCGCAATGGGTTAGTTTCTTTTATCGGTAACTCAGCCGGTAGCACTTTGCCATATTCCTCGGATGAACAGGCGATCTGAATTGTGATATCCAAACCGCTTTTCCTGACTGCTTCAAACAAATGCACCGAACCAATTATATTGACTTCCAATGTGTTGGCGGGTGACGCCCACGATGACTGAACGTATGATTGGGCTGCAAGATGAAAAATATAATTCGGTTTGACTTCATCAACAACTTTATACAACGAGTGGGCATCGAGAAGATCCGCTTCGTGAAAAGTAACTTTATCTTTTATATGATCAATATTGTCGCTTTTTGATCTCCAGCGCTGTATGCCGTGTACCTCAACGTTTTCGGCAAGCAAAAGCTCACACAGGTGACTACCGGCAAAACCGGTGGCTCCAGTGACGAGAGCTGTTTTTTTAGTTGATCTAACCATACAACCTCCTTTTACCCCGATAAGATCGGGGCTATTCCCTTCCGATACCTTTATAAATAAAACCCATTTTTTTAACCTTTAACGGATCATAAATATTGCGACCATCAAAAAGATACGGTTTTCTCATAATCTTTTTTATTTCCAACAAATCCAATTGTTTGAACTCATTCCACTCGGTAAGAAGCAAAAGGGCATCCGCACCAAATGCAGCCTCTTTAGGACTGTTGCAATAAGTCACGCTCGGTAGTATTTTGGCTGCATTTTCCATAGCTGCCGGGTCAAAAGCCTTAATTTTTGCACCCTGCTGTTCCAACCTTCTAATTATATCAACAGAGGGCGCCTCTCGCATATCATCAGTATTGGGTTTGAATGAAAGTCCCCACACCGCCAAGGTTTTACCGGCAACACCCCCAAGAGTCTTCACTACTTTTTCGACAAACTTTTCTTTTGCCTCCTGATTTACCTGATAGACTGATTTAAGAAGAGTAAAATCATAACCGTGCTGCTTGGCAATGGCAATAAGCGCCTTTACGTCTTTAGGAAAACAACTGCCGCCAAATCCCACCCCCGGATAAAGAAACATTCTGCCTAGCCTTTTGTCAAGCCCAACACCGGTTAAGACAAGCTCTACATCGGCGGAAACTTGCTCGCAGATGAATGACATAGAATTGGCAAAAGATATTTTGGAAGCCAGGAGTGCATTGGAAGCGTATTTAATCATCTCGGCAGTCTCAATCGAAGTAACGATACGTTCACCGTCAATGGGTTTATGTAAATCCAAAAGCAGCTCTATTGCTTTTTCCGTATCTGCTCCTATCACGATTCTATCGGGATTGAGTGTGTCTGAAAGGGCACTTCCTTCTTTGAGAAACTCGGGACAGGAAGCAATATCGAAATGGACTTTTTGAGGCAGATGTTCTTTTATAATTTGGGCAACTTTACGGTTTGTACCGACAGGGACCGTGCTTTTTGTTGCCACGACGGCATAATTTTTTAAATTTTTTCCTATCTTGCCTGCCACCGCAAAAACAGACGAAAGATCAGCCTCTCCATTTGTCTTGGAAGGGGTACCGACGCAAATAAAAATGATTTTGGCATTGGGAATTGCCTCATCATGTCGCAAGGTAAAATGGAGCCTGCCTGCAGAAAGATTATGCTGAACCATTTCAGCTAAACCGGGTTCAAAAAACGGCATAATTCCTTTTTTCAGCTTCTCAATTTTTTCCGCAGTCCGGCCCACCACCCAAACGTCATTGCCCAGATCGGCAAATACGGCTGCCGAAACTAGCCCTACATATCCATGACCGACAATTGCAATAGTCATATTATTTTAACCAACATCCAAAACTGAAGTAATTTACTGAAGGTACACATTAAACCGCCAGTTGTTTTCTTACTTCTTTTAGTCCCTCATCAAATCTTTTCATCCCGATTCCCAATTTTCGTATTTTATCATTTTTCAGCGCTAACTTAAAAGGGCGAAAGGCTCTGCCACGAAAATATATCTCACGCGTGGACTTTTCAATATTTTCGGCAAACCCAAATGTAACGGCAATTAATTTGCTCGCTTCATAGGTAGTAAGACTTTGGCTTCCCACCACATGATAAATGCCGGACAAATCTTTCTCCAAAAAAATAGAGATTGCCTCGGCAATATCATCAATAAACGTGGGTGTAAATATATGATCCGTCAAGCCTACCACTTTTTGATGATGTTTAAGCATTTTAATTATCTTTCTTACGAAATCCAATTTTCCGCTAAATTGCGCTCTGTATGGATAAGCAATCCGTAACACCGTAGAATTCATACCCTCTCTCAAGACAATTTTTTCGCCTTCATGTTTGGTGTAACCGTACCAATTCACCGGGTTAGGCTCGTCATCTTCATTATAAAAATCACTTGTTCCGTCAAAAACAAAATCCGTAGATATATAAATAACCTTTTTACCTGTTTTTTTGGCTGCGGTCACTACATTTCTCGTCCCTTCCACATTTATCATCCAAGCTCCCCCTTCCTCTCCCAATATTTTATCGTCCTCACATGCATCTACATCTGTTTTGGCTGCCAAATGTAGAATCAGTTTTGCCTGAGAATTTGTGACGTTTTTGAGCACAGAATCAGCATCTGTAATATCCACGTTGGTAGCCAGACTCAAATCAGTGAATTCATACCGGTCAGCTAGCATCTGGGCAATTCTGGTACCTACCAGGCCAGACATACCTGTTGAAAGAATTGGTATTTTCATAAATCTGAATATTGCTTTCTGTAATATTCCTGAAACTTTTCCCCTCTTAATCTTTTCCACCAGGAAACATTTTTCTTGTACCAAAGAACTGTTTCTGCTAACCAGGTATCAAAATCATGCATTGGCTCCCAACCCAACTCACGTTTTATTTTTGACCAATCGATGGCATATTTTCTGTCATGTCCGGGTCTATCTTTCACAAACTTGATCCAATTTTTGTCTTTACCCAATATTTTTAAAATTTTTTCGGCTACGGCAAGGTTTGTGATATCCTCTGTCAACCCTCCTACACAATAGGTCTCACCAATCCTTCCTTTTTGGATAATCAGGTCAATGGCGCGGCAATGATCTTCAACAAAGAGCCAGTCGCGTATTTGAAGTCCGTCTCCGTAAAGCGGGGCTTTCTTGCCTTCTAAAATATTAGTGATTGTCAAAGGGATGAATTTCTCAGGATATTGATAGGGTCCGAAATTGTTGGAACAATTACTGATAGTTACTACTAAACCGTAAGTCTCGAAATAGGCCCTTACCAGATGATCTGAGGCAGCTTTGCTGGCTGCATACGGACTTCTTGGATGATAGGCTGTTTTTTCTGAAAACTTCTCTTTGCTAGTTTCATTGAGCGAACCGAAGACTTCATCTGTGGATATGTGATGAAATCTCTTGACTTTATTTTTAATTGCTCCTTCCAAAAGAACATGCGTACCGACAATATTAGTCTCTATAAAGATGGAGGGAGAAAGGATAGAACGGTCTACATGGCTCTCGGCCGCAAAATGCACGACGGTATCTATATCTGCCAAAATTCCATTGACCAATTTTACATCGCAGATATCACCTTTGATAAACCGGTAATGGTTATTTGAGGCTATCAAGCGAAGATTGTCCAAATTACCGGCATAAGTCAATTTATCAAGATTAACGATAAAATCATCAGGATGCTTTTTGAGCCAGTAGAGTATAAAATTGCTACCGATAAACCCAGCACCGCCTGTAACAAGTAATCTCATAAATTATTTTATAAACCTGCCTTCTCTGCCCAATACCTATTGGCTCTAAAAAGCGCCTCAAAAGTTCCCGCGTCCGACCAAAAACCTTTCAGTTCCACCCAGGATAATTTATCCTCTTTTATATATTGATTATTCACGTCTGTTATCTCTATTTCTCCTCTTTTTGAAGGCTTACAATTTCTGATAAAATCAAATACGTACTTATCATACATATACAACCCGGTAGTGGCGTAATCACTTTGCGGATTCTCGGGTTTCTCTTCAATTTTGACAAGACGCTTGGGATTATCTTTGTCAAAAACGGCGACACCGAATTTTTTCAAATGGACTTTGTTCTCAATTTTTTTAAGGAATACCAAAGCGCCTCCTTTAAAATTTGCGATTTCCTTTTTTATATCCACATCAGTGGTATTATCTCCTAAAATTACAGCCACATCTCCATTATCGGCAAAATCTTCAGCCAAGAGCAAAGCGTCAGCAATTCCTCCATTAGGCTTTTCCTGATACGCATATTCTAGATGTTTTACCCCTAACTCTTTCCCATTTTTTAAGACTCGGATAAAATGGCCTGCATGAGGCCCACTGGTCACAATCAGAATCTCGGAAATTCCAGATTTCACCAGTGTGGCAATTGGGTAAAACACCATCGGCTTATCATAAATAGGCAATAGATGCTTATTAGTGGCAAACGTCAACGGATACAATCTGGTGCCCAATCCACCTGCCAATATTACACCTTTCATATTATGGATATATTGCTCCACGCAAAAGAAATATCGCCAAAAGAGCAATCAGGAGATATTCTACCACAATCTTTATATGCAGGTCACCTTCCAGCTTGTGATAGACCATTCCCCAAAAAAAATATGAGATGGATGTGGCAATAATGACAATAAATTGCTTTTGCGCCTGTCCGGTGAATAAATAAAAAAGTATCATGCCTAAACCTAATATTGTTACCAATACAAGATAATATAAAGAATGAATATATAATTTCATAAGATCACTCCTATTCCTGTGGCTCCCATGGCTCCGAGCAGTGACATTAAAAAGATAATATGGGCCAACGTATGACCAGATAAACGCATCGTCCGGGTACGCCATATATAAATTCCGTCAATCAGAAGAACCACCAGAAGAAATTCTGCCATTAAAAGTGAAAATGTTTTGGAAAACTTAAGAGGAAAAACCAGTGATGACTTTTGCTTAGTCGTTCCGAGAGAGAGTGGTTTTGCGGCGGTTTCTGACTCTACGGAAGGCTTAGGTGTTTCGGCAAACGCATTATTTTCCATTTTTGATCCAAATTCCTCAACTACCAGTGTAGTTTCACTGCCTTGCAGCTTACCATTCATGATTGCCAATCCAATATTGTTATACTCAGGCTTCAAGATATTTGCCCGATGAGTCGGTGATTTCATCCAAGCTTGTACCACTTCATCGGAGGTGGAAAAATCTTTAGCTAAATTTTCACCTGCATAAAGATAGTTATAACCGGCTGAAGTAATAAACTGCCATGGTGTCGTGCCCGTCGGTGACACGTGAGCCCAGTAATTATTGCCGAACATATCCGCTGCTTTTTGTGTGGCGGCATTTGAAAGCTCAGGAGAAACAGTCAGAGGATTCAGATTGGCTTTCTTTCTTTCATCATTTACTAAAACTAAAATTTTTTCCACCGTGACGTCGGTGGCAAAACCCAGAATATTCGGTTCAATTTTCCTGGTAAGCGAGATAAACATCTGAAAAGCAAAAAGTAAAACGATGTAAAAGATTAAGAAAGTCGGATGAAGGGAACGGGCTTTGTAATTGTTTGATTCATGAGGAATGAAATAATGACGAATAACTTTTTTGAAATGAACCACCATAATTTACCATTGTGGCAAAAATTGCGAGTTAGTTCAAGAGAGATTTATCATTCGCAGCTTTTCTTCGACTCCGCATCACAAATATCGCGATCCAAACCTCCATCAGCACTATCTTTGCCGGAAC
>Ga0315282_10012611_pt1 | contig 12908 bp, 13 predicted proteins | sample YL17G07_20_MG_FD_203693 | JGI IMG/M metagenome (GOLD analysis project Ga0315282, IMG submission 203693) | Sediment microbial communities from Yellowstone Lake, YNP, Wyoming, USA - YL17G07_20 | ecosystem: Environmental > Aquatic > Freshwater > Lake > Sediment | place: USA: Wyoming | collected... | reverse complement strand
AGCCTACCAGCGCGTGCGAATCGATCATGGTGCCTTCGTCCACGTACGAGCCGACATTGATGTAGACCGGCGGCATGCAGGTGACGCCGCGGGCCACGTAGCAGCCGTCGCGGATCGACGATCCCCCAGGAACAATGCGCACCTCGCTTTCCAGCTCGAAGCGCTTCAGCGGGTAGGTGTGCCTGTCGAAGAATGGGAACACGCCCCCCGACATATCCTGCAGCGCGCCGCAGCGGAAGCCGAGCAGAATGCCCTTCTTCACCCAGGCATTCACGCGCCAGCCGCCGGGTTGGACATCGGGATCCGGCTCGGCGGCCCGCACCTGCCCGGCGTTCAGGTCTTTCTTAAACTCCTCGAACGTCCACAGGTGCTCGTCGGTGATCGGCGAAGCGTCAAACAGGCGCTCAATTCGTTCTTGCAAATTCATGGTCCAAAGTCCATGGTCCAAAGTCCAAGGTCCAAGGGTCTGACCTTTGGACCTTGGACCCTTGGACCTAGTGCGCCAGCAGGCCCAGGTCTTCAAGGATCTTTTGCAGCATCACCTTGTTTTCGGGCTTCATGGGGACCAGCGGGAGGCGGTAGGCCTCTTCGATCAGGCCCATCATGGCCAGCGCCGCTTTCACCGGGATGGGGTTCGACTCGATAAAGTTGGCCTGCATCAGCGGGAGCAGGCGGCCATTGAGCTGGCGGGCGGCGGCAAAATCACCGGCCAGGCACAGGTCGGCCAGCCGCGCCATCATCCCCGGCACCTCGTTGGCAGCCACGGAAATGATTCCCACGCCGCCCAGCGCCATCAGCGGCAGGGTGATGGCGTCGTCGCCCGACAGCACCGCGAAGCCCTCCGGCACGGCATTCAGGACTTCGGCCATTTGCGTGATGTTGCCGGAGGCCTCCTTCACGCCGGCGATGCTCGGCAGCGCAGCCAGGCGGGCCAGCGTGGCCGGCTCGATGTTCGAGCCTGTCCGTCCGGGCACGTTGTAGACAACAATGGCCAGCCGCGTGGCATCGCTCAGCGCGCGGTAGTGCTGGAAGATGCCCTCCTGCGTGGGCTTGTTGTAATAGGGCGACACCGAAAGGACTCCGTCCACGCCCATCGCTTCCAGCTCCCGGATCAGGGAGACGATTTTGGCGGTATTGTTGCCGCCCGCCCCGGCGAACACCGGCACCGTTCGGGAAGCCTGCCGGGCCTCCTCCAGCGCGATCTCGACCACCCGGAGATGCTCCTGGTGCGTCAGGGTAGGGCTCTCGCCGGTGGTCCCGCACGGTACCAGAAAATGGATCCCCTGCTGGATCTGGAAGCGGACCAGGCGGCGCAGCGCGGTTTCATCCAGCGCGCCGTCGCGCGTAAACGGAGTGACCAGCGCCGTCCCGCAGCCCTTCAGTGTGGTGCTGCCCATGCTTCCTCCCGCAAGGCTGTCAGCTATCAGCCATCAGCTATCAGCTTCCCCAGTCCAAGCTGATAGCTGATAGCTGATGGCTGATGGCTACTTCCCGAAAAGCACCTCGGAAAACTCGTAGAAGCCTTTCTTCCCGTGAATCCATTTGGCCGCGTAGAGCGCGCCCAGGGCGAACCCCACGCGGCTGCGCGCGGCGTGCGTCAGGGTGATGGTGTCGGCGTCGGAGTCGAAGCCCACCGTGTGGACGCCGGGAATGGCTCCGGCGCGGCTGCTGGCCATGTTGATCTCGCGCCCGCCGTACTCCGCCGCCAGCACATCGCGCAGCTTCAGGGCCGTCCCCGACGGCGCGTCCAGCTTCATCTTATGGTGGATCTCGTGGATCCAGGGGTCGTATTCGGCGCGGTCCTTCAACAGGCGCGCGGCCTCGGCGGCCACGCGGTAGAAGACATTCACACCGATCGAAAAGTTTGACCCGTAGACAAACCCGGTGTTGTGGCGCTTCACCAACGTCTGAATCGGCTTGAGCTGCTCCTGCCAGCCGGTCGTCCCGACCACCAGGTCCAGGCCCAGGGCGACCAGGCGCGGCAGGTTCTCAAGCGCCGCGGAGGGAGTGGTGAAGTCCAGGGCCACGTCCACTGCGCGGAACTGCTCGGCCGTCAGCGCGTCGCCCACGTCGTACCGGCCGGCAACTTCCATCCCCTGCGACGGAGCAAGCTGGTCCAGCAGCTTGCCCATCTTCCCGTATCCGATCAGCGCGATTTTCATAAGGGAGCCGGAGCCGCAGATTTCGCAGATTGCACAGATTTAGAGAATGCGAATCTGCGGTACTGCAGCGAAGTGCCGCCGAAGTTCAGCAGCAGCCCTACTTCGTAACCGGAAGCCTTGAGGTAATTGATCACCTGCGCTTCCTGAACATCCGTCAGAGACTCAATGCCCTTGAGTTCCACGATCACCGAGTCGAAACACACAAAGTCAGCCCGGTAGGCACAAGCCAGGCGTTCGCCCTTATAGAAAACGGCGATCTCGACCTCTCTCTTAAACGGGATGCCGCGCCGCGCGAATTCGATCGCGAGTGCTTCCTGGTAGACAGCTTCCAGGAAACCGGGACCCAGTTGCCGATGCACCTCCATTGCCGCTCCGATAGTCGCATAGGTGCGCGGGTCCTTTTGCTCTTTCTCTGCGTTCATCTGTGTAATCTGCGAAATCTGCGGCTACCCCTACTCAAAAACTTTGGGGTCCAGGCGGCGGAAGAAGGCGCGGTGCAGGCGCGCCACCACTTCCTTCAAGCTCTTCTCCTCCACCACGAAACTGATATTGAGCCGCGAGGCGCCCTGCGAAATCATCTGCACGTTCACGCTTTCCACCGCCTTGAACACCTTTCCGGCCACCCCCGGCGTGAACTTGATGTTGTCGCCGACCAGGCAGACGATGGCTTTGCCGCCCTCCGGCGAAACGTGCGCGATCTTCCGCAACTCGGCCACGATCTCGTCCAGGTGCCGGGTATTGTCCACCGTGAGCGAGACGCTCACCTCGCTGGTCGAAACCATGTCCACGGGCGTCTGGTAGCGGTCGAACACCTCGAAGATGGTCCGCAAAAAGCCGTGGGCCATCAGCATGCGCGTCGAGCAGATGTCGATCAGGGTGATGTTCTTCTTGCAGGCGATGGACTTGAACGGGTTGCCGCTTTTGGGGGCCTTGGCGGTGATGACGGTGCCGGCCGCCTTGGGATTCCGCGAGTTCAGGATCGAGACCGGTATCTGCTTCTGCACCGCCGGCAGCAGCGTGCTGGGGTGCAGCACCTTGGCACCGAAGTAGGCCAGCTCGCTGGCTTCATCGAAAGAGATGGCCTTGACGCGGCGGGCGGCGGGGAACAGGCTGGGGTCGGCGGTCAGCAGGCCATCGACGTCGCTCCAGATCTCGATGCGCTGCGCTCCCAGCGCCGCGCCGATGATGGAGGCGGAAAAGTCGGAGCCGCCGCGGCCCAGCGTGGTCGTCACCCCCTTCTCGGTGGCGGCGATGAAACCGCCCATCACCGGGATGCGCCCGGCCCGGAGCAACGGCAACACGTGCTCCCGGAGGCGCCTGCCGGTAGGTTCATAGAGCGGCTGCGCCTGCGTGTGCCGCGCGTCGGTCACAATGACCCGGCGGGAATCGACCAGCTCGGCGGGCAGCCCGCGGTGCAGGAACGCCTGGCTGACGATCAGCGCCGACAGCCGCTCGCCGTAACTGGCGATGGCATCGACGCTGCGCGGCGTCAGCTCACCCAGCACCGCCAGCCCTTTGGTCAGCTCCGAGATTTCCTGGAAGTGCTCGTCCAGGCGCGTCTCGAGGCTCATGCGGGTGGCGGGCGGCACCAGTTTGCGCGCCTCGCTGCCGTGGAAGTCGCGCAGGTCGCGGAGCAGGTCGATGGCCAGCTTCCGGTTCCCGTCCACCGCCGTGCCGGCCAGTTGCAGCAGCCGGTCGGTGGTTCTTCCCATGGCCGACACCACGACCAGGGGCTGTTGCGCGCGCCGCCCGGCCACAATGCCCGCGACGCGCCCGATGGCCTCGGCATTCTCCACCGAGGTCCCGCCAAACTTCATAACTATCATAAGGCGTGGAATGAATCACAAAGGCACAAAGGATTTTCCTCTTCGTGCCTTTGTGCCTTTGTGACGATCAAAACATTCCTTCGGATTTCATCAACTCGGCGTTCAGCAGGGCCGCGCCGGCGGCGCCGCGCACCGTGTTGTGGCCCATGGCAACGAACCGGTAATGGAGGACCGGGCAGGGGCGCGCACGGCCGACGAAAGTGGCCATGCCCCCTTCCTTCTCTACGTCCAGGCGCGGCTGCGGCCGGTCGGGTTCCTCCATCACCATCACCGGCTGGGCCGGAGCGCTGGGCAGGCGCCGCTGCTGCGGCACGCCCCGAAATTCACGCCAGGCCTGCTTCAAATCCTCCAGCCCCGCGCCCAGCTTCAGCTCCACTGAAATGCTCATGGTATGGCCATCGAGAACGGGCACGCGGTTGGTCTGCGCACTGACCGCCATATCGGCATCGGCCACCCGGTCGCCGCTGAGAAGCCCGAAAATCTTGCGCGTCTCGGCTTCGATCTTTTCCTCTTCGTTCTTGATGAAGGGAATCACGTTGCCGAGGACGTCCATCGAGGGGACGCCGGGATAGCCGGCGCCGGAGATGGCCTGCATAGTGGTGACCAGCACGCGCTTCAGGCCGAAGCGGCGCTCCAGCGCGGCCAGCGCCATGGTCAGGGTGATCGCCGCACAGTTGGGGTTGGTGACGACCATGCCCTTCCAGCCGCGCGCCGCCTGGCCCGGGACCAGCTTCAGGTGGTCGGGGTTGATTTCCGGCACCAGCAGCGGCACGTCCTGCTCCATGCGGAAGCTGCTGGCGTTGCTGACCACGATGTGGCCGCAGCGCGCCATCTCCGGCTCGATCTCGGCCGCCGCCCGCGCGTCCAGCCCGGAGAACACCAGTTGGGGGCCGCGTCCCGGCTGGCAGTCGTCCACCAGCAGGTCGCGGGCGGCAGCCGGCATGGGCCATGCCAGCCGCCACGATGTGGCTTCCGAATACTTGCGCCCCGAGGAGCGCTCCGACGCCGCCACCCACTTCAACTCAAACCAGAGATGGTTCTCCAGCAGCCTGACCAGTTGCTGCCCCACCATGCCGGTGGCGCCCAATACTCCAGCCTCGATCCTCATTCTTATCTGTACCTACTCACTCAAGAATTGCGGATTGTGGATTTCGGATTGCGGATTTCAAACGATCGCAATCCGCAATCCGAATTCCGAAATCCGCAATTGAACTATCCCTCCAGTAGTCTAGCGGTGAGTTTTAGATAGACCTCGACCGCCTCGACCAGCTCCCGCTTGGCCACCCGCTCGTGATCTGTATGCGCGTCCAGGATTGAACCGGGGCCGATCAGGTAGGGCCGTCCCCAGTTGCCCAGTGCGGGAATATCAGTAGTGAAGGATACCACCGTCGAGGGAAAGCCTTCCAGGGTTTCGAAGCGCATGGCGGGGATTTCCAGCACGTAGCGGACATCGGCCAAACCCTGGGCGGCGCGCGCGATGGCCTGCTTCAACTCCTCGGACGGCCCCACCAGCCGGAACAGAAGCTCGGCGCGGGCGCGGTCGGGGATGACGTTCGGCGCGCGCCCGCCTTCAATCGTGCCGATGTTGTAAGTGCACTTGCCCAGCAGCTCGTCCGAAGGCAGCGGGATGGCGCGCAGGTTCACCAGTGCGGTCAGGAGCTTCTCGATGGCCGATTCCCCGAGCTCCGGGCAGGCGGAGTGGGCCATGCGTCCCTGGGCCTCGAACACCGGCCGCAAAGCGCCCTTGCTGCCCCGCGCCAGGCAATTGCCGGTCGGCTCGCCATTGATAAGGAAGCGGGAGCCGCGCGGGCGCCGGTTGGCGCAGGCGGCGCCGGCCGAGTCCTTCTCCTCGCCGACCACAAACAGCAGCGCCAACCGCTTCTCGCCCCCGGCGCGCAACTGTTCCGCCGCTTTCACCTGGGCGGCGATGATCCCCTTGGCGTCGCAGGAACCGCGGCCGTAGATGTAGTCGTCGTCTTCCGAGCACGGGATGTAGGGCGGGACCGTATCGAGGTGGGTCGAAAGCGTCACCACCGGGGATTCGCCCGCCCGCGTGAACGAGGCGAAGATGTTGGGCCGCCTCGCCGCAACCTCTTCCACCTCGACCCGCGCCCCCATCTGGCGCAGGTGCGCGGCCAGGAAGAAAGCGACCTCCGCCTCCCGCCCGGTGGTGGATTCGATTTCCACCAGCCGCCGCGTCAGCTCGAACAGGTGCATGGCTCTACGATAACCGATTTGGAACCACCAGGACACCAAGACCCCAGGGCTTTGATTATTGGTCTCCAGGTGCTGTGAGCCCCGGCTAGAGGAGTCGCCGCAGCTCCTCGGCCGGCAGCGGTAATGGCCGGCAGGTCAGGCAACAGCGTGGACCTTGAAGTCAACTTTCAGGGGAAAAATCTCTACCAGTTCGATCTTGGGGTTGAGACGCGGGTCTTCTTCGCGGGGAACAGGCCGGAGATGGGGCAGATTATTCTCGAAGCAAACCTCGAGATAAAGGGAGACCGCTTCCGCCAGCATCCTCTTCGCCTCCCGAATCGTGCGGCCGGCCGAAGCGACATCCAGCTCCAGACAAAGAGAAACAAACTGCTTCCCTTCTCTGAGGACCGAACCGGTAAAACGAAAGCGGTTGGAATCCTGAGCCACGGCGCCTACCCGGGGGCAGCTTAGCATCTTTGGTCAGCCCGGTCAAACGATTGCGTCTGCGGAATCCGCGGCTACAGCAACTGCGCCTTCTGCATCTGGGCTTTGATGAACTGCAGGTCGCGGCGCATGATGGAAGCGAGCTCCTGCTTGGAGATGGTGATTTTGTCCTTGCCGGTGTCGGCGCCGCCCAGGCCCGGGTACTCATAATGCATCTGGACGGGCCCTGAGAACTTGGCGGCCTTGACCATCTGGAAGAAGCGCGGGAAGTTCACCATGCCCTCGCCGTGCGCGCACCACTGCGGCGCCCAATCGCCCTTGGCATTCTTACCCCACTTGAAATCCTTCAGGGCGATGCCGCGCAGGTGCTTTTCCACCAGGCTAAGGCTGTCGACCCAGCCGCTCAGGCCGCCTTCCACGGTGGCATGGCCCACGTCGTAATTCACGCCCGTGTATCGCGGATCGAGGTCCTTGATCAGGTACCACAGGTCCCAGATGGGCGCGCCTACCTGGCCCAGGCCGGAGTGGGTGTGGTACATGGCGCAGATCTTGTACTTCTCATTCATCTGCGCCAGCGCGTTGACCTTGGGCTTCAGCTCCTCAAGCTGGCCGGCGAGGGCGCGGTCGTAGGTGTAGCGGAGGCCGCCCCAGCGGTAATAACGGATGCCGAGCCCGCCGGCCGTGCGCAGTATCGCCTCGGCGTTCGGGGAACCGGTGTCCACGATGCCGGCGGTGATCATGGGCACCGCCAGGCCGGCCTTGCGGATGATCTCGACGGCCTTGGGCAAATCCTGCTCCACCTTCGCGGGCAGCACGTGGCCGGCTTCGCGCACGGTCAGGTCCACGCCGTCGAAGCCGAGTTCGGCGGCCATGGCCGCCGTCTCCTGCCAGTCGGTCCAATGAAAATGCTTGGAGAAGACGCAGATCTTCAGCCTGGTGTCGGCTTCGGGCGTCTCCGCTGCCGCCTGACTCAAACCCGCTGCCGCAATTCCACCGGCCATCGCGGCCAACACTTCGCGCCTGGTTCTCAGTTCGTTCGCCATACGGGAAATTGAACCACAAAGCCACGAAGAACACAAAGAGACACAAAGAGTTTTCCTTAGTGGATCTTTGTGTCCTTCGTGTCTTTGTGGTTCAAGGGAGGATGGGCGAGGATGCGACGGGCTGGGCGACCGCAACCTTTTCGGCAAAACACACCTGGCCGATGGTGTAGAACTTGTCGCGATCCAGCCAGTCCAGGTGGCGGCAGAGGATGGGAACCAAAACGCCGAACAGCGGCGCCAGCAACGGCCACAACAACGCCCGCGGGAAGGACTGGAAAAACTCCAGCAGGTCGATGGACTTCCGCCCCATGAACCAGAAGTAGCCGCCGATGGGGTAGCGGTCCAGCACCCGGAACCCGGCCTGTTCCAGCAAGCGGTCCAGCCCGTAACGGGTGAAGCGGTAGAAGTCGTGGGGCATCTGGTGCTCTTCCCACATGGTCGGCACCACAATCAGCAGCCGGCCGCCCGGCTTGAGCGCCGTATTCAATTCATAGAGCACCTGGCGGGGGCGCGGCGAATGCTCCAGCACGGCGAGGCTCATCACCCCGTCGAAGAAACCGGGGCGGAAGGGGATGGCGTCGGTGTCGGCGAAGGTGTCGATGCCCGCGTAGCGCCAGTCGGTTTCGCCGACGCCGAGGTCCAGCGCCCAGTAGCGGCGCCCCGTCTGCTGGAACAGCTTCTTGTACTGCGTTTCGCCGGCGCCCGCGTCCAGCACCTGCGCGCCCGGCGGCAGCTCGGTGATGAACCGCCGCACCGCATTCAGGATGAAGCGGTCGAAGGGATTGATCTGGTCCTGGAAAAAGCGCGGGATCAGGCGCCGCGCCACGCGAAGCAGCGTCCGATTCAGCACGGCAACTCCTTGTCAGGCTGTGGGCTGTGGGCTGGAGGCTGGAGGCTGCTGACCTTGCAAGCCTGATATCCGCCCCAATGCCAAAAGAGTTGGCCGACGAAAAGCAGCGGGCTCAGCAGCAGCGCGTCGGGCCGATGCCGGAGGTTCTTCATCACCAGGTAGCCGGTGCCGGCCAAGGCCAGCAAGGGCAGCAGCAGGGCGCGCCAGACGGCCGACCGGGGGAACACCCAGGCCAGCCCTTCGCCGGGATGGCGTTGGAAATACTGCGAGGTGCCGAAGCCGTACCGCCGCATCCTGGCCAGGTATTGGTCGAAGCGCTCGAGTGGCGGCCGATGTGCCACGCGGGCGCGCGGTTCGTAAAGGATACGGAAGCCGAGGGCGCGGGCCCGGGCGCAAAAATCGCGGTCCTCGCACATCGCCAGCGTCTCGTCGAACGGTCCCACCCGGCGGGCGACTTCGGCCGGCACCGCCAGGTTGGAAGTCGAAAGATGGGCCGCGGGGCCCCCCGGCCGCCCCGGATGCAGCACCGGAGCATCGGTGGACAAGTAATCGAGGCGCGCGGCCAGGCCGGGCTGGGTGCAAACGCGCGAGCCGCCCACAATTTCAGCCGCGCCGCTCTCCAGGCGCTCGACCAGGGTCCGCGCCCAGTCAGGATCGGCCACGCAGTCGTCGTCGATGAACATCAGCACGCGCCCGCGCGCGTTCCGCAGGCCGCAGTTGCGGGCCGCGCCGTAGCCGGCGCGCGGCTCGGCCACGTAGCGGACCGGCAGCGCGTCGGCAAAGGCGCGGACCGTTTCGGCGGTGGCCTCGCTCGGCCCGTTGTCCACGATCACGATCTCATCCAGCGGCCGCGTCTGACACGGCAGGCTCCCAAGCGCCTGGGCCAGCAGCGCCGCCCGGTGCCGCGTAATGATGATCAATGTCGTCTCAACAGCCATGATCCGTAAGTGACCAGTGATAAGTGACCAGTTCACTCGTCACTTGTCACTTGTCACTCGTCACTTCTCGTCTTCTCAATCGCCACGTTTCTCGCACCTGCAGAAATAGCCCAGCGTGTAATCGCGCGTGCGGTCCAGCGGGTCCAGGAAATAGAGCGCGATGGGCAGCAGGCCGCCGAACACCGGCGCCAGCAGCACGAACACGGCCCACCGCCAGCCGCGCTGGAAAAAGCTCAGGATGTTCATCAGGCGGAAGGCCAGCAGCCAGAAGTATCCGCCCAGGGCCTCCACCTGCCGCGGACACAGCCCGGCCTTCTGGAAAAGATATTCCAGGCCGTAGCGGGTGAAGCGGAAATAGTCGTGCGGCTTCTGGTGCATCTCCCAGCACTGCACGGTCGAAAGGATCAACTGGCCGCCGGGCTTCAGCACCCGGGCGAACTCGGCCATGGCCCGGCCGGGCTCGCGGAGGTGCTCGAGCACCGAGATGTTGACGACGGCGTCGAAGGCGCCGTCGCGGAAGGGCATGGAGTGGATGTCGCCCAGCACGCCGATGCGCGAGTAATCCCAGGCGGCGTCGCCGATGGCCAGGTCGAGCGTCACGTAATGCGTGTGGGCAAACAGGCGGCGGTGGGGGCACTCACCCGCGCCGGCATCCAGCACCCGCGCGCCGGCCGGAATCCGGGCCGCGGCTTCCTCCAGGCGGTCGTTCAGCGCGGCGTGGTACGGGTCCACCCAGCGCAAGAAGAACCCGGGGAGCCACGGCTCCAGCTTCTTGCGCAACCGCGGCTCAAACATGCTCGCCTCCGCGGAAATTCACCACGGATGAACACGGATGAACACGGATAAACGCACATTCCGGCGACCGCCGGTGCTCGGTTGTGCGAGTCGGGCGCGCTGCAGAAGTCTTGTCAGTGTTCATCCGTGTTCATCCGTGGTGAATGGCTTCTTTCAAAGCAGTCGCCATGGCGTGAGGATCAGGTTCTTGGTGTGAAAGCATTCGTGCGTGCAGTGGCAGCCGCCCTCCACCCGCCTGCGCAGCTCCGGCGCAGGGCGATCATACCAGAGCCTGGCGAAATCCCATTCGTAGTCCTTAAGGTTGCCGATTTTGTCGAGCAGCTCGCAAAAGTAGACGTCCCCGTTGGCGTCGATCACGCAACTGGCGCGCCCCGCGTTGCAGGCGATGTCCTTGGGGCGCCCCTCGAGCTCGCGCAGGTAATAGCGGTTCAGCAGCGCGCGGCCGGCCACCGCCATCCAGCCCGACAGCAATCCGAAACGGCCGCGGTAATAATGCCGCAGGTGTTGGAGCTGGAGCCGGGCGATTTCGGCGAACTGCGCCGCGGTCGGCGGCTGCAGCCCCGCATCCATGGGATTGCCGCGCAACACGTTGATGCTGTGATAATCCACGTCCCATTCATGGCGGGCCAGATCGAGCAGCCGCCGTACGTCGTCGGCGTTGTCGCGCATGAGCGTGGTGACCACGCTGAGCGATAGACGCGGCTGCCCGCCGCGCAGGCGGCGCAGTTCGGCCAGGGTGGCCAGCGCCCGGCGGTAGTTCCCCGGCACACCGCGAATGCGATCGTGCCGTTCGCCCACCCCGTCCAGCGATACAGCAATGTTCAGCTTAAAGGAATAATCACCGGCCAGGATTTCCGAAGCCAGGCGGGCGATCACCTCGGTCTGGATGGCGTTGGTGGGGATATTGATGAACCGGACGCGGTTCTGCCGGGCGAAGCAGTGGCAAACGGAGGCAATATCCTTGCGCAGAAACGGCTCGCCGCCGGAAATGTCCAGCCAGACCAGCTCGCCGAACGACCGGGCGATTCTCTCCACCTGCTCCGGACCCAGCGCGTTGCCCTGGTTGAGGCTCCGCCAGTAGAAGCAGGTGCCGCACCGGGCGTTGCAATGGTCGGTGACGAAAAGAATCAAGTGGATGGGCGTACGCTGCCGCGCCAGCCGCCGCCATTCCAGGATCTCCGCCACAGCCATGGACCCCATGTTACCCTACCAGGCGTTGTTCTGGCGTGCGGCCTGGCAGGAGTCGCTCAGGCACAATTGTGCAGGGTCGGACTCATTCTATCCGTTATAATGTGATGCGTGATAGGCTCGTTTCGAGATCGCGGGACGGAGGACATCTTCGACGGGTCCGACACATCCGCCGCCCGTCGTACTTGTCCACGAGCGCTGTGGGCCTCTGGCCGCAGAAAGCTCGACCAGATCAACCGGGTGCGTGACTTGAGTGATCTGGCAGTTCCTCCTGGCAACCGACTTGAACGGTTGAAGGGCGACAGGAGCGGGCAACACAGCATCCGGATCAACGAGCGGTATCGAGTGTGTTTTCGCTGGGAGGCTGGAGATGCCTACGAGGTCGAAATCACGGACTACCACTAATCGGAAAGAACTGACGGGGCCAGGCATTCCGTCGCGGGACATCGTCGGCCGGCGATTGCCGCGGAACAGGCCGCCGACTCATCCGGGAGAGATGCTCGTCGAGGAGTTCTTGAAGCCGCTCGGGGTCACTCAATCCGAGTTTGCGGTACGGATGGGTGTGTCGTTCCCGCGCCTCAACGAGATCATTCGGGGTAAGCGGGCGGTGACGCCCGATACCGCACTTCGATTGGCTCGTGTCCTGCGGATATCGGCGGATTTCTGGCTAGGTCTGCAGCTCGACTGGGACTTGTGGCACGCCATGAGAAGCGAGAAGGCGGCTGAGGTCGCGCAACTCGAACCGCTTGGCCGCTCGGCCTGATGTAGAAAGGAGTCCCCGGCGTTCATGTACCGATATCTTCTTGCACTGCTTGTGCTCGTTTCCTGTGCTCTGGCCCAGTCGCCGCTGGGCACGGTAACGGGGCTGGCAACAGACCCCAGTGGCGCGGCCATCCCCAATGCGTCGGTGAAACTCACCAGCGTGCAGACCCGTGTGGAACGGGAGACCCAAACCAACGCCCGCGGCGCCTATTTGTTCCCCAACCTGCCGCCGGGCAGCTATAAGGTGACTGCGCAGGCCTCCGGTTTTCAGCAGCTCGAAATCAACACCTTCACCGTCGATGCCTATCGCACCGTCCGGCAGGACCTGAAGTTCGCGCTGCAGGCCGCAACCTCGCAGGTGACGGTGAGCGATTCGGTGTCGGAAGTGATCCAGATGGAGACGCCGTCGATCAATACCCGGCTGAGCAGGAAGCAGCTCATCGAGCTGCCGACCAACGTGCGCGGCATCGACAACCGGCCCAACAGCGCGGGCGACTCCGGCGTAATCTTCACGCTGATGCCGCTGACCATTCCGGGCGTGGTGCAGGTGCAGAACGGCGCCAAGTGGCTGACGCCGGGCGCCAACGCCACCGGCATGAGGCTGGAGGTGGACGGCATCGAGACCAACTTCGGCAACTTCGGCAGCCCCGACCCGGTCTCGCAGCCGTCCATGGAAGCCATCCAGGAATTCACGGCCAACATAC
>Ga0315282_10012610_pt1 | contig 12908 bp, 7 predicted proteins | sample YL17G07_20_MG_FD_203693 | JGI IMG/M metagenome (GOLD analysis project Ga0315282, IMG submission 203693) | Sediment microbial communities from Yellowstone Lake, YNP, Wyoming, USA - YL17G07_20 | ecosystem: Environmental > Aquatic > Freshwater > Lake > Sediment | place: USA: Wyoming | collected... | reverse complement strand
GTCCTGGACACCATCATCATGGCCTACAAGGTCTGCGAGAGCAGCGGCGTGATGCTCCCGGCCATGATAATCGAGGATGCGTTCATCCTGTCTCACACGTCGGAACCGGTCAGCGTGCCTGACCAGGCGCTCGTGGATTCGTTCCTGCCAGCGTATGCACCGGAGTACAAGATCGAGGTGGGGAAGCCGATGGGGTTCGGTTCGCTGGTCAAGCCGGACCAGTACATGGAGTTCAGGTACAAGGCCATGCTCGGGATGAAGGAAGCGAGAAACCGGTTCTTGAGCGTCGAGCAGGAGTTCAAGCACATCTTCGGCAGGGAGTATGGGGGCCTTCTGGAACACTACAGATGCGACGATGCGGAGGTAGTCCTCGCATGCGCGGGGTCGGTCGCATCGACCGCGAAGGATGTGGTCGATTCCTTGAGGGCAAGGGGTATCAGGGTCGGACTGGCAAGGATCCGCGCTTTCCGGCCGTTCCCGCACCAGGAGTTCAGGGCGCTCGGCGCGAAGGTCGATGGAATTGCGGTGCTCGACAGAAGTTACACCTTCGGCGCGGCAGGAGCGATGTTCACCGAGGTGAAAGCCTCCGTATACTCTGGCCAGCACAGACCGATCATCAAGAACTACATCGCTGGCCTGGGTGGCAGGGACATAACGCCGAAGATCATCGAGAAGATATTCGAGGATATCCAGGTCGTGACCAAGCGCGGCGAAGAACCGGATGTCGAATGGGTGGACGTTGCGGGTCTCCCCAGGAGGTGGCGGTGATGTCGGCTGTGACGATACCCGAGGAGGAGTTCACGTATCCCGGGAGCACGGGTTGCCCGGGGTGCGGGGCCAACCTGGTCATGAGATACATGCTCAAGGCCCTCGGGGAGAGGACGATCGTTTCCATCCCGGCCTGCTGCTGGGCCGTGATGCCCGGCTACTGGCCCGTAGGATGTCTCCGCGTCCCGCTCCTGTACACGGCCTTCGAGGCGACGGGTGCTTCAATCTCAGGTCTGAGAGCGGCCCTTGACATCAAGGGAGTTGAGGATGTGACAGTGGTCGGCTTCGCCGGAGACGGCGGGACCGTGGACATCGGCCTTCAAGCGCTCTCGGGAGCTGCCGAGAGACGGACGGACGCGATCTACGTGATGTATGACAACGAGGCCTACATGAACACTGGCATCCAGAGGAGCGGCTCGACTCCGTGGGGTGCGTGGACGACGACCACCCCTATCGGGACCACGCACGGATTCAAACACGAGTTCAAGAAGGACATCATGACCATCATGCAGGCTCACGGGATCCCTTACGCAGCGACCGTGTCAGTGGCGCATCCCGAGGACTTCATCAAGAAGATGCGCAAGGCGAAGGACATCAAGGGGTTCAGGTTCATTCACGCCCTGTCGCCCTGCCCTCCCGGCTGGCGCATGAACCCGGCGGAGACGGTCGAGGTGGCGAAGCTTGCGGTCGACACCCACATTTTCCCGCTCTACGAGATCGAGCAGGGCAAGGTCCACGTGACAAGGAAAGGCAAAGGCGTGCCCGTCGCGGAGTACCTGAAGCTCCAGGGGAGGTTCTCCCATCTGACCGAGGCGGAGATCGACTCGATCCAGACGGCAGTGGACGCCAGGTACAAGATGCTCTTGGAAAAGGAAGCCTCGGGCACCTGAGCACATCAGAGGACGAGTACGAGCCTTCGTCGCCTGTAACCCGTCACAACCTTGATCCTTCCTCTCAACGATCCATCCAGCTCAGAGTCTCCGGTGTCGACCCGTAGGACCGGCGTGTCTTTCAGCTTCGTGGGCGTGGCCAGGACGACCACGTTCTCCCCTCCCACGACCCTTATCACTCTTGCGGATATCTGCTGGTTGCCTCTGCCGAAGAAGAATCCCTGAGCCCCTATGGGCGTGACGACAATCTTGCTCGATCTCTGATCTCTCAGGAAACCGAGCAAGTCCTTCTCGGAGGCGTCATGTAGAACAAGCTTGCGGTTCAGGAAGACGTCCACCCCTAGCAAAGCCTTGGCCTGCCCGAGAACCTCACCGATCCTCGCCGTAGTGCTTCCCGGACCGATCACATAGGCAACCCCGTCCTCCATGTCGTCGACCACGTACTGGCCTATCTCGCGCGCTTCCTCGTCAGCTCCAGCCGAATGATACTCCGCCTTCCCCGCTTGCAGGTGCAATCTGTCGTCAGGCACCCTTGCGATTCCGAAGAGCTTCGCCTTCAGGACCCCATTCCTGAAGCTCGCTTCATCGATGTCCATGACTTCCGCGTCCCTGGTCGCTCCCGTTCTGGAGAAATCCTCGAGGAGCTGGGGCAGGTCCTCCGGAGAGTTCACAAAAACGGCTGAATGCATCTTGACCCCGGTCGGTATCCCTATCATAGGCACCTTCCTATCGGCGGCTTCCAGGACGTCCCTAGCAGTCCCGTCCCCTCCGGCGAAGATGACGATGTCCGCCCCATCCCTGACAAAAGCCCGCACCGCCGCGATGGTGTCTTTTCGGTTTGTCTCAGCCGGGGGCTCGTGCACCACGACCGATCGTATGCCGGCGCTGTCCAGCTCTTCCTTCCCCATCTCCCCGGAGCAGGTCATGAACTGGGCCTCGACCCTCCCACTCAACCCGCGAAGGGCACGGCTCGTCCTAAGCGGCGACTGTTTCATCGCCCCTCGAGCGACAGCCTCCTTCAGGATGTCCTCGCCGTCTGTTCCCTTCAGGCCGACTGGGCCTCCCATTCCCGCGACGGGGTTGACCACGAACCCGATCCTCATTCGAGTGATGAATTGCATTGGACTAGTAAGAGTCATGCCCCGTCGCTGGCTTGAGAATCTGGATTAAGGGGTTTCTCGGCCGGCACCGTTCAGAACCGCGGAGGGTCCTGTTCCTTCTTCCGTGTGCCGGTCTTGAGTATGGTTTATCCGAACATGCTCGGGCCGAAGCCAGAGAACATCGGGTCCAGGTCCGCATGGATGAGCAGCTGAGGCTCCCTCATCTCGACGGGCCGCTCCTGCGCAGGCTCTTCGAGCGCCTCGGCATAGCCTGCGATGTCTTCCAGGAGGCTGCTCACGTAGGAGCTCATCTGGTCGCACACGGTCTCCACGATCCTGAGGACGCTCCTGTCGACCACCTTGAGCGCTTCAGAGACTGGCAGGTCCGCCCCGACGCTCATCAGCTTGTTGTTGTCCAGGACGACAGTGAAGTTCGCATGTTCTTTCAGCTTCGTCACGCCATCGAGCGCGACCCTCCTTCGAGACTCGCCTTCGTGATCGAAAGGCAGGATCGGGATCGCGAATGTGACGGCATTCATCTCCCTGGCCACGCTGGCGACAACTGGTGCGACCCCGGTCCCTGTCCCGCCGCCCATGCCAGCGACGACGAACACGATGTCATAGCCCCTCAAGGCCTCCTTGATGACCTCTCGGGCCTTCTCCGCACAGTGCTCCCCTATCTCCGGGAATCCGCTTGCATCGCGCCCGAAGGAGATGTCCTTACCGATCAGGACCTTCTTGTGCGCATTCACGTTCCTCAGATGCTCCTCGTCGGTGTTCACGGCCACAGTCTCCACCCTGTTGGACTTGTCGTATATGCCGTGGACGATGTTCGAGCCAGCACCTCCGCAGCCGACGACCGCTACCGCCGGCTCGCCCAAACTCGTTCCGAGTGCGTTGATTATTTCCTCCGTCGTGTTCCCATCCGCCGTCATGATTGTTGGCCTCCGCCTCTCGCTGGCCGGCGAGAGAAGACCCTCCTGCAAGAGTCTCCCAACCCGGCTAAGGCGCCTTCAAACGGTAATTCATGCCCCTGGGACTACCTTGAACGTGTTTACCTGCTGGTTCGCTTCCTTCTTCATCTCCTCCACATGCTCCTCATGGAGGAAGTGATGTCGGGCTCCGTCGGCTACCGCTTCCGATACCGATGTGTACATCCCTTGTGCCACGAGCGTCTTGATCGTCTCGAGCACCATCGGTGGCAGCTGAACCACGATTTCGTTCGGCCTGTTTGCCCCTTCGGACCCGCCCTCGCGCATCTCGATGTACGCGCGCACTGCTGTGCGGGCGAGCTGCGACCTGTTGGAGAACTCGTTGCTCTTGGCGATGAAATCGTCAATAAGGTTCAAATCCTCGGCATCTAGCCGAAGCGAGATCCTTTCGCCCTCCACTGGGTCGGTCATGTGTGCATCCCATCCCGTCTTGTTGACGCAAAGAGACAATATGTGACCCGTCCATATTTATATGTATGCGAAATGTCACATTTCGTCGGAAAATGTCATACTTGACCACTGGCCTCTTCGGTAAACCACCACGAAGGCAATCTGGTCTGCTCGGTCCGGGCCTGATTTGAGCCATGATTCACGTTGGGCTCGGCATATCTTCGTGCCAATCCCGACTGAACGCTTCTGTCCACGCACTCATCCCCATGCGGGGCCGTACGCGAGACGCCGGTGTCCCATACTTCCTCGGCCCCTCGGAATTCCAGAACGCCTAGAAACCTTTTATTGGTTGCACGTACTCCATGCTTCCTGGCTGCGTGCGAATGACCCTGGATTTCACCGCGATCGAGGCGAAGTGGCGGAAGGCTTGGTACGAGGCAAGGATCAATGAGTCGAACCCAGTGCCCGGGAAGAAGAAGTTCTTCATGATATTCGCCTACCCCGGAGTGACGGGATACCTGCATGTCGGCCACATGAGGGGCTACACATTCTCAGATGCGGTGGTCCGGTACAAGATGATGACTGGCCACAATGTCCTGTTCCCTATGGGCACGCACGCGACCGGGAACGGTGCCATCGTTTTCGCCCGCAAGGTGGATCGCAAGGACCCAGCCACAATGGACATGCTTAGGTCGAACGGCTGCACCGAGGAGCAAATCGTCAAGCTCTCGGACCCGCTTGAGGTGGTGAAGTTCTTCAATGAAGTGTATGTGAGCGACTACTGGAAGCGGTTCGGATTCATGTCCGACTGGAGGAGGTTCACTTGCACCATCTATCCTGACTACTCGAAGTTCATTGAGTGGCAGATGCGGAAGCTGAAGGCCCTCGGATTGCTGATACAGAAGCCCTACTTCGCCGCTGCATGCATCGAACACGGACCTGTGGCGATCGACCCGTCTGAAACGGACATCTCGAAGGGTGGCAACGCCGAGATGCTCGAGTACACGCTCCTGAAATTCGACCTCGAGGATGAGAGGAAGCTTGTGGCAGCGACCCTGAGGCCCGAGACGGTGTTCGGCCTTACGAACTTCTGGGTCAACCCGGATGTCGAGTACGTCGACGTCAGGATCGAGAGCGAGACATGGGTCGTGAGCCGAGAAGCGGCTGAGAAGCTGAAGCTCCAGAAGGACAACGTGAAGATCAAGGGTTCGGCCAACGGCTCGTTGCTCATAGGCAAGAAATGCAGAGCCCCCTACACGGGGAAGTCGATCCCGATATTCCCATCAGCGCTCTGCGACCCCAACCTGGGTTCGGGACTCGTGATGAGCGTTCCCTCGGATGCCCCGGTCGACTGGATAGGCCTGGTCGAGCTGAGGAAGGATGGTACGCTCAGGGCCAAGTATGGCATCTCGGACCAGATGATCGAGGAAGCGAGACCTATCCCGATCATCAACACGCCGGGTTGGGGGCCTTTGCCAGCGGTCGAGATCACAGCGAAGATGGGCATCGATTCGCTCGCGGACCCCAGGCTCGACGAGGCCACGAAGGAGGTCTACAAGACCGGCTTCCACAAGGGCGTCATGAACGATTCCTGTGGGAGGTTCGCCGGGGAGCCCGTGGAGAAAGCCAAGGACGACATCCGTGAGGAGATGCTTTCGACCGGACAGGCCAACATGTTCTACGACCTCTCGGAGGAGGTCCGATGCAGATGCGGGAAAGTGGTCTTCATCAAGAAGATCCCGGACCAATGGTTCATCGACTATGCCGACCCGGTCCTGACGGCCCGCTCGAAGGAGCATGCGCTGACAATGAGGATCCTGCCGAAGGAGTATCATGCGAACCTTCAGAACGTCCTCGAGTGGTATCGCGAGAGGGCATGCGTGCGGATGGGGAACTGGCTGGGCACCAGGTTCCCCTTTGACCATAAGTGGATCATCGAAGCGATCGCCGACAGCACCTTGTACCCGGTCTACTACACGATATCTAGATACGCCAACGAGCGACTGATCGACCCAAAAGGTATGAACGAGGAGTTCTTCGACTACGTGCTCCTGGGAAAGGGGAACGTTGATTCGGTCGCGAGGAATTCCGGATTCTCGAGGGAAGTCATTGGGTCCATCAGGGCCGAGTTCGAGTACTGGCATCCCCTGGACATCAACCTGGGAGGGAAGGAGCACATGACCGTGCACTTCCCCGTGTTCCTGATGAATCACGTCGCCATCCTCAGGCCGCAGCATTGGCCAAGGGGGATTCTGGTGAACTGGTACATCACCGCGACAGGTGGGAAGATATCCAAGTCGAAAGGCGGCGCGCAACCTATCCCGGATGCGGCGGAGAGGTTCGGCGTCGATGCGATGCGGTTGTTCTACGCTCACATAGCATCGCTCTACGTCGATGTCGCATGGGAGGACGAGAAAGCGGAGGGATACCGTGACAAGCTGGAACGCATCTGGAACCAGGTGCAGGATGTGCTCTCCTCAGCGGGAGAGGAAGGGTCCGATGTGGATGCCTGGCTCGTCGCGCGAATGCAGACACGGATCGCGAGGGTCCACGGTTTCATGGAGGAATACGATCTCAGATCGTACTCCAACGAGGTCTACTTCGAGATACCGCAGGATCTCAGATGGTACCTGAGGAGGGGCGGGAGGAACAGGGCGGCCTTGATGAGCGCACTCGAGACTTGGGTCCCGCTCATGGCGCCGGTGACGCCGCATCTGGCGGAGGAGATGTGGCAGTCTCTCGGCAAGAAACCGTTCGTGTCGACGGTCCAGATGAGGCCAGGCGCGGTGACGGACGCCACTGCCGCAGAGGAGGCGAAGGAGCGCCTCCTGGAGAGGCTGATCTCCGATGTCGCGGAGATACTGAAGGTGACGGAGATCAAACCAAAGCGTGTGGTCGTGATGGCGGCCCCGAAGTGGAAGCACGAGATGCTCGCGGACGCTCTGGTCGACCCGAAGGGGAAGCCGGAGATATCCGCATTGATCAAGACCGCCATGGCAAAGGCCCCGACCCCGGAGTCGAAGAAGGATATCCCCGCCTATGCCAAGGGGCTGGCGAGCGAGCTGTCCAGGATCGCCGCGGATGAGAGGAAATCGATGGCGGTGCCCGTGGACGAACTGACAGTGTTGAAGGGGGCGGGGAAGTTCCTCGAATCGGAGTTCGGATGCGCTGTCGAAGTCTTCTCTGCCGATGACCCCGCCAGGGTGGACCCGAAGGAGAAGGCGCGATACGCCAAGCCCGGAAGGCCTGCCGTGTACGTCGAGTGACATCCCCGGTCCGGCGGAATGCGACTGTCGAAAGGCATATAGAGAAAGAGCATCTTCGGGATGCTCACGCTCCGGGGAGCCCCCATCCGGTGACGTCGGTGGCGTGCAGATGTACGGCAAGCTTGCGGATTTCATAATAAAACGCTACAAGCTGGTCATCATCGCCTGGCTCGTCGTACTGTTCTACGCCTTCCCTCTCATATTCAAGGTGAACGACGTCGTCTCCTACTCCGAGACCGAAGTCGGCATGAACGAGCTCGAGGCCATCAAGGCTCAGAACCTGATCGACGACAACTTCCCCGGCAGGATTGCCAACAGCACCATCACAATCGTGATCCAGAACTCGAATGTCACATCGGAGCAGGCACGGAATCTATCCACAAAGATATTCAACGATATTCGGCAAAGCAGCACGCTCGAGGGCGTCATAAGCGTGGACTATGTGTACAGTGCGCTCGAGTCGTACGTGGCTGGTGTTGTGGCCCAGACCGCCCCTGGGATGCACGCCACGTATGGTGAGGTCGGGCAGCTCGTGCAGATCGTCTACGGAGTACCACTCGAGGTCGTGGACAACCATCTGTTGTTGCTCGGGAGCGGTCTCAACGACTCTCAGGCGAGGAACGCGGTGATTCAAGGCATCGATGCGCAGATGCGCGCATATGGCATGAACGACACGATGGTCGCGCTAGTGGTGGCCTACGCGAACCAGACGTTCTATCCTATGTGGCTGCCTCCGTCGCTGCCCACGCACACAAACGATTCCTCAGTCCTCCAGACGATGATCGTCGTGGCTGCCGATGCGTACTTCGCCAAAGTCCCTGGAGAGATGGGCCAGTTCGCCTTGGAGGTGGCTAGTGCTTTCAATGTCACGTTCTACCGAGACATGACTCCGCTGCAGCAGGAGACGGCCCTGGAGGGGTTCGTCTTCGGTGCGGTCTCCAGCCAGATAGACGCGAGCGTACCATTCGTCTCCCAGGTCTGGGCGTTGGGTCCGAGCCCGTCGGCTGGAGCTACGACGGCCTTCGCTCACGGAATCGTGTTTAACTACACGCTCGATCAGCTTCCGATTAGGGCCCCTGATATTGTCGTCTCCAGCTTCATGAACACGCACCCGCTTTCAGGCAATGCCAACACGACCATGCTGATGGCCGTGTCGCTTTCGGTCGGCTCCTCGTCCCACTCCGCGGAGACGGACGTCAGGGAGATCAGAGCCACGATCAAGAAGGAGTTGAGCGCATCGGGGCCTGGCTATGAGATCTTCGTGTCCGGCGACGCCGCGGTGCAAGTGGACACAATGGACGCCGTCGCCAAGGATACGAGCAAGATAGACCCGGTCACGGTGATCCTCGTCGTCGTCCTGGTCGGCCTGTTCTTCAGATCTCTGATCAGCCCTTGGGTGCCGCTGATGACCATCGGGATGGCGTTCCTTCTCACCTCGGCTGCGATCTACATCCTCGGGACGTACGTAATGGCGATACACTACACCGTTATGACATTCATACTCGTGGTGATGTTGGGGGCGGGGACGGATTACTGCATATTCATCATGTCCCGTTATCGGGAGGAGCGCACAGGGGGAAGGTCCAAGGAGGAGGCCGTGAAGACCAGCCTGATGTGGGCCGGAGAGAGCATAACCACCAGCGGGGCGACGGTCATGATAGGTTTCGGGGCCCTCATGATCAGCCAGTACAGCATGGTGCGCTCCATGGGCATGGCCCTGGTCGTCGCGATCGGGATAACGCTGATATTCGCACTCACGATGCTTCCGTCCTTGCTCATGCTCTTAGGGGACAAGGTGTTCTGGCCGAACACGACGGCCAAGGACATGAAGCGTGCACAGCACTTGATAGAACGGGGCAGCGGCTACTTCAGCAAGAGCGTGAAGTTCTCTCTCAAGCATTCGAAGGCCATTGTGCTGGCTGCCCTCCTCATCTCAGTACCAGCCATTTATTTCTACTTCAGTCTCGTACCGAGCTACGACTTCCTGTCCAGCCTTCCGGATGCGGAAAGCAAGCAGGGCATCGACGCTCTAGGCTCGGGCTTCGGGCAGGGCGCCATCACGCCGACCTACATCGTCCTCCATTTCGACCGAGGGATCATTGAACCAGACGATTCCTTGAACATCACCGCAGCGGCACAGCTGGAACAGTACTCCTCTCTTGTAGGCAATCAGACTAACATCAGGAGCGTGTCCGGCCCCACCAGGCCGTTCGGTCAGCCGGTGAACAGCACATACCTCGCTTCGCTCCCGCCCATCGCGCATGCAACCTACCAGATGACAATCAACGGCATGATCGGACTTGATAACAGGACAGTCATGCTGACCGTCATATTGCAGGATGAGCCCTTCACCACGAATTCCATTCGCACGATTGACCACATCCGGGCCCTGGATCGGACGGCCGAGTCGGACGTTTTCCATGGCGCTGCCGCCATCCTCGTGGGCGGGTCGACGGCGAGCATGTCCGATGTTTCGGGAACAGTCTCGAAGGACTTCCTCACCATGAGGGTCGTGGTGCTGATAGGCATCTACTTCGTCCTGCTGCTCGTCATGGGCTCGCTTCTGATCCCCCTGAGGCTCATACTGACGGTCCTTCTGAACGTCACCTGGACCATCGCTATGACCATGCTCGTCTTCCAGTACACCTTCGGCAGCCCGGTCCTCTGGATGATGCCACTCATACTTTTCGTCGTGGCCATGGGGCTCGGGATGGACTACGACATATTCCTGACGACCAGGATCCGCGAGGAAGTGACCAGGGGCAAGACCGACGAGAAGGCCATCACCACCGCGGTGGAACGTACGGGCGGCATCATAACGGCATGTGGCCTGGTCATGGCGGGCGCTTTCGGCTCCATGATGCTCTCATCGACGGTGCTGCTGCGCGAGTTCGGGTTCGGGCTCGCCTTCGCCATACTCCTCGACGCGATGATCCTCAGGATATACCTGGTTCCGGCGATCATGCTCCTCCTGCAGAAATGGAACTGGTACGCCCCCGGCCGTCTCCAGAGAGTCAGACGGGGAGAAAAGGCTCGAAAGCATTAAGACGTGGCTTAGCAGATATCTTCAGCGCGGTACCATGGCTCTCAAGACTCCTCTAGTCGCGCTGTTCGCGGTCCTGTTCTCGGTTGTTTTCGTTCTCCCTGCCCTCGGACCTGCTGTCACGGCCCAGTCCGGCGACAGCGAGATGAATGTCGATGGCAAGATGATGTTGTCCGGATTGACCTCCCTGGACGGCTCTGGAAGCGCCAAGATCACTTTCAAGGGTGATGCGGCAATCGCGCTGCGGTTGGACATCTTCAAGGGGTACGACGCCAGCGCCGATCAGTCGTTGAACGGCATGGAATCCAACGACTTCCTGTCAAACGTCTCAAGCAAGCTTGTCGGGAAGATATACTGGGGCGTGACGATCAAGTCGGCAACCAACTTCACTGGCAAGTCCGAATCCGACATATCCGCACACTCAGAAGGAATCGTGAACTCCCGCTGGAACGACGAAGGCCCTATATCGTTCACCATCAACTTCGAGGGAAACGGGGCGGCCAAGACCAAGACGATAGAGGCCGCTCAGGACGCGTACGAAACCTTTGCCCAGGCAGTTGCCGAGGCCACTGGCTATCGATTCAACGGCACGCTGTCGATCCACCAGAGGGTCACGACATTCGCCATTGGTAGCTTCACGTCCCCCACGCTGACATCGAGCAGCATCTCGTCCATGCGCAACCCCCTCGGAGAGGTCGTCTGGTACTCTTACAGCGGAGTCGTAGGCCCGACGCGGGAGGTCCCGGACTCGCTTGCCTATGAGGATTTCTCATGGGTCGAGAACCAGCAGATATCCTTCGTGGTGCTATTGCTTGGGCTGGTCATGATCCTCAGGATGCCTGGCGCCAAGTTCGACAAGTTCGAGAAGCTCCACCCTCGGAAGTTCAGGAAGTATGCGAAGCCCTTGGTATCGGTGAAGATCTCATCGATCGTCGTTGCACTTGCGCTCGTGGTCCTCTATCTGCTCCCGTTCGCGTTCTCCTTCCTCTCGAAGGAGGCCATGTTCTACGCGGCGTACCTCTACATCCTGGTCCCTGTCGCGCTGATCGGGGAGCACTTGTTCTCGAAATCGATGTACGACAAGGCCGCCCTCTCGATCCCCGACGAATCTGTCATAGAGGTCAAGCAGGCAGCCACCCAGCCCGAGGAGGGCGAGGGCGAGATCCTCTGCAAGATCTGCTACCGACCGATAGACGCGGGATTGGAGATGTTCCAATGCAACTGCGGCTTGACGATGCACACGGAGTGCGCTGAGAAGGCCCAGAACTGCCCTAATTGCGGGGAGCCCCTGTTCCAGCAGCGCCAGAGATCCATCCAATGCAAGGCATGCGGTGAGACCTTCATCTACTCGGGCGAGGAGGACCCGTACTCGATCCAGTGTTCCAAATGCGGAGCCTTTCAGGATGAGATCAAGGCTGGCAAGAACTACTTGATCGCGTGGGAAGACCCAAGGAACGCCTTCATGATGATCAGGGCGATGTTCCTGTCCGGGCGACCGACCATGATCCTGACCACGGAGTTCCAGGGCAAGATCAGAGCAGACTACGATCTCCGGGACATACCGATCAAGCGGTTCTCGGACAGCTCGACCGACATAGACAATGTGAACCCGAAGGACCTCGAAGGCGACTCCATGGAGATCGTGTCCACGTTCCTGATGACCACCAAAGCAGCCGGCGTGATGATCGACGGGATCGAGCAGCTCACGGAGATCAACGGTTTCGACAAGGTGCTCGCATTCGTCAAGCGGCTGAACGATCTCGCGGCAATCCACGGGTCGACAATCATACTGACGGTGAACAAGAAAGGCTTGCCGGAGGACCAGTACAAGAAGCTCAGCGACGAGTTTGACGAGATCCACGACTACCAGTAGTGGCCTCGCCGGCCCAACGTCGATAAAGGTCGTTCTTCAGCCCGAGCTGGTCAAGCGTCCTCCCGACGACGAAATCCACCATGTCATCGACCTTCTTCGGTCTCGGGTAGAACCCAGGACACGCTGGCATTATCACGGCGCCAGCGCACGCAAGCCGTTCCATGTTCGAGAGGATGATGCTCGACAGCGGCGCCTCCCTCACGACCAGCACCAGCTTCCTCCTCTCCTTGAGGGCCACTGACGCCACCCTGGTCATGAGATTGTCGGCAATCCCACAGGCGATCTTGGACATCGTCGATGTGCTGCAGGGGGCGATCACCATCGCGTCGAACTTGACGGAACCCGAGGCGATGGTGGCCTCCATGTCATCGTTGTCGAAGTGGCGATCGGCCAGAGCATGGATGTCCCGGAGGTCCAAGCCTAGCTCCAGATTGGCGAGCTTGAGGGCGTCCCGCGAGACGATGACCGTCTTCTTACCCGGAAGCGACTCGAGCAATCTGGTCCCGTAGACTATCCCCGAAGCTCCCGAGATCCCGACGACGGTCTCCATCGCAACAGCAAAGGGAAACTCGGAGAAAACCCTTTC
>Ga0315282_10012609_pt1 | contig 12908 bp, 13 predicted proteins | sample YL17G07_20_MG_FD_203693 | JGI IMG/M metagenome (GOLD analysis project Ga0315282, IMG submission 203693) | Sediment microbial communities from Yellowstone Lake, YNP, Wyoming, USA - YL17G07_20 | ecosystem: Environmental > Aquatic > Freshwater > Lake > Sediment | place: USA: Wyoming | collected... | reverse complement strand
GGGCCTTGAAGGCACCCGCTTCCATGACCTGAGGCATACTTTCGCCAGTTTAATGCTCCTTGCGGGTGTACATCCTAAGGTAGTCAGTGAAATGTTGGGCCACTCAAGCGTAGCATTTACTTTGGACATATATAGTCATGTTGTCCCGGGTATCCAGGAGGCTGCTGCTAGGCGACTGGACGAGGTGCTAGAGCTAGGCGAGGCGAGAGATGTCGGCAAAATGTCGGCAAAACGATGTGAGACGGACGAAACAGGGCGAAAAACAAAGCAGGAGTGGCAGGATTCGAACCCGCGACCTGCGGTTTTGGAGACCGCTGCTCTACCAACTGAGCTACACTCCTACGGTAGCAATTATATTATCATAAATTTGGGCAAAGATTCTAACTACCCCTGGGGCGACTCGAACGCCCGACTCGCGGTTTAGGAAACCGCTGCTCTGTCCATCTGAGCTACAGGGGCATATTTTAGGCTCAAATATATTACACCCATCGCCAAATGCTTTCAAGTAAGCTAGTTTAGTGCTTTTTATTGACTTGACAAAAATAGTCTACCCACTCAAAATGCCATTACTAGTTGTTTTTTGAGGGAAGAATGAGGGGTATCCCTGACCTGGCTCGGTTTTTTAGGTTTCGCCTCCGTTTGCACGGGGGTTGGGCTATTGCCTTTATCTTGCTGCCTTACAGCATGGTGACCCAGTTTCCAGCGGATTATCCCTTGTGGCAAAGGGCGGCGGCTGGGATTGTTGCCAGCTTGCTCTTTTTCGTGGCGGTAAGTGTCCGTGAGATTGCCCTTAATTTTCTGGCTCTAAGCCGGGATATCCCGGTGAGGAGGGCTACCCTATTTGTCTTCGGTGGGGTGTTTCAGCTGGCTAAAGAGGATACCTTCCCCGCTCTTGAGCTGTTGTTGGCTATGGCTGGACTTTTGTATAACTTGGTAGTAGCCACCATATTTTACGGGGTTCATTCGGTACTGATAAACACCAGCAGCGTTCTGATTGATGGGCTTGTCCTGTGGTTAGCCTATTTGTATTTTTTGCTGGCTTTGTTCCACTTTATCCCGGTTCTCCCCCTTGACATGGGCAGGCTGTCGCGGGCACTGATATGGAAGGCGACTGATAATTATGAGCGGTCAACGAGCATCTTTAGCTGGGTGGGGCAGGGGGTTGGCTTAGCCTTTATTGCTTGGGGCATTCTCATACTGGTTATGGCGCATCAATGGTTTAACGGGCTGATGCTCGTCCTTCTCGGCTGGAGTTTGTTTAGTAGTGCCGGGCAGAGCCGGCATCCGGCGACATTGCGTCAGGTTCTTCAGGATATTAGGGCTCGGGATGTAATGGTTGCGGATTACCAGGTTATCAGCCGGCGGCTCAGCCTGGGTCAGCTGGTTCGTGATTCTATGCTTGTTAGCGGGCATCGTTACTTCATTGTTGCTGATGGGTCTAAGCTGGAGGGGATTGTGAGCATGAGTAACATAAAACGAGTGCCTAAAAAGCGCTGGGACTCAACTACTATCGCTGAGATTATGCTGCCGGTAAGCAAGCTCAGGACGACTCGGCTGGAACAGCCGGCGGCTAGACTGCTTGAGCATATGAACGAGTGGCATCTTGACCATATACCGGTGTTGGCAAAGGGTAGGGTGGCTGGTATTGTGGTGCGGGATAACCTAAGGCGTTTGGTAAAGACCCGCACTGAGCTTAAGTGTTAATCAAGCCTAATTACAGCACCTATTCCCCCATTGACTTGTTTGAGCGCTCGCCGATGCTGGCTGTGGGGGAATGTCGTCAATGACCTTTCTTTCTATGCTTTCCTTAATGTAGGTTTTCCACTCGGCATTAAACCAGCGGAATGGGCTTTCCACCTCTGAGTGTATCATTAGCCTGAGGTCGGTTGGGTCATCACTTGCCCATTCGACACGATTAATGTTTGTTAGCGGCGTGCCGAGGATTATTTCAACCTCGTAACGGTCGCGATTAAGCCGCGCCGGCAGTAGTCCGCGGCGATAGGTGCTCCAGTCTACCTGAACATTGTTTCTCGGGGCGGCTCTGGTTTTTATGTAGAGCCGGTAATCATCAGGGTTATCCGGACTCAGCCAGCGTACTTCCTCAACGCCGGCGAGGAACGGGAAGTGTGCCACTTGATTAATCTGATAGCTACTCCGCTTATCACCAGGAGTACTTTCCCCAACCACATCCTCCCACTCCTGCCAGCTGGTGAAGGACTCGTTCTGGTGCTGTACGCTTCCGCTACTGGCGGGGATTTCACCAACAATGTCATCCCAGGTATCTGTCACTGGTAGCCACCCCGCCTTGTGCTCAAAACTGCCGGTTCGGGCGAGGACGGAGCATTCTATCTTCCCGCCGAAGAGATAGGTGAGGATTTGCTTCGCCAGCGAGGAGGCTACCTTGTCCTGGTTGCCAAAATCGTTATGAAAATACTCCCCATAGTAGACGACGTCAGCGCCATCAGAGTATTGAGCCGAGATTGGTATGATGCCGTCATCCATGTCTCGGGGCAGGGGGTCAATGCCACCAACGTCAAACTGTGAGCTAAGCGGGGCTGACTCAGCTGATACGAAGGCTAGCCAGTGCTTAGCCGAAGCCACCAGTTTCCCATCACGGGAGCTATCATAGTAGACCACGGAGTCAGCCACCCCCCAGCTGGGGAGTAGCCATCGGGCGCGGTAAAAATCGGCGGCGGTTGCGCCACCGGCAAAATAATAGTTTTGCATACTCTTAATCGGGCTATCGATGGTTACCACCATTATTACCTTGTCCGCTATGTTGCCGATATTCTGGGCTACGGCATAGAGGGCTGCCTTGCCCCCAACGCTGTGCCCGATTAGGACTAGATTCTTGCGGTCAGGGAGGTACTTATTGATAGTATCCCAGGCGATGTTTTCCGCCCAGGTCTTAATATCGACATCGTTAGGGTAGCATCTTAGTAATGAGTCAGCCCGAATCTTAACCCCGGGGTTGGCTTTTTCGTAGGCGAGGGCAAGTTCCGGCAGTTGCTCATTGATTTGGTCAGCCAGAAGCTGCATTGAACAGGCAGTGCCCCCGGCACCGTGGAGGAAGACGAAGTTTAGCTCCTTGACCAGCGCCGTCTCTGGCGCCGCTTGTGCCAAACTGCCGAAGCCAAGCTGGAGGCAAAGCCCAGTTACTATTAGCCAGACTAACCGTTTCATCAAGTGTTCAATAATTTTGATATATTTCCCTTTTATAGCACAGGTCTGCTATGATTAGCAAGAAAACTTTAATTGGGAGTTAGCGATGGGACGAAAGCAGGAAAAGGCAGAGCAAAGAAGGCGGTATAAAGAGACATTCAGGAAGGTTAAACACGGTCATGGCACCCGCCCGATAAGGAAAAAGGAAGAGGCTGCCCTGGGCAAGTAGGGCAAGCAGGTTTGGTTTTTGCCCTCGTTTTACAGGCTGAAAAAGGGCATGAACCTAATCAAGCCAATGCCGGCATAGGTCAGGAGAACATATTTAGGGAACTTACCCGCCCAGAGTGCGGGCAGGAATTTGTAAAGAGGCATTTTTGCCACCCCAGCTATCATGCCCCCGATGTCAAACGGTATGATAGGTTGAAAGGCAAGTAAGGCTATTGCCCATACGCCATACCGCTGAATCCACCTCTCAAATCGGCGATAGCCCGGAACTGTTTCCGGCACGGCGATTTTTTTACCCAGGTATCCCGCGTAGTAACCACTCAGCTCCCCGAGACTACCACCGACACTGGCGACTAGGGCGACGAGTAGCGGGTTCCATCTGGTGGCGGCAACTACCATTATTGACAGGGCAAAGGGGACGGGGGCAATAATGGTCAGGTTTGCTAGCAGTGACGTCACAAAAACAACCAAATAAGCCAGCCAGGCAAAGTGGAGTGGGTGAAGGTGAAATCCGGCGACGAGATGCTCTAGCAGATAGGCCAGGGCAAAGCTGAGGACAATAAATCCGGCTATGGCAATACCCAACCTCACCCAGTGCACTTGAACGCGCTTTTTCATCTGTTGTCGCTCTAATTACTTGCCAGTTGACGCCGCTTGAGCCAACGGCGCACCAAGAACGTTACCAGGTAAAGAAGTGTCAGTCCGCCAACCGAACCAAGAAGCACTTGGACAGGGTTTAATGTTGCTGTCTTACCCACAGTGGCGCCCACGGTGATGTATAACCCGTCCCACATTATGCTGGAAAGTATAACTCCCGCCAGTAGCCTGGCTGGTCTCCTCTTAACCGCCAGCGTTATGGTCAGGGGAAGCCTCAGCCCGAAAAGTCTCCCATAAGCGATGGTAAAGGGGGAGGTGAGGTTGATGTGCCTGGTCACCCTTTTACTTAGTGATAGCTTGGGCCAGAATCGTGAGTGACGAAACTTCTGGTAGAGTCTGGCGACGGGGGTGGTACCTATTCTGGTTACATTGTATAGTCCCATTGCGCCCAGCTGCCGCCCGCATTGTGCGGCAAGCCACAGTCCGAGCAGGTGGAGGGGCGATAGTACACCGCTGCCAAGCTGATAGCCCGCAAGCAGCCACACGCTTTCCAGCAAATATGGAATTGACATGCCAAATTCACCAATACCACAGAGGATAAAAAGGAAGGCGGCGGTTCTGGGGTCAAGGCTGCCGGTTAGCTGCGTGAGTAGCTGCGCTAGGGTGTCACCCAGACTCATTTACTGGGCTCCTAGGTATGCCGGTACACCAAGAAGCTCGGGAACGGTGACAAAGCTGTATCCCTTAGCCTTCAGTTGCTCAATAATTAGCGGTAATGCCTTGATTGTCAGGCTTCTATCAGCTTGCGCGTTATTGTGTGTGGTTCCGTAGCCATCGTGCAGGAGTATTATCCCGCCGGGCTTGGTTGCCTTGACAATCTCTTGAGCAAAAAATTCAGGCGTGGGGGTACCCCAGAAGGCGAAGACATGCTGGTCATTCGCGGAAACGCTCCAGACAACCTCGATTAAACCGTCTTTCCTGACTGCGGCTAGCTCCCAGGGTGTTTTCTTGCCGTGCGGTGGACGGTAAAGATGCGGACTGACCCCAGTGTTATTGAGGATGGCCCCCTCTGCCCGCTCCAGGTCCTTGGCGCCAAAGTCGCTAAGGGCGCCATTGGCGTCATGACTATAGGAATGGTTACCCACCACATCCCCCTCAGCCACGATACGTCTGGCTGTTTCCGGGTAGAGTTCTGCATTCTTGCCAATGATGAAGAAGGTTGCCTTGATATCATACCGGTTGAGAATATCGAGAATTTCTGATGTATACGGCTCATTTGGTCCGTCATCAAAGGTCAGCGCCACGACGTTTCGTATCGGGCTACCGGCAGAGTAGATCTTGCCAAAGACGGGCGATGACGGGATAAAGTAGCCATAGGCAACAAGCATAATAGCGAGGGTTGGTACTGGCGCCAGCCTGGTGATAAGACGCCTGGTTCGTGTTCTGTTTATGGCCTGTAACAGCTCACTGGCATAGCCCTTAGCGAAGTATAATAGCCAGCGGCTGGTGTGAACGAGTATATCCATCATTATCACTATGAGAGGTTTCTGCACGCTGCGCGCCGAGGTAAAGACATAGAGGTTCTTGTCATATAGGACCTTACCTAGTTTGCTCAAGCGGCTGGATATGCCGTACTGGTCAGCAGAGTAGGATAGCCCTCTGTAGCCGTTCACGGCTAGGAACGCCTGGCGGTAGAAGGCAAAGGTAGCTCCTGAGACAAGCATGGGTCTGCCCAAGAGGACAGCGCTTAACCGGTTAAGGCAATATCGCAGGGCATATTCAAGCCTTGCCCAGGTAAATCTATCCTTATAGAAGTATCTGCCTGATATGGCAACCGCTTCCGGGTGTGCCGAGAGCTGGTCGGCTAGCTTCTTCAGCCAGAATCTGGGGTAAATAGTATCAGCATCAGCCTGGGCGATGATTTCACCCCTGGCCGCATCAGCACCGCACTGCCTGGCGTGAGCTACGCTCTTCTTCTCCGGGCAGGATACTACCCTTACCCCGAAGCTTCGGGCGATGTCAAGCGTATTATCCGTACTGGCATTATCGGCAACAATGATTTCGTATTCGCCCGTATAGTCCTGATGCTGCAGGGAACTCAGGCAGTCAGCTAGGTGTTTGCCTTCATTCCGGGCTGGAATAACGATACTTATCATGTTTGCCCAAAAGATTAGAGGAATTTTGGCTTTTTGTCAATACCCCAAACACCCAGTGAAGCTAGGTATCAATAGGTAGAACTTTTGTACCCTTTCTTAATGGTGCTCTTCCGCTTCAGCCTTCTCCGCCTCAGCCTTCGTCTTATGCACGGTCTTATCGGGGTGGTTGGGAGGGGAGTATATGGTGTATAACTTCAGTTTTGTCGTCTTTGAGGTATTTATTACATTATGGTAAGTGCCTGCCGGGACGATAACGGCATCGCCATCCTTTGCCACATGCCTTTCTTTTCCCCCGAAAACAAAGGTGGCTTCACCTTGCTCGATGCGGAAGAACTGGTCAACATTGGGATGAACTTCATTGCCAATCTCTTCGCCGGGTTGCAGGCTCATCACCACCAGCTGGGCATGCTTCCCAGTAAACAATACCTGCCGGAAGTAGTTGTTGCCTAGGGTTTGTTTTTCAATCGGTCCGACATATCCTGCCATCGTTACACCTCCTTTTGGTGGAGCCGAGGGGATTCGAACCCCTTACCTCCTGAATGCAAATCAGGCGTTCTCCCAACTGAACTACGGCCCCATAATCAGGGATATTATACCAATAGGGGGTCTCGCTCGCAATTTACCGATTAAAGTTACTTCTTGGCTGTTTTTATCGGCACCGGTAAGCCAGCGACCATCAGGTAGACCTCATCAGCCGCCTGCGCCAGCTTCTGGTTGGCTCTAGCCAGCAAATCTCGGTATAGCCTGCCCACCCGAGTGATTGGCACTAAGCCCAGCCCAACCTCATTGGTAACAATAATGAAGCTGGCGTCAACCTGATTAATACACCCAATTAGCTCGTCTATTTCAGCGGTGAGCCTTTTCTCAATCTTGGCGGTATCAGTCGGCTCACCAGTCTGGTCACTATACTGGCTAAAGATGTTGTTCGCCAGAAGCGTAATGCAATCAACAATCACTACCTTGGCACTGCCGATTTTCTCAAGAATTTTTTTCCCCACCCCGGTGGTGACCTCAAGGGTGCTCCAGGCTGGTGGTCTTTTCCTGCGGTGCTTCTTGATACGCTGGGACATCTCCTCATCGCCGGCGAGTGCTGTTGCCACAAAAAGAACTGGCCCACCCAGCCTTGAAGCAAGCTCCAGGGCAAGGTGGCTTTTGCCACTACCAGCACCGCCAATTAACAGAATGTTTATTAACCTCACCCCCTTTATCCCCCTCTCCTTTGTAAGGAGAGGGGGAAGAGGTTTTAGAGAGGGGGCTAAGCCCCCTCTCTTGCTTTCACTCCCTCTTATATTCCCAGAAGGTATTTCAACTTAGCCAACCGACGTGAGCGAGGAAACAAACCAGGATGAGAACCATAACCTCAGCCAGCTCATTGATTGCCCCATAGTTGTCACCGGTTAGCCCGCCAAACCTATTCTTCAGGTAGAAGGCGATAGCCATGACTATAATCCCGGTACCAAACATTACCATCAGACCGACGAGCCGTGCCGGCATCAGGGCTATAGCCAGGGCAATAACCGTCGCCGCCAGAAACGCAGTTGAGCCAGCCTCATCCTTAAATATCTTGCCCACCCCTGATGGTTTGGCATAGGGGTAGGTGAAAATAGCGCAGACCATTGTCCAGCGGCTCACTACCGGCATAAGCACCAGGGTTGGCATCAGCCAGGTTGATGGCACACTAATTAGCGCGATATATTTTAGCAGCAAAAGGCAGCAGACACCGATGATACCGAAAGCGCCGGTTCGGCTATCCTTCATCACCTGCCACCTCTCTTCCGCCGTCTTCTGCCCGACCATGCCGTCGCAGGTATCAGCCAAGCCATCAAGGTGTAGCCCCCCGGTGACTATCACCAGGGAGATGACCAGCAGCAGGTAAGCTAAGGCTGGCGGTAAGATAAAACCAAGAAGCCAGTTCAGGAAAATTAGGATGAGCCCAATAATGCCCCCGACAAGGGGGAAGTAGACGATTGAGCGCCCGACTTCTCTCGGGCTAAGCTTGTGCCCGGGAATGGGGATAATGGTTAAAAATCTTACTGCCGCCAAAAATCCCAATTATTTCTCCTTCTCGGATACGCCAGCTTCAGCGAAGGTCGACATCTCTGCCAGGATTCGGGCTGATGCCTCGGCCAGGAATATTCCTAGGGCGGCGCCGGTACCTTCACCCAAACGCATGCCTAAATTAAGTAACGGCTTAAGTCTTAGATGCTGGAGGATTATTTTATGCCCCGGTTCCGCCGAGAGATGGGCAGCGATAAGAAAGTCCTTAAGCCTGGGTGCCAGGGCGGTGGCGATAAGGGCGGCGGCGGCGGAGATAAAACCGTCTAAAACTATTGGTATACGGTAAGCAGCCGCGGCCAGCATTATCCCAACCAGCCCGCCAATCTCAAAGCCTCCCACCTTTGCCAGGACGTCTAAAGGCTGTTTGGGGTCGGGGCGGTTCACAACTAGGGCTTTAGTTATCACATCCACCTTGTGCTTAAGCTGACTATCGTCTATCCCCGTGCCCCTGCCCACCACCTCGCTCACTGCCCTTCCCGTCATTACGGCGCAGATAGTGCTGCTAGCCGTGGTATTGCCGATGCCCATATCGCCGGTGCCAATGATATCAAGACCCTTCGCCACCTCACCCCTCACCAGCTCAATGCCGCTCTCTATCGCCCTCACTGCCTGTTCCTCGGTCATTGCCGGGCGTAAAAACATATCCTCGGTGCCGGCGGCAATCTTCCTTGATACAAGCTGGGGGTGGGGCTCAAGCTCGGCGGCTACTCCCATGTCAACGATGATAACCCTTGCCCCAACCAGACGAGCAAGAACATTTATCCCTGCCCCTCCCCGCAGGAAGTTGTAAACCATCTGGGCGGTAACCGCCTGGGGGTAGGCACTTACCCCCTCCGCCACCACGCCGTGGTCTCCAGCCAGGGTGAAGATAGCCTTGTGCCTGATTTGGGGTATAGCCCTACCCTGAATGCCAGCCAGCTTGATTGATAGCTCCTCCAGCCGACCCAGACTGCCCTGTGGCTTGGTCAGGGTGTCTTGTCTGGAGCGGGCGCTATCCATTGCCCCCCTATCCAGAGGCTTGAGCATTTTGATGGTATTTGACAAAAGCGCTGACATTTTTATATTGGGTAGGCGCCACAGATGCGGCAGAAAGAGACGCCTCGTTTGACGCTGGAGCCACAATCAGGGCAAGCCTTGCCCTCTCTTTTGTGAGGCACCCCGATTATCTCCCGGTAAATCTCGTAGTAGAAAAGTTGTTCCTTACTTCTGATGACCACCCCGTCTTGGTTGAGGTATTTTAGCTTCTTTTCGGCAAATTCAATGTCGGCGAGCCGTGAGTCGTAGACCTGGGGGAAGATAGTGGTCCCGCTGCCGACTTCTATTGGTGCTTTGACCCGCCAGGCTATTTCGGGCGGTATAAGATTCTCAAATGCCTTACGCAGAACCCACTTGCCCCATACCTGTCCCCCTTCACTTTTAACCTTCAGACCTGAATCCAGGGCTATCGCCTGCTCCTTGAAGGCGGGGTCTAAGAAGGGCAGCCTGACTTCTATGCCAAGGTCATTGGCGAGGTATATTGAAGAGAAGCTCATATTAGCCCAAAGCCTCTTAAGTGCCGAGTCCAGTTGCTTCTTGGTCAGCCCGAAGAGGAAGCTATAGCCGGCGAAAAGCTCATCGCCGCCGTCGCCGGTCATAATTGTTGACATACCCTGGTCTTTTGCTACCTTTAGTCCAATATAGATAGCAACACTATTGCGAATTTCCATGGGGTCAAAGGATTTCATAATCCTGATTACAGCCCGGGTAGTCTCGTTTACTTCGTCATCACCAAAGTAGTGGACATGGTGCTTCAGCCCTAAACGGCTGGCTACTAGCTTGGCATAGTCAACATCAGGTGCTGGGGCACCCATTAGTGCCACGGTAATACAGCCTGGTTTAGACCATCTTGAAGCCAGGTAAGCGAGTATGGTTGTCTCCAGCCCCCCCGATAGCAGAAGCCCGTCGCTTAGATTGCGCCTTACGCTCTCTCCCAGTGCTTTGATAATTGATTCCATATTTCTGGCTATTATAGACCTATCCTCCTTGACACGCCATTCTTCAGGGAGTATAAGTTAAAAGAATTAACAAGTAAAGGAGTTTGACCTTGGAGCGGATTAAGACTGACTGCATCCTCTGTGTCTGGGGTTGTGGTATAAATGCCTATGTTGAAGGTGGCCGGCTGGTCAGGGTTGAGGGAATGGCAGAACACCCGATGAACCAGGGGGTTCTTTGCCCTAAGGGCAGGCACCTGGTGGACTATATCTATTCCCCGGACAGACTCAAATACCCGATGAAAAGGGTGAATGGGGGTTGGGAGAGAATCTCATGGGATGAGGCGCTAGACACGATAGCCCAAAAACTAAAGCAGATTAAGGACAATTATGGCGCCCACGCCCTGGCTATATTTTGTGGCTCAATCGGTGTTGAGAATCACGAGCTGGCGACATTTGCCCGCCGCTTCCGCGGTGCCTACGGCACGCCTAACTTCTTCTCAGTGGATAGTAGCTGCTACCGTTCCCGCATTCTGGCTCACCAGCTGACCTTCGGCACCTTCCTTCTTGAGGAGCCGGAGAGGGCAGAGTGCGTTATCCTCTGGGGTCATAACCCGGATAACTCAAGGCTACCGCTGGCGGTTAAGCTGCGTAAAGCCCTGGATAAGGGGCTAGAGCTTATTGTTATTAACCCGAAGCGCATCTCGCTGGCGAAGAGGGGGACTTACATCCCGATAAGACCGGGGACAGATTGCGCCCTGGCTCTGGGTATGCTAAATGTCATCATCACTGAAGGGCTCTATGATAAGGAGTTTGTAAGTAATTATACTGTTGGCTTTGATAAGCTGGTTGAGCACGTTAAGCAGTATCCGCCGAATAGAGTAGAGGAGATAACCTTGGTGCCCGCCGAAAAGATAAGGGGTATTGCCCGGATATTTGCCAGAGCCAAATCAGCCTCAATTATCCCCGGCACTTGCTCCCTTGAGCAGCATATAAATGGTCTCCAGACTATCCGCGCCCTGGCGATTCTGCAGACGGTTACCGGCAATATTGATGTCCCCGGTGGTTGGGTCAATGTCCCCTCCCCCCGCTTGGGCAGCATGGGCGTCAAGGTTGAGGAAGAGCCCATCGGTGCCGCCGAGCACCCCTTGTTCTACCGTCTCTGGGGTAAGCAATCACCTTATGGTCAGACGATGTACCTGCCGGATGCCATACTTGAGGAGAAGCCATACCCGATTAAAGCCCTGATTGTTAGCGGGGGGAACCCAGCCCTCACCCTGCCCGAGTCAAGTAAGATTGAAGAAGCCCTGGGCAAGCTTGAGCTTTTGGTGGTAATGGACCTGTTTATGACCAAGACGGCGCAGATGGCGGATATTGTCCTCCCTGCCTGCTCTTTTACGGAACGAGCCGGCATCGGCTATGTTTATAGCATAACCAGCGGCCTGCCCTATATCCTTTTGCGTAAAAGGGTGATAGCGCCGCTTGGGGAGTGCCTGCCTGACTGGAAATTCTGGTCTGAGCTGGGGAGGAGGATGGGTTATGGCGACCTCTTCCCCTGGCAGAGCGATGAGGAGGTTGTGGAATACTGGCTAAAACCAATGGGACTGACCATCAAGCAGTTGACCGAGGAAAATCCGGCGGGGGTTTTCTATACCGAAAAGAAATACGATATGGCGCAAAAAGGGGATTTCAGGACGCCGTCAAAGAAGATTGAGCTCTACTCCCAGACCCTGGCTGAGCATGGCTATGACCCCCTGCCCAATCACATTGAACCCAGCCAAAGCCCAATCAGCCAGCCGGAGCTGGCAAGTAAGTATCCCCTAATCCTGACCACCGGCGCCCGGATTCTGGAGTATACCCATAGCCAGTTCCGGAGTTTGCCTGCACTACGCCAGGCAGCCCCGGAACCAGTGGCTGAGCTTCACCCTGATACTGCCGCTAAATATGGCATCGCTGATGGTGATATGATGGCTATCGAAACAAAGAAGGGGAGGATAAGAATGAAGGCCGGGCTAACCGAAGACCTATTGCCTGGTGTTGTCAGCATCCCCCACGGCTGGGCGGAGGCTAATGCCAATCTGCTCACCGGGCTTGAGCCGCATGACCCGGTTACTGGCTATACCGAGTTTAAAGCCCTTCTTTGCCGGATTAAAAAGGTCAGGAGGCGAGGGTGATTAAAGCCTTTGCCGGGAAGATGCCCAAGATAGCCAAGTCAGCCCTTGTCAGCGAGGTGGCAAGTGTTATCGGTGATGTTGAGATTGGGGAAAATTCTAGTGTCTGGCCGGGGGCGGTAATTCGTGCTGACTTTGGTAAGATAAAGATCGGCAAGGACACCGCTGTAGAGGATAACTGCGTTATTCACTCCGGTTCACCCCAGTCTATTATAGGGGATGTTACCATTGGGGATGAGGTGCACATCGGTCATGGAGCGGTGGTTAACTGCTGTAAGATCGGGAATAATGTTCTCATCGGCGTGAACGCCACAGTCCTTCATGAAGCCGAAATTGGGAACTTCTGTATCATCGGGGCTGGCTGTCTGGTCAGCCAGGGGATGAAGATTCAGGACAACTCATTTGTTGTTGGCGTTCCGGGAAAAATCAAGGGAAGGGTTTCGCCACAACAGTCATTCTGGCTAAAAGAAGCCTCTCAAATCTATGCCAAATTAGTTAAGCGCTATAAAAAGCAGGGGGGAGTATAGTGGGCGGTAGAGGATTTGAACCTCTGACCCTCAGTGTGTAAA
>Ga0315282_10012608_pt1 | contig 12909 bp, 9 predicted proteins | sample YL17G07_20_MG_FD_203693 | JGI IMG/M metagenome (GOLD analysis project Ga0315282, IMG submission 203693) | Sediment microbial communities from Yellowstone Lake, YNP, Wyoming, USA - YL17G07_20 | ecosystem: Environmental > Aquatic > Freshwater > Lake > Sediment | place: USA: Wyoming | collected... | reverse complement strand
GCGACCCGGGCCTTAAATGCACCGCCGTGGTGCTTACGCTGTGCCATGATAACCTCCCGTCGGACGCTACCCTACCACAGCCACACTACCTTATCCACTGGTCCAAAAAAGCGGGAGTATCATAGTCCTCCCTATTACCTTACGAGAGACGATATGGGAAAGCAGGCTTTAGGTGCCGGGTGGATTACTGTTCCGACCAATCCGTAGGTCAGAAAGGAATGATGAATATGAGAGTAACATTTCTCACACTAGTCCTTGGACCCCTTGTGCTTATGCCCGGGCACCTAACAACAGCATCGTCACCTGCCAGGGCCTTACAAAACCCAACCGACGTTGGGAGTAGAGGCATGGAGGGCGACAAACATATCACCGAGATGTTCACCAACATGACCGCCAAGGATTTCAAAGAAAGAGAACTCGCCGCCGCCTCAATACGCAACGAGTACCGAAGCATAGCCAATCGGCTGATTGCCCTCGCGGCGCAGGAGGTGAAACCCGCGCCACCCTTTAATCCAAGGATTAAAGAGTATCCTTGGCATGACAGCAAGCATCTCGCCATTATTCTGCTTGGGGACCTACGCGCCGGCGATGGTGTCCCGGTCTTGCTTCAGAATCTTGAGTATATAAACCCCAAGACTATCTCTGCGGATGAGTCGCTTCGGGAGATAGAATGGTATCCTGCAGTGGAATCGCTCTGCAAAATTGGGCTTCCGGCTGTAGGACCAGCGATAAAGATCCTGGGCGAGTTGGGCCCTGATGCTGAAAGGAGCAAACTCTGCTGTCTGCTGTTGAAAGAGACGTTGGGCGTGAAACTTGCGCGTGCGCGCGTTCAGATCGCCATCGAAGAGGCACGCGACGAGACGGCAAAGGCGAATCTGAAAGCAGCGCTTCCGTACTTCAAGACGGAGCAGGAAAAAGCCGCAGAGGAGCGTGCCAAGGAAAGTAAACAAGGCCCAAAGTAGACGCCGCGCGGGCAGGGTCAGGTCAGGCGGTGGGTGAGGATGTATTTCCAGTCGAGGTCGAGGCCCATGCCGGGGGTTTGCGGGATGGGGATGCAACCCTGGTCATCGAGGGTAGGCTCGGGGGTGGTCCTGCCCGGCCTGCTGGACTGATTTCGGAAGCGACCTCACTTCTTCATGCCTCCGTAGGCATTCAGAAGGCGGCAAAGGCCGCAGAAACCTCATTGACATTCCGCATCGCGCTCCTTACTATCATCCGTGCTTGTGAACCTGCAACTGAATTGCCGAGGAGAAACAGGGATGGCGGAAGAAAAACTGGTCAACGTGACGGATGACAGCTTCGAGAGCGAGGTTTTACAGTCGGACATTCCCGTGCTGGTGGACTACTGGGCGCCGTGGTGCGGCCCGTGCCGGATGGCGGCGCCGGTACTGGAGAAGATCGCCGGAGAATATGAAGGCCGGCTCAAAATCTGCAAGGTCAACGTCGATGAGGAACGCCAGGTCGCCAGCAAGCATCGGATCATGAGCATCCCGACGATGTTCCTCTTCAAGGACGGCCAAGTGGTGGACCAGATCGTCGGTGTGACGCCGAACTTCGAGAGCGATTTGAAACGGCGCATCGACCCGCACGTGGAGTAGTGGCAGGGCTGTGGGATGGTTGATACGGTGTACGACGCCGTCATCGTCGGCGGGGGCCCGGCGGGATTGGCAGGCGCAATATACACGGCACGCGACAGGCTCAAGACCCTGATCCTCGAACGGATGATCCCCGGCGGGCAAATCTACAACACCGACCGGATCGAAAATTATCCCGGCATCATCCGCGTCGATGGCCCCACTCTCATCGAGCAGATGCAGAAGCAGGCGGAGAGCTTCGGCGCCCAGATCAGGCAGGGTAACGACGTGACGGGACTGGAGAAGCTGCCGGACGGCATGGTCGCCGTGGTCTGCGGGCGCGACCGGTACATCGCGCGGGCCGTGATCCTGGCCATCGGGAGCAGCTATCGCAAGCTCGGCGTCCCCGGCGAGGAGGAGTTTCGCCGCGCCGGCACCGGCGTCAGCTACTGCGGCACCTGCGATGCGCCGTTCTATCGGGAGCGGGAAGTCGTCTCCGTCGGCGGCGGCAATACGGCCATCGAGGAAACTCTCCACCTGCTCAAGTACGCGCGGAAGGTGACGCTCGTCCATCGCCGCGATGAATTTCGCGCCGACAAGGTACTGGCGGAGGAGCTTCGCGCCGAAGGCAGCAAGCCGGACAGCAAGCTGGTCATCAAGTGCGATACGGTCGTCACCGCGATCCAGGGCGACGGCAGAGTCCAATCGGTAAAGCTCAGGAGCGTCAAGACAGGCAAGGAGGAGGACTACCCCTGTGACGGCGTTTTCATCTTCGTCGGCATGGTTCCCAACACCGCCTTTCTCAAGGGCACGATCCAGTTGACCGAGCACGGCTTCATCCGGGTGGACTGCGCGTATCTGCGCACGAGTATGCCGGGCGTGTTCGCCGCCGGGGATTGCCGGATCGGGGCGGCCATGCAGCTCGCTACGGCCGTCGCCGATGGGGTCAACGCCGCCATCACCATGAAACAGTACTTCCGAGACCCCGCCTGGTGGCACAAGCCCGTCACCGACGAGATCCAGCCCAGCGGCTGGTGATATCATATCCCGCCAGCTATTGACTCTCGGATATTCAAAGCGCCTCTCCGCGCCTCGGGTGGCAGCGTCAAAGCCGAAGGCCTTGGCGATGGCCCTTCTTCATATCAAATTGAGCCATCGCCAAGCTGCGAGGCTGTGTCACAATTGGTGTTTTGGCCCATTTTGGTCCATCGCACCCTTGATTCTGACCTGAGAATGAGGATCGACTTGCCGATTTTCGAATTGTGACACGGCCTCTGCGCTTGACGCTGCCACCCATCTCATGCCAGGAGGATCTCAACAAGTCGGGACGAACACAACGAGTTTGCCCGTGCCACCCAAGATTGGCCTTTCCAGGCTGGACGGGGACTGGTACTTGCCGCTGCCACGCAGACCCATAAACTGTCTACCTGAGTATCAATATGACGCGACTGCCCTGTCTGGGGCCGATAAACGATCATCCCGCGTGACAATTTCTTGCTGTCCATCATCATTGTCGATGATCCGCCCCTATAAGAATGATGTGGCACGAGAATTATTCCGTATGGTTTAGCTGGGAGGCCGGTGCAACGTGTGCCGGCAGTTTCCCCGCAGGCAGCGGGCAGACGAGAGAAGGGTGAGTCCTCATGCTGGGTCAGTGCCAGGACAAGTTGAACAGGCGGCAGCTCCTCAAGAGCGGTCTGGCTCTGGCCGCCAGCGTCGTAGCGCCGGGACCTCGCCGGGTGCTGGGCCAGGATCGCCCGGACTGCACGCGATGGGCGCTTCTCTCAGATACCCACATTGCCGCCAACCCGGAGAACCGGTTTCGGGGCTTCTATCCGTACCGGAACCTGCAGGAAGTGACCGCCCAGATCACCGGCAACCTGCCGGATGGCGTCGTTGTCACCGGGGACCTGGCCCGATGGCGGGGCGAAACCCGAAGCTACGAGTGCGTCAAGGCCATGCTGGCGCCGATCTCGCAGCAGCGGCCGGTGTACTTGGGCGTCGGCAACCACGACAACCGCAAGAACTTCCTTCGCACGTTCACCGATCCCGACGGTATTGACGAGGCCGGTGAGAACAAGCGCATTATCACCGCGGAAGCCGGCCCGGTCCGCCTGATCGTCCTCGACACACTTCTCTTCATCAACGCCAACCCCGGACTGCTCGGCCGGTCGCAGCGAGCCTGGCTCGAAAACTACCTGCAAACGTGCGACGACCGGCCCACGATTCTGCTGCTCCACCACACGCCCTACGCCGACCTGCTCGACACCCGCCGACTGTTCGATATCGTAAGACCGATGCCGAAGGTCAAGGCGATCGTGTATGGGCACTCGCACGCCTACAGCTTCGCGCAGTCCGAGGGGATCCATCTGATCAACCTTCCGGCCACCGGGTTCAACTTCAGCGACCGCCAGCCGGTGGGCTGGGTCGAGGCGAGATTTACCCAGCAGGGTGGCGACTTCCGCCTGCACGCCATCGGCGGCAACACCGCCAACGACGGCGGCACAACCACCCTCCAGTGGCGAGCCTGAAACCCGCACAATCCGCCCCCTTCCGTAGCGTAGCCACAGAAAACCGCTTCCGGCTTTCCATTCCCGCCTGAGAACCCCTAAGACGCCCGTGTGCCATCAATCCGCACGAATGATATCGGTCATCCAATAATTATCGGTCTTGCGCTTGCGTGGCCTCTTGCCTTGTGGTATAAGACCCGAAGTTGGATTCTTGGGGGGCAGGTGGTGTGCTGTTCCTGTAGGCGTAGTGGCTGCCAGGGAGGGCATCACCATCGAGACATTTGAATTGGGGTGGCTTTGCCGGTATTCCGGACCGTCGCGCGGGACACATCGAGCGTGCCGGTGCCGGGCTGTCGCGGCGCGGTCGGTTTCCGGGGGGGTAATGCTGCAAGGGAGTCTCTCCCGACCTTTGTGGCCTCGCTCTCGGACTGCCTGCGCAACGAAGGTCGCCCGGCTCGCACAGAGACCGGGCGGAGGGGATGCGGCCGGGCTGACGCTGTCACCGCAAAACGCAGAGGTCTCCGCCACGACACATGTGCCTCCTTCAGGATGAATAGTGAGGTAACAGCGGCAGAATAAAGGAGTAGCAGATGTTCGACGTTCTCCGACACAAGCTGAACAGGCGTCAGTTCCTCTCGGCCGGCCTGGCCATCGCCGGTGGAGTCGCAATATCGCCGCGTCCCGTATTCAGCGCGAGCAGCGAGAACCGCAAGGAACTCATTCGATGGGCGCTCCTGTCGGACACCCATACGCCCGCCAATCCCGACACTCGATCTCGGGGCTTCCACCCCTACAGAAATCTCCAGGAAGCGGTCGGCCAGATCGCCCCGAACCTGCCCGACGGACTCCTCATCACCGGAGACGTGGCCAGGCTGACCGGCCAGGCGGGCTCCTACGAGAACGCCAAAGAGTTGCTCGCGCCGATCGCCCAAAGCCGACCGATTCATCTGGCCGTCGGCAATCACGACCATCGGGGCAACTTCCTGCGGGCCTTCGAGGGCTTTACGGGGGACGTCGAGCACGTCGAGGGCAAGCACGTCGTGATCGCCAACACCGGCCCGGTGCGAATGGTCCTCCTGGACTCACTGATGCTCGTGAATCTGTGGCCGGGACAACTGGGCAGGATGCAGCGGCTGTGGCTCGACACGTATCTGCGGTCCTGCGACGACCGGCCGACGCTCCTGTTCGTGCACCACACGCTCGGCGGCGGCAGCACCGACATGCTCGATGCCGACCGATTCCTGGAGATCATCGCCCCGGCGGCCAAGGTCAAGGCCGTCATCTATGGGCACTCGCACGCCCTCGGTTTCGCGACGTACAAGGGCATTCACCTGATCAACCTGCCCGCGATCGGGTACACTTTCCACGACAGCCAGCCGCTCGGCTGGGTCGATACACGATTGACAGCCAGGGGTGGGGAATTTACCGTACGTGCCATCGCCGGCAATCGGAAACTCGACGGGCACACCCAGAAGCTTGCTTGGCGATCATGACTTGGCGTCATCACCCAAGGAGATGGCCGAGCGGGATGGCGAAGAGCTTGTCCTCCAGTTGAACCGCCTCGCGACCGTTGTAGGCGAGCACAGCGGCCGTGCACGCGGGCGTTCGACTCACGAACGCGCGCAGGCCGGCGAGGTCGCTTTCATCCCAGCGTGTGGCCGCTTTCACCTCGATGGCAGCCACCTTGCGGCTGGCCTCAATGACGAAGTCCACTTCATGGCGGCCCTGCTCGTGCCAGTAGGCGAGCTGCGCATCCGGCAAGTGGGCTTCAAGCAGGGCCTCCAGATTCTGCGCGACGTAGGTCTCGTATAACGCACCTCGCAGCAGGTCATCCCGGCCGGGTTCGAGATCGCTTGCGCCCACCAGATACGCCGCCAGCCCGCTATCCGTGACGTACAGTTTGGGCGACTTGATTAGGCGCGAGCTGCGGTTCTTGAGAAACGGCGGCAGGCGGCGGATCAAAAACGAAGCTTCCAGGAGACTGAGGTAACGCCCTGCCGTAGCCGCACTGAGCTTGGCATCCCGGGCGAGAGTGCTGATGACGAGCACTTGACCGGTGCGCAAGGCGGCCAGTTGCGCCAGCGTGCGAAAAGCAACCAGATCGGTGATCTGCGACAACTGACGCACGTCTCGCTCGACATAGGTCTGCACATATCCTCGAAACCATTCTGCCACAGCATCCGGCGGTCCCAGGCAGGCTGGCGGCAACCCGCCTGCCAGCACTTCCTGGTTCGTCACCGGCTCAGCCGCCACGTTCGGCAAGGTCCGCGTGCGGATGAATTCGGTGAGGAATGGCGGTCGGCTCGTCTTGCCGCGCGCCTCGCGACGCGTCATGGGATGAAGCATGAAATACGAAGCGCGTCCGGCTAAGGTCTCAGACACGTGGCTGAGCAAGGCCAAGTTCGCCGATCCGGAAAGGATGAACCGGCCCGGGCGCCGCTGCTCATCCACGGCCTTCTTGAGGGCCAGCAGTAGTTCGGGGCAACGTTGCACCTCGTCAAGTATGGCAGCGTCCGTCAGCAGCGATTCGGGGTTCGCCTGAGCAGCCGCCAAGGTGGCGAAATCGTCCAGCGTGCGATAAGTCCGGCCTCTGGCCAGGGATTGCTCTCGCTGGAGCAACGTGCTCTTGCCGGTCTGGCGCAACCCGGACAGTACCACCACGGGTAACAGCCGCAGGGCTTGCTCTAGTCGATGCGTAATCTCACGAGGCAAATAATCTGTCATAGTCAATCAGATTATAGCGTCATAATGACGATAAGGCAAGCAGATTCATGCGCGATTCTCAAATCGCCGCTGTTCGTGCACCACACGCTCGGCGGCGGCAGCACCGACATGCTCGATGCCGACCGGTTTCTGGAGATCATTGGGCCGGCGGCCAAGGTCAAGGCCGTCATCTACGGGCACTCACACGCCCTTGACTTCGCGACGCACAAGGGAATTCATCTGATCAATCTGCCCGCGATCGGGTACGCTTTCCACGACAGCCAGCCGGTCGGCTGGGTCGACGCACGATTGACAGCCAGGGGTGGGGAGTTTACCGTACACGCCATCGGTGGCAATCGGAAACTCGACGGATACACCCGACAGGTGGAATGGAGGTCATAACAGGAGGACACAAGAAATGACGTCATCGTTCAGATCTCTCAGGTCGGTGCAAATCGCGGCCCTGTGCATTTTCATAACGCTGCCCGGCGCTCGGGCGGCACGCGCCAACGAGTCTAACGGTCCTGCGCCGCTCGGGGCCCCGGATTGGGAGAATCCGGAAGTCACCGGGCGCAATAAGGAGCCTGGCCATTGCACGCTCGTGCCATACCCCGATATCGAGATGGCTGTGGCCGGCCAGGGTGAGACCTCGCCCTTCTACCAGTCGCTCAACGGCAAGTGGAAGTTCACCTGTGTGCACAAGCCGGAGGACAGGCCGATGGACTTCTACAAGCCCGACTTCGACGTCAGCGGCTGGGCCGAGATTCCCGTCCCCTCCAACTGGGAGATGCAGGGCTACGACAAGCCGATCTACCTGAACATCCGCTACCCCCACCCGACGGACCCGCCGTACATCGCGCACGATTATAATCCCGTCGGCTCCTACCGCCGGCAATTCACCATTCCGGAGGCCTGGAAGGGCAGGCAGGTGTTCGTGCACTTCGACGGCGTGATGAGCGCCTTCTACGTCTGGGTCAACGGCCGCTCTGTCGGCTACAGCGAAGACAGCATGACGCCCGGCGAGTTCAATATCACCCCCTGCCTCAAGCCCGGCGAGAACACGATCGCCGTGCAGGTCTATCGATGGTGCGACGGCAGCTATCTCGAAGACCAGGACATGTTCCGCATGAGCGGCATCTACCGCAACGTGTACCTGTTCGCCGCCCCGACGGTCCACATCCGCGACTTCGCCGTTCGCGCCACGCTGGACGACCAGTACAAGGGCGGTATCCTGATGATCCGCCCGAAGCTGGCCACCTATGAAGAGACGGACCTCAAGGGCTGGACGGTCCAGGCGCAGCTCTACGACGCGGAGCGTAAAGCCGTGCTCGCCGAGCCGCTGAAGATCGCCGCCCCGGATATTGTCGGCGAGCAATATCCACAAAGGGACAACGTCCCCTTCGCGCTGGCCCGCGCGACGGTGCCCGACGTGAAACAGTGGTCCGACGAGCTGCCGAATCTTTACACGCTCGTGCTGACCGTGAACGATCCCGCCGGCAAGGTGACCGAGGCGGAGAGTTGCCGCGTCGGTTTCCGCCGGGTCGAGATCAGGGACGGCCAGTTCTTCGTCAACGGCCGGTCGATCCGCTTCTTCGGCACCAACCGTCACGAGCACGACCCGAACACCGGCCGGACCCTCTCCGTCAGCCGCATGATCCAGGACATCAAGCTGATGAAGAGCCACAACATCAACGCCCTGCGGATGTCGCACTATCCCAACGACCCGCGCATGTACGACCTGTGCGACCAGTACGGCATCTACGTGATGGACGAGGCGAACCTCGAAACGCACGGCGTCGGTGGGCTGCTCTCGAATAACCCCGTCTGGCACACCGCCTTCATGGAGCGTGCCATCCGCATGGTCGAGCGGGACAAGAACCACCCCTGCGTCGTCTTCTGGTCCTTGGGAAATGAGTCGGGGATGGGGCCCAATCACGCCGCGATGGCCGGCTGGATCCACGACTACGACCCGACCCGGCCCGTGCATTATGAAGGCGCCGCCGCCCGGCCCCGCGACGCCGCATGGGTCGACGTGATCAGTCGCATGTACGAGCGAATTCCAGGGCTCGTTCGCCTGGCGACGAACGACGATCCGCGACCCGTGCTTCTGTGCGAGTATATGCACGCGATGGGCAACTCCGATGGCAACCTCCGCGAATACTGGGAGGCGATCCGCTCGCACAAGCGGCTCATCGGCGCCTTCGTCTGGGACTGGGTCGATCAGGGCCTGCGAAAGAAGACCCCCGACGGCAGGAGCTACTGGGGCTACGGCGGCGACTTCGGCGACTACCCCAACGACAATAACTTCTGCTGTAACGGCCTGACCCAGCCCGATCGCAAGCCCAACCCGTCCCTCCTCGAAGTCAGGAAAATCTACCAGCGCATCCACGTCACCCCGGTCGATATCAACGACGGGACCTTCTCCGTCGAGAATGAATACGACTTCCGGACTCTGGATTTCGTGGACGTATTCTGGGAGCTGACCTGCGACGGCAAGGTCATCCAGCAGGGCCAACTGGCGCCGCTGACCGCCGAGCCGAAGCAGACGCAAAAGATCGAAGTCCCGTTCAAGAAGCCTGCCCTGTCGCCCGGCGGCGAGTACTGGCTGACGGTGACATTCGCGCTGGCGAAAGACGAGCCGTGGGCCCCGCAGGGCCACGTCGTCGCCTGGGACCAGTTCGCGATGCCGTTTAATGCGCCGGCCACGACGGCGACGGCCCTGGACACGATGCCGGCCCTGAGGCTGCGCCAGGAAGACAACGCCTACACGATGGCGAATGAGAATTTCAAGGTCACGATCTCGAAGGGCGACGGCGCGATCCGCAGCCTGATATTCAAAGGGACTGAGCTGATTCGCAGCCCGCTGATTCCGAACTTCTGGCGTGCGCCGACCGACAATGACGTCGGCAACAACATGGCTCGGCGGCTGGGCGTCTGGCGGACCGCCGGGATCGACAGGAAGGTGGATTCCGTCACGGCCAGGCAGGTCCGGCCGCAACTCGTGCGAATCACCGCCGACATGACGCTGCCCGTCGGCGACAAGACGCAATACATCGTTGTCTACGACGTGTACGGCAGCGGCGACATCGTCATCGACGCCAGCATCAAGCCCTCGGGCAACCTGCCCGAGCTGCCCCGCTTCGGAATGCAGATGACGGTCCCCGGCCGCTATGCCACGATGACGTACCTCGGCCGCGGCCCGCACGAGAACTATTGGGACCGCAATACCGGCGCCGCCGTCGGACTCTACTCAGGCTCGGTCGAAGAGCAACTGCACGTGTACACCCGCCCGCAGGAGAGCAGCAACCGCACTGATGTCCGCTGGCTGATGCTCAGCGACACCAACGGCTCCGGCCTGCTCGCCGTCGGTAGCCCGGTGCTCAGCGTCAGCGTCTGGCCCTACAGCACGGACGACCTGGAGAAAGCCAAGCACATCCACGAGCTTCCGCGACGCGAGTTCCTCACGGTGAATCTCGACTACAGGCAGATGGGCGTCGGCGGCGACGACAGTTGGGGCGCCCGCACGCACCCGGAGTACACCCTGCCGGCCAAGCCCTACTCCTATCGCTTCCGCCTCAAGCCCTACACTAAAGACCAAGGCGACGCCAACGCCCTCGCCCGCCAGGCAATGCCAACCCCTACCGAAACGCTAGGCTCGCCCGAGGCTCGCTGAAACCGCTGCTAATCCGGCAGAAAGGAAAACTCGAAGCACGAATGCCGGCAACTCCGCCGCAGGCGGACGCCCCTTGCCCGGCGTCTTTCCGCTAAAGATTGAAATAAGGGCTGGCCCTAGAAACCCCGCTATCGACCCCCCAGGTTGGGTCCCGGAGGCTCCGATCAGTCGGCTGCCCACCGCGCTTCAAAATCGTCTGTCTCCATGACCAGCGCGGTCTTCAATTGCTGGTTCAACTCTTTCCCACCAGGAAGAGAGGGCAACATGCTGAAGTACGCCTGAATCGCAGCACGGATGCCAGCCAGACAGGTCTTGGTCTTTATCCAGTTCTGTGGGCTGAAAACCCGGTTTCCCTGTTGAGGTTCGTTCGCCGCCGCCTCTAAGGCTGTGTTTAGGCAACTTCCGGCCATGTCAACGATTTGATCCACCTTGGCTGCCGCCGTCGCCTTTTGAAATGTCACAACAGGGTCGGGTACACCTTCTGGTATCTTGTTGGTAACACAAAAGCAAAGAGATACGCCATAAAGGTGGTGGTATGGGGCATAGGCGCGCATCGCCAAGAGAGATTCGTTTAAGCCCAGGGGGTTCTCCTTCGTCCATCGCTTCCACACTTGCTGCATCCAATGTGCAAGAGCGTGGACGTTCTCGGGCTTGTAGGTCCTCTTAAAGAGTTGCTCAAAGTGCCGGTCGAAGATCTTGTTTTCGCTGTAGGCGATGTTCGGCCGTTGGGAGTGCCACGAGATCATGTACTTGCCAAGCTCCAGCAAGTCCACGACGAGGCCCTTGTCCTTGTCGGCCGGGGCGTCTTCCCCGCGCTGTCTTACAAGGAATCCAGTTGGATAGCGCTGCTCGTATGCCTTCTTGGGTGCGAGCACTTTCTTGTCGTTGCTGCGCAAGTCCCGAGGTTTCACAGCGCTCTGCGAATTGGTGGAAATGCTGATTTCATCCGCCCGCTTTCGCTGGGGTATCTCATAGAAGCGAAACATGATGTAGGCATCATCGAGTTTCTTGACCTGCTCGCTGCAAGAGAGAATAGTATTCAACGACTGGCAGCCATTAACTACGCTCAAGCCGCGAACCCTGAGGCAACCTCCGTCCTTTAGTTCGAGTTTGTTGCAGATTGCCGTGATGCCGTTATGTTGGAAGAAGAAGTCTCGGCTATTGCCATAGATTGTACCCTTGATTCCCTTGTTGACTCTATTGTTCAGTCCGAGAGACTGGCGCACGTTCTTCTGAAACAAGGTGCCGTCCCTGATTCCTGGAAACGCCAAGCAGTCTCTCAGGGGGATGGCTGCAAGTAGGACGTTCGTACCACCAAGGTCCATTGTCATGTACTTGTCGGCCTGAAGCTGAAGGGTGTGGCATAGCAGGGGATTCTCCCTTTCCAACGCCACTTCATAGCGTCGCTGCAACTCCTCCGCGTCAACCAGATGTATAGCGCCTGGAAAGCCGTCTGATTCCGCAAGGCATGCTTGGAAGGTGGCCAAATCGTCTCGTGCTGAGCTTGTGAGCGGTCCCGTTACGATCAACTCAAACGAGACGTTGTACTCGTCGTCAAGCGCGATGGCGACTTCGGAGAGGCGCCGTTTCAATTTCTGGTTTCCAGTCTCCTGCAACCGTGCCAAGTCTTTCAGTTGGATCCAGGAAGCAAGCACTTCCCGCAATGGCTCAGCGTCAACGCTCCCTTGGCCGATGAACTTGCCTTGAATGATGTACACCGTGCTGTTACCATCGTCTACAACGATGGCATCAATCTGCTTGTCATCCGGCCCGTCCGTCACGTCTTCCTTGGCTTCGATCATGTCCCGCAGATGGATATTGCGGAGATACCAAGCAACGAAACGTTGTCCCTCGTTAGGGAAATTCTGGACGTAGTAGTCTTGGCCAATCTCTTGTTTGATTTTCTCGTACATGCCAGCCCTCTGCTACTCTCTTAGGAAGGTGTCGGTACATTTCTCGAAATCATATTTCTCGGCCTCCAAAGGCGTCACGCTCAGCTTGGCCAGTAGTATTGTAGCCGGGATTTGGGCTTCGGGCAAGGCGAAAAGGGGATGGAAAGGCGGCACTTCGTCGCTCGTATCTCCAGAGACAGGAGCAGGTGGCCGAAAGAAACGCAAGGGACGAAAGAAAAGTCGTGGAGGCCTTCCATGCCATCTTCACCTTTTTCGCGTTCTTTCGCTTCTTTCGGCTGCAGATTCCCCGGTTGGATGGTTTGGCCCTGGTGCGGGCGGATGATGATTCGCCCCTACGGGTTCCGCCCTTCCTGCCTTTGACTGTTCGCACCTTCCTATCCTGACCTTCTTGCCTTGGTCCGGCCGCTAGGCTGTGTGCGACTAATTTTCGTGGGGATTGTACGGCCTCTGGGCGGTTGGACGGCGTATGAGGAGAATGGAATTGTACGGTCATTCAATCATACAGCAAGGAAGTACTCATGCACGAGAAGCTCACC
>Ga0315282_10012607_pt1 | contig 12909 bp, 10 predicted proteins | sample YL17G07_20_MG_FD_203693 | JGI IMG/M metagenome (GOLD analysis project Ga0315282, IMG submission 203693) | Sediment microbial communities from Yellowstone Lake, YNP, Wyoming, USA - YL17G07_20 | ecosystem: Environmental > Aquatic > Freshwater > Lake > Sediment | place: USA: Wyoming | collected... | reverse complement strand
ATAGAGTCCGTAATACCGGACCATGACCTGGCCCTTATCGGGAATGTGGGAAGTCACCCGGGCGATGAACTCCAGATAATCCATCCTCTCGAGCTCGGCGGCGTTGCGGCCGTGCCGGTAGCCGACCTGGCCCTCCCAATCCAGGAAGAGAAGCCGCTCCAGGGCCAGCACCGGCCGGACCATATATTTCCCGACCCGCTCGGCCTCGGGCTTGGTCCGGGCCCGGACGCGGCTGTGGACATTGAAGCCCGTGTGCCGCCAGGAGAGGATCCGCTCAGCCCACTCCGGGCTCAAGAACCCCTTACTGACAAGAAGCGCCAGGACTTCCCGGCCGAAGATCTCGGCCAGCCGCGCGTCGTCCAGATGGGCGATCCTGTGGAAAATCCCGGCCCGGTCCACTCCCCCTTCGGTCACCAGGAGATGCAGATGCGGGTGGAAGTTGATCCGGTCGCCGAAGGTCTGGACGGCGACGATGATGCCGGGGACGAGCTCTTCGCCTGTCAGGGCCTCAAAATAGACCGTGAGGGTCTTGACGGCCGACCGGCAGAGCTCCCCGAGGAGCTTTCGCCGGAGCTTGAAGAAGATCCTCAGCGTCTTGGGGATGGTGAAGACGACCTGGCGGTGAGGGACATCCAGGAGCAGTGTCTCCCGCATCCACTCGCCCCACTCCTCCAGGCGTTTGGCATGACAGGACGGGCAAAAGCCACGCGTCTTGCAGGAGAACGTCAACAGGTGTTCCGTATGGCAGTCCGGGCAGCGGATCCGGGCAGCGCTTCGCAGTCCTCATGAAGCGGCGACGCTTCGTGAGGGCGAACCCGCAGCGCGGGTTGCCACAGTCAAGATACTTCTCGACAACATCCTTGATAATCGGCCGGAGGAAGCCGTACTCCCGCTCGAAACGTCTCTCGTATTCTGACAGGAACCGGTCGAAGTTATGGAACAGCACCCGGTAGAGGACCGTGCGCTCCGGATGACGAGGACGATAGATTCCCGGCACATCGGGAAGGCTGATTCAAGAAGCGTGCCGGGGGCTCCCAAGGGGCGCATCGGAAGCTGGGCGAAAAATCGGTCAACGACCGGCTACACTCAGGTCAGTCATCGCCGAAAGCCTGTGGAGGGAAATCCCCCCCCCCAAAAAAAAGGGCGGACTCCCCTTCCGAGGCATCCGCCCTTTGCATATGGGCGTGGCTCAGGGAATTCCTGCGAGAGGGCAAGGTGGAATCAAACCTGGTTCATGAGGGCGCCGAACAACAGGGGATATCCTTGGCGACCCTCAGGAGAGCACGGGGGCAGTTGGATATCAGAGTTGACAAGGGTGGTTCCCGAGAAGCCGGGAAATGGTTTTGGAGTTTGCCAGGTGAACAACGCAAAACAAGAGCATCTTGAACACAAGAACATCTTGAGCATTTTGTCGAGCCATACAACATGCTCAAGATGTCCAACCTGCTCAAAGTTCTATAGGTTCATCCACTTCTAGGAAGCTATCTATCACCCCATGCAAACACAAGGACTGCTCACAGTGAAGGAGCTAGGCTCCCACCTGGGAGTAAGTCCATGCACGGTCCGTCGTTGGGTGAAGAACAGAGAAATCCCTTTCATCAGATGCAAAGGCCTAGGCATTCGGTTTCGGTTAGAGAATGTGGACGAGTGGCTGGGAAAAAGCTCGTATCCTGAAACGAAGTTGCCTTCTGGGCACATCCCATCATCCTGTGATAATATCCCTCCGAAAGGAGGCAATACTTTGGCAAGAGTGAGAGCCTTCACTCTTGCAAAAAACGGTGAGTTATTTGGGGGCACGGTTTATCGGCGAAAGACAAAAAAAGGAAATCGCTGGTGTCTCAATTTCCGGGCAAAGGGATGCAGGATTAGGAAGGTGATTCCGCTCGCCCAAACGGAGCAAGAGGCTTTAGTGGCCCTCTGGGAGGAAGTAAGGAAGGAATCTGACCGTGAGCATACTATCGGTAGGGAAAACGAGAAGGTCAAGTTCAGCAGATTCAAGGAGACCTATCTCACGAATTATGCCCGACTCAAAAAGCGAAGTTGGCGGTCAGACGAGAAATACCTCAGTTCCCAACTCGTCCCATTTTTCGGAGAAATGAAACTTTCTGAAATCTCCCCGCTCGATGTCCAGCACTTCATGGTGAAACGGCAGAAGGATGGCGTCAAGAATTCCACTATCAATCGGGAGCTTACGGTTCTGAAGAAAATGCTTGGCCTGGCCATCAAATGGGGCTGCGGCATCTCCGCCAATCCTGTAGAGAAGGGGAACTACTTTTCTGAAGAAGAATACCAGAGGGACCGGGTCTTGAGCTACGAGGAAGAACCACGGCTCTTTCGGGAAGCGGCTCCCCACCTCAAGCCAATTTTAATGTGTGCTCTCATGACGGGAATGCGATACTCGGAGATTCTCGGCCTCGCTTGGGACAGCGTCGACCTGGCGAAGAGGCAGATTGTCGTGAAAGCGGAGCTCAGCAAAAGCGGCAAGAGGAGGATAATTCCTATCAATGAGACCCTGCTAGTCGAATTCGAGAGGCTAAGGCAACAGAACATGGGAAAGAGCGAGTTCGTTTTTCTCTATGCCGACCCTAAAACAGGGAAGCTGAGGCCTGTGAGAACGGTCCGCAGGGCATTCGAGATGGCCTGCCGGAGGGCCTGCATTAAAGATTTCCGTTTCCATGACCTGAGGCACACGGCGGGAACGAGGCTTATTGAAAAAGGCGCCGACCCGATTTCCGTGAGGGACATTCTGGGGCATTCGAAGCTGAAGACGACCGAGGTATACCTTCACTCGAGCCTTAAAAGGATGGAGGCTACGGTCCAGCTGTTGGACAAGGCGCAAGAGAAGGATGTCCCCGTCGTGTCACCAGGATGTCACCAAACGTCGGCTCGGCCTGAGGCTTGGAAGCTAATCCTTTTCAATTCAATGAATTGATAGCACCGTGAGAAGAGGCAAGCAGGTGGTTCTCAGCCATCAGACCGGGGTTCGAATCCCCGTGGCCCTGCTTGCCTTCGAATTCCTCCGTTGACAGGCCTTGACTGTTGGTGCTATTTTTCGTCCATGTCAAGCCATCAAGCCGAAGACCTCAAGCCCTCCCCTTCGCCGGAAAAATCCGTCAGCCGCCGCGACTTTATCAAGTCGGCGGGAGCCGCGGCCGTCACGACCGCCGTGATCGGCAAGACGGGCCTTGGGCTCGCTCAGGATGCACGCCAAACCGTGACGCTCGCATTTGTCGGCTGCGCCCATATCCACACCCCGAGCTACGTCGGCCTCCTCGGGAAGCGTCCGGACGTCAAGGTGAAATACGTCTGGGACCACGATCCGGCGCGGGCCGCCCGGCGGGCCGCTGAATTGAAGGCCAAACAAGCCGCCGACTTGAGTGAGATCTGGTCGGATCGCGGGGTCTCCGCCGTCGTGATCTGTTCGGAGACCAACCGTCACTATGACCTGGTCCTGGCCGCCGCGAAGGCGAACAAACACATGTTCGTCGAAAAGCCGCTCGGCATCACGGCCCGGAAGAGCGCCGAAATGGCCGCGGCCATCGAGAAGGCGGGCCTGCTCTTCACGACCGGGTATTTCATGCGAACCCAACCCCACCATCTATTCCTCAAGGACCAGGTCGCCGGGGGGAGCTTCGGAAAGATCACCCGGGCCCGGGGCTCGAACTGCCACAGCGGCTCGCTCGGCGGCTGGTTCGACAGGGAATGGCGATGGATGGCCGACCCGAAAATCGCCGGCGTCGGGGCCTTCGGCGACTTGGGCACCCACTCCCTGGATATCCTGATGTGGCTCCTGGGCGACGTAGCGTCGGTCGCGGCGGACATCAAGGTCGTCACGGGCCGCTACGGCGACTGCGACGAGACCGGCGAGGCCATCCTCCGGTTCAGGAGCGGGGTCATCGGCACCCTGGCCGCCGGCTGGGTGGACGTGGATAATCCCGTCTCGCTCCTGATCAGCGGCACGGAGGGCCACGCCGCAATCATCAACGACAAGCTCTATTTCACCTGCAAGAAGGTCGCGGGGGCGACCGGGGAGGGGCCGTGGCTCGACCTGCCCCAGGCCCTGCCGGCGCCGATGGACCAGTTCGTCGACGCCGTGGCCGGCAAAAAAGGTCTTCCGCTGATCACGCCGCACGAGGCCGCGGCCCGGGTGAGCGTAATGGAGGCCGCCTACAAGGGCGCCCGCACCCACGCGTGGGTCGAGCCCGCGTAGCCCGGCGGCCCCGCCGGTCACGGGGAACCGCGGAAGAAGAATTTTGTAACAAATCATGGGCCTTTGAGTTATAAAGAAAATGGAAAACGGAGACGGGTATCTGTCCGCCGGGGTTGAATGGCCGGCCCTCCATGGGTCGCGTATAATCCGATTGAACGGAGCGAAAGGGTGAAAGTTATTGTCGTCGTCCCCACGTTCAACGAGGCGGGAAACCTGGCCGCCATGGCCGAGGTCCTGTTGGCTCTGCCCATCCCCGGCCTGAGCCTCCTCGTCGTCGATGACGAATCGCCCGACGGCACGGGCCGCTTGGCGGACGAGCTGGCCGCCGCCTCGGCAGGTCGCATGGCCGTTCTGCATCGGCAGGGCCCCCGCGGTCTTGGCCTCGCGTATCTGGATGGCTTCCGTCTGGCCCTGGAGAGCGGGGCCGACGCGGTCGTCCAGATGGACGCCGATTTTTCCCATTCGCCCGCCGACGTCCCCCGCCTGGTGGAAAAGCTGGCGGAGTACGACGTGGCCGTGGGCTCGCGCTACGTTTCCGGCGGCCACATCGACGATCAATGGGGCCTCAGCCGCTTCGCTCTGAGCCGGTCGGCCAACGCCTACGCCCGGACGATCCTCAGCCTCAAGACCCGCGACGCGACCGCCGGCTTCAAGTGCTGGCGACGGTCGGCGCTCGAGGCGATCGGCCTGGGGCGCATCCGCTCCAACGGCTACATCTTCATGGTGGAGATGGCCTACGTCAGCGAAAAGCTGGGGCTCCGGGTCGTGGAGGTCCCGATCTATTTCGCGGACCGGCGCGTCGGCCTGTCCAAAATGAACCTGCGGGTCAAGCTCGAAGCGGCCGTGGGCGTGCTCGGCGTTTGGCGGCGGCACCACCGCTTGCATCCCCTCGGGTGAGGAGCCTGATACGGCTGAGGCCATGAAAAAATACCTCGTGCCTGGAGCGTTGATCGTCTGCGTCGTGATTTCGCTCGTCATGTGGATCCTCATGCCCATCCCTCACGCCCATCGCTATGATCTTTCTTTCCAGCTATCGCTTGTCCTGGCTGCCATCTGGCTTTTTTTTAGGGTTTCACCGGGCCGGATTTTCAAAAGGGGGGTCCTCGCCGCCGTCCTGCTGGCCGGCCTCGCGTTCGGAATTCACAACCTGGCGACCATAGACCCGCACGCTGAAATCGTCCCTCATCTCCGCAGCGTCTTCAAAGCCATCGACGGCGGCCGGAACCCCTACACGAGCGGAACGGTCTTCCACAGGGACGAGAACGGAACGGCCGTTTACGGGAACTTCAATTATCCGCCGGCGGAGATCTATCCCTATTACCTGGCGTATCGGCTCAGCGGGAGATGGAACAGCGCGGTCCTGACGACCGTCATGGTCCTTCTCAACGCCCTCTGTTGCCTGATCCTGCTCCGGACGTTCCCTGCCATCAGGCCGGAATACCTGATGGCCTTTTTTCCGCTCTTCCTGTTTGGTGAGATCAAGGCCAATCCCTCCCTGACCTTTCTGGTCACGGCCCTGCTCCTCTGGCTGATGAAAAAGGATGGGGAGAGGCCGCAAAAGATCACCCGCTATCTGATCGCCGTCCTCTTCGGGATCGGCCTGATGACCAAGTTCCTGATCATGCCGCTCATGGCCGCCTACTACTGGCACAAGTTCGACCCGCGGAAGCTCCGGTCGCTCGTCGCCATCGCCTTGGACACGGGCATCGCGCTGGCGACGGCCGTCCTCGTCATGGCGCCCTTCGGCGTCGCCGCCGTTTTCAAGAACACCATCCTCTTCAACCTCGTCCTCAAGGACCGGGCCGCCTTGACGACGTTCTACCCGAACGTCCTCTCCGGCCCACTCGAATGGCTGGGCCTGGGCGGGGTTTATCCCATCGCGGCCGTGATCATTCTCGGCCTGTCGATCCTGGCGGCCCCGCGGCTCGGCCTTTTTCCGGCCATGCTGACGGCGGCCTATGCGTTCTTGCTGGTCGCTCCGACGCCGGAGCCGCAGTACCTTCCTATCATCCTGTATCTGGCGCTCGCCGCCCGGTGCATGGACATGGTGGAGCGGGGAACGCTCCCTCCCCAGGTCTTGAAGCGGCCCCGGCCGGCCGGGGCCGGCCTGACGGACTGACCGACCGGCTCGGCAAACCTCCGGAACACCTTCAACTGGTTTTGCCACAAAAGGAAGTCAGCGGACGTCGAAGCCCGCGATGGCTGAGCCCGGCACCGTGCAGCGGACCCGGCGCGACTCCACGGCGGCCGAGGCCCCGGGCTTTGCCCGGGGGTCCACTTCCGCCGTACTCGCCCGTGGATATAAGCCACGGGCGAGTGGCGAGCCGAAGGCTCGTCCCTTGACAGGTTCCCGCCGGGAAAGCGGGCGACCGAGGGCCGGAGGTCCCTGAAGAGAGCCTGTGTCGGAGCCCCGAGCTTGGTGTTCGAGACCCAGCAGCCGAGGTTCGCCCCGAGGATGAGTCCGGGCTCGACCTGTCGGATGACGGCGGCCGCGTCCACGGTCACGACGACCTGGGGCTGGGACTGTACCGGCGGGGCGGTCGACCCGCACCGGATGAAAATGAGCAGGCCGGAAAAGAGGAGAAGGAAAAGAAGATGACGGTGTTTCATCATCGCGCCGCTCATAAAAATAACCCTTCTTGGGGGCATTGTCCATCGAGTTCAGTCGCCCCTGCTGACGGGAAAATTGACAGGTGGGCGGAAAAATCCCAAAATCGCCCGGTTGACTTTTTCGGCCCAAGTTGATAATTCTTCAGGCCTGGCGTCGTTTATTGTTCCTTGAGGACAGGCTGGAAGGAGCCATCATGAACGAGCTCATCGGACGCGTGGCCGACAAGTTTCAGAAGCGCTTCGGAGGGAAACCCCTGCTCGTCGTCTCCCCGGGCCGGATCAACCTCATCGGCGAGCACACCGACTACAACGAGGGCTTCGTCCTGCCCGGAGCCACGGACAAGGCGATCATCTTTGCCACCGCCCCCCGGACCCACGCCGTCTGCCATTTCATCTCCCACGATTTCGACCAGGAGTTTCGCTGCGAGCTCGACTCTCTCCACCGCTCGCCCCTCCGCTGGCCCGATTACCTCCAGGGCGTCATCGACCAGTTCCTGCGGGCCGGCCACAGACTCGGGGGCTTCAATTGCGTCTTCGGGGGCGACATCCCGGTCGGGGCGGGCATGTCCTCGTCGGCGGCGATCGAAGGCGGCCTGGCCTTCGCCCTGAACGCCATGTTCAGCCTGGGCCTCGACAGCCTGACTCTGGTCAAGCTGGCCCAAAAGGCCGAGAACGAGTTCGTCGGGGTTCGCTGCGGGATCATGGACCAGTTCATCAATATCCACGGCCGGGAGAAGATGGTCCTCAAGCTTGACTGCCGGTCCCTCACCTACGAATATTTCCCTTTTGAGCGCGAGGACCTGCGGATCGTCGTCTCCGACACCCTCGTCCGGCGAGAGCTCGCCGGATCGGAATACAACGTCCGGCGCCGCCAGTGCGAGGACGGCGTCAACTTGCTCAAAAGATACCAGCCCGAGGTCCGGAGCCTCCGGGACGTAACCCTGGAACTCCTCCAGGCCCACCAGACGGAGCTCGACCCGGTCGTCTTCCGGAGGTGTGACTACGTCGTCCGGGAGAATATCCGCGTCGCGGAGGCCTGCGTCGACCTCCTCCGGGGCGACTTCAAATCCTTCGGCGAGCGGATGTCTGACTCCCATGCGGGCCTCCGCGACGATTACGAGGTCAGCTCGGCCGAGCTCAACACCCTCGTCGAAGCCGCCGCCCGGGTCCCGGGCGTCCTGGGGTCCCGGATGATGGGAGCGGGCTTCGGCGGCTGCACGATCAGCCTGGTCGAGTCGGCCGCCATCCCTGAATTCGAGGCCCGGGTCAGCCGGGATTACCAGGCGGCCACCGGCCAGACTCCCAGGATTTACGTGATCAGGATCGAAGCCGGCACCCATCTCGCTTAGATAATTCATCGCTCCAATTTTCGCCTTTATAAAAAAAAGGAAGAGATGGGTGGCCCGGTGCCAGTCCCCGTCTTCTCTTCGTTTTGACCGATTCTTTGCATTTTCTTGACAACTTCTTGACAACTTGACTGGGCGAAGGGGGTATTGTAAAGCCGAGGAAGTAATGATAGACTTCGGCCAACAGTCAGCCAAGCAAGCGGATATCCTAAAAGGAGGATTTTTCATGCATCAAAGGGGTCTACGGTTTTTTTGGGTCGCGGTCCTGGTGCTGGGCCTGGCGGTCTTTTCCTGCGCCCAGACGAAGAAGCTGACCATCCTTCACACCAACGACACCCACTCGGCGATGGTGCCCTTCGAGACGGGCTTCATCCCGGCCGTCGGTTCCGAACCGAAGCCTTCGTCCGGGGTGGGGGCTGGCCTTTGGGACGTCTGGCATTTTCCCTTCAACCAGGATTATGCCGGCATCGCCCGGATGGCCACGCTCATCAAGAAGCTGAGGGCGGCGGACAAGAACGTCCTGGCTCTCAACGCCGGCGACGTCTTCGTGGGGTCGTTCGAGTTCAACAAGTATCTGGGCTATCCCGAGCTCAAGATCATGGAGAACCTGTACGACGCCATGGAGCTCGGGAACCACGAGTTCGACCTGGGCGTCGACGCCCTGGCCGGGGTGCTCAGCGGGACGCTCGCTGGGTCTTCGCCGGTGAATCTCCCGATCCTCTGCGCCAACGTGGATTTCTCCGGAACCGGCACATCTCTTCAATTTCTCAAGAACACGGTGAAACCGTCGATCATCCGGACGGTCGGCGGGGTCAAGGTCGGGATCTTCGGGCTCGTCACCCAGGAGCCGCAGAATTATTCGGACGCCGTGAACGCGCGGTTTACTCATTCTTATGATCCCAGCTCGTCGGACAATCTTTGGGCCTATGCCGGGGAGATCGCGGGAGGCCTGAAACAGCAGGGTTGTGATGTGGTCATCTGCGTATCCCATCTCGGCACGAGCGTGGATGTCGCGGCCCTTTCCCAGGTCCCTTACATCGATGTGATCATCGGCGGCCACAGCCACGATGCCTATGATGCGCCCAAGGTCGTGGACCGGCAGATCTACGGCGGCAGAGTCATCATCGTCCAGGCCGGACAATTCGGCTGGTACCTGGGCGAGTTGAAGCTCAAAGTTGATAACGGCGTCACGCTCGACAGCTGGGTGCTGCACCGTGTCGACGGCCGGATTAAGGAGGACCCTCAGGTCCGGACGATGGTGAATAAGGTCCGGGCCGGGGTCGTCAACGACCCGCGGTTCGGTCCCGTCTACAGCCAGTGCGTCGCCTTCGCTCTCCGGGACATCCTGAAATCCTGGCCAGCCAACAGCCAGAACAGGGATACGCCGCTGGGCAATCTCGTGACCGACGCCTATAGGAATCGCCTGAAGAAGGCCGGATTCCAGGTGGATTGCGCCCTGGACGTCCTGGGCTACCTGGGCGCCGGTATCTCGGCAGGCAAGGTTGTGGGCAACAATATCCTTCGGGCCGTCCCTTACGGCTATGACCAGGCGACGGGGCTCGACTTCAAGGTTGTCGTCGTTCAACTGGTCGGGGCGGAGATCCTCGGCGGCCTTGAATACGCGGCGGACAATGTGACCCTCACGACGGACCTCGCCGTCCAGGCGTCCGGGCTGACCTATAAATATAACTCGAATAACGATCCGGGGATCCGCGTCGATCCCGGCTCCGTTATGGTGAATGTGAACGGCAAGCCTGTCGCGCTAGATCAGACCAAATTATATAGTGTTGCCATGAGCGAACAGGTTTTTAATTTCTTGAACAACCTTCTCCAGGGCAGCCTAAGCGGGAGGGTCGAGAATACCGGGCTCTTTGAATACACGATCGTCCGCGACTATATGAAGTCCCTGAAGTTCGTCCAATACAAGTCGGAAGGCCGGATCAAGGACACCGCCAAATAAGGATCAGCCAGGGTCAGGCACGAGCAGTCGGGGGCCGTCTCCCGTATCTTTATTTTTGCCCCGAAAACGTAGATAATACCTCCTTGCCGTCACACATAGAATCTCAAAGGACCCGAAGATGAAAAAAGCCTGCCTATTCCTCATGGCCTTGATGCTCTTGTCCTGCCTTGGCTGCCAGGCCGGGACCGGCCCGGAGGCCCCCCCGAAACCGTCGTCCCCGGCCGTCTCTCAGGAATCTCCCGCCCAGGTTTCGGCCCGGCCCGCCGTCGCTCTTGACCACACCCAGGACGGCCTGGCGGCCTTCATCAGCGGGCTTCCCGGGACGGCGGAAGCCTGGAAGAAAAAAGAGGAAGCCGACTCCTGGCGGGTTTTCGCGAAGTCCGCGGCCGAGCATTGGACCGCTTTCGACGCGGGGATCCTAGAGCCCATGAAAAAGTGGGCCGGGGAAGACCTCCGGGAAAGCGGGCTCGTCACGAAAACCCTGTTCTATCCGTTCGGCGGGCCGGATTTCGTCACCGCCTTCGCCTTTTATCCGGACGCAGCTAAGACCGTCCTGATGGGCCTTGAACCGGTCGGGAACCTCCCCGATTTCGAGACGGTCCCCCCGGAATGGACGGACGCGTTCTTCAGGGATTTCGACACCATCATGCCCGATTTCCTTAAGCGCGGCTATTTCGTGACCGAGCACATGAACGGAGTCTTCTCGAAGAACCGGGTGGACGGGGCCCTCCCCTTGATCACCTTCTTTCTGAAGCGGACCGGCCATTCCGTCGTCGCCGTCAAGCGCCTGGCCGTGAACGATAAAGGGGAGTGGGTCGAGACGCCTTTTACGCCCCTCAGGAGATTGCCGAAACGTCCTGCAGGTGTCCGGATCGATTATATCAGGCCCGGAGCGAGCGCCGCGCAGAGCGTTTATTACTTCTCCTGCGACCTGGCCGACGCCGCCTTCAGAAAGGATTCGCCGCTCCACCGCCTCTTCGACGGTCTCGAAGGGGTCACGACCTTCATCAAGTCGGCCTCCTACCTCCTCCACTACGGCGATTTCTCGAACATCCGGACGATGATCCTGCGGAAGAGCCTCTTCGTCCTCGAGGACGATACGGGGATCCCATACCGCTATTTCAAGCGGCAGGGCTGGGAGATCCAGCTCTACGGGGCCTACGCGAAGCCGGTCGAGGATTTTTCCGCGACGGTCGAGCAGAAGGACCTCAAGGCCGCTTATGAGGACCCGGCCGGGAACGTCAGGAAGCTGCCCTTCCATTTCGGCTACCGGTGGGTGTCGAAGATCGACAATCTTCTCTTGATGAAAAGGCCTCCGGCGAAGGCCGGGAACCCCTGAGGCCGCGGCGGGGCGTTCCATGGATGGGGAGAAACCGAAGAGAACCCGGCTTATCGCCCGGGTCGCTCTTCTGACCGTCTTCCTGGGACTCATCATCTTTGCGTCCATCAAGCTCACCCCGTCCGTCACCGCGCTGATTCAGCGTCCGGAGGACTTCAAGGCCTTCATCGATTCCTACGGGCCGGTCAGCGCCCTGGTCTATATCCTCGTCCAGGCCGTCCAGGTCGTCGTCTTCGTGATCCCCGGGGAGATCGTCCAGGTCGCGGGCGGGTACATCTTCGGGACGGGGCTCGGGACGCTCTATTCCGTCGCCGGGATCCTCCTCGGGACGATGATTGCGTTCTTCGCGGCCCGGCTCCTGGGGTACTCCCTGGTCAAGGCCATCGTCTCGCCGAAAAAGCTCGAGGAATTCGACTTCCTCATCAACAACCCGAAGTCCGAGATCGCCATGTTCGTCCTCTTCCTCGTCCCCGGGATTCCCAAGGATTCCCTGGTCTATATCTCGGGGCTGACCCCGGTCAAGCCGCTGCGCTTCTTCCTGATCTCCATGGTCGCCCGCTTCCCCGGCCTGTGGGGCTCGGCGTATATCGGGGCCAACCTCCAGGAAAAGGATTACCTGCCGGTCTGGATCCTTTCAGGGGCGGCGCTCGTCCTGTTCGTCGCCGGGGCCCTGAACAGGGACCGGGTCATCGGTTGGCTGCATAACCTCAGGCATCACGGAGAGGAGGGGCCGCCGGACCGCTGACGCCGGCCGGCGCGGCCGGGCCGAATTCCAAGAACGGAGGTATCCATTCCATGATCAAGAAATTGTTCGCGACGGACGGCAACCTGTCCGGGACCGTCCTCCGGTTGGGCTTGGGGGCTGTCATTCTTCCCCACGGAGCCCAGAAGCTCCTGGGCCTCTTCGGCGGCGCCGGGTTCAGCGCCTCGATGAAGGGGTTCGAGTCCTCGTTCCATCTCCCGGCCATTCTCGCGCTCGCGGCCATCCTCGCGGAGTCCGTGGGCGCCGTCGCCCTGATCATGGGATTCTGCACGAGGATCGCGGCCCTGGCGGTCGCCGTCGACATGGCCGTGGCCGTCTATCTCGTCCACTGGAAGGTCGGTTTCTTCATGAACTGGATGGGAAGCCAGAAAGGCGAGGGCTTCGAATACCACATCCTGGCCGTCGCCATCGCCCTGGCGCTCGTGATCAAGGGCGGCGGGCGGTGGTCGGTCGACCGGGCGATCGGCGGCGGAAAGAAATAGAGCGGCTATTTTGACGTCCCTCCGACGTCGTCCGTGACCTCTAGATCGACGTCGTAATAGATCGCCGACAGGCAAGAGCCAACCCGTCATCCATGGCATGGATTCTGGGGGAGGGGGTCTGGGCATGGGGGAATAGCGCGCAGAAAACGATGGCCATTCCCATGACCGCCGTGATCATCACTGTTCGTTTCATGGTTTC
>Ga0315282_10012606_pt1 | contig 12910 bp, 10 predicted proteins | sample YL17G07_20_MG_FD_203693 | JGI IMG/M metagenome (GOLD analysis project Ga0315282, IMG submission 203693) | Sediment microbial communities from Yellowstone Lake, YNP, Wyoming, USA - YL17G07_20 | ecosystem: Environmental > Aquatic > Freshwater > Lake > Sediment | place: USA: Wyoming | collected... | reverse complement strand
ATCCTTGCCCTGAATATCCTGGCGGAAGGCACCAGCGGGTCGTCGCTGTAGCGGGTCTCGAATGAAAGGAAGGCCTTCTCGGCCTCGTCGAGCTTCCCGGCGTCGAACAACGCCTCGGCATTCCGGAAATCGGCCTCGGCCGCGGGCGAGGCTGCGGCCTTCACCCCGGTGGTCCGGTGGTTCGTCGAGGCAGAGCTGCAGCCCTGGAACAAGCTGATCAGGAATAGGATGAAGGTGATCCGAAGAATGAAGCTCTGCATGGGGAGGAAGTCTATCGCACCCCCCATTCGAAGCATAGACCTATTACATCCCCATGCCGCCCATGCCGCCCATGCCGCCCATGCCGCCCATGCCGCCGCCGCCGTGCATGTGGGGCTCCTCGTCCTTGGGCTTCTCGGCGATGAGGCACTCGGTGGTGATGAGCAGGCCGGCCACTGATGAGGCGTTCTGCAAGGCGCATCGCACCACCTTGGTCGGATCGATGATTCCGGCCTTGATGAGATCCTCGTAGGTCTCGGTGGCCGCGTTGAACCCGAACGCACCCTTCTCCTTCATGACCCGCTGAACCACGATCGAGCCCTCGACCCCGGCGTTCTCCGCGATCTGTCGGATCGGCTCCTCGAGAGCGCGCTTCACGATGTTCAGACCGGCCCTCTGCTCATCGCTCACCTGGAGCTTGTCGAGCATGTCGATGCATCGGAGAAGCGCGACGCCGCCGCCCGGAACGATCCCCTCCTCCACCGCGGCCCGGGTCGCGTTGAGCGCGTCCTCCACGCGGGCCTTCTTCTCCTTCATCTCCACCTCGGTGGCCGCGCCGACCTTGATCACCGCCACGCCGCCCACCAGCTTTGCAAGCCGCTCCTGGAGCTTCTCGCGATCGTAATCGCTCGTGGTATCTTCGATCTGCTTGCGGATCTGCTCGATCCGGCCCTTGATGTCGTTCTTCTTGCCCTGACCTTCCACGATCGTGGTGTTGTCCTTGTCGATCGTGACCCTCTTCGCGCGGCCCAGATCGGACAGCGTCACGCTCTCGAGCTTGATGCCGAGCTCCTCGGCGATCAGCTTGCCGCCCGTGAGCACGGCGAGGTCCTTCAGGATCTCCTTGCGGCGGTCGCCGAAGCCCGGCGCCTTGACCGCGCAGGCGTTCAGCGTTCCGCGGAGCTTGTTCACCACGAGGGTGGCGAGCGCCTCGCCCTCCACGTCCTCGGCGATGATGAGGAGGGGCTTGCCCATCCGTGCGATCTGCTCGAGCACGGGCAGGAGGTCCTTCATGTTGGAGATCTTCTTCTCGTTCAGGAGAATGTAGCAGTCCTCGATCGTAACCTCCATCCGTTCCGCGTCGGTGATGAAGTAGGGAGAGAGGTATCCCCGGTCGAACTGCATGCCTTCCACCACTTCCATGGAGGTCTCCATGGACTTGGCCTCCTCGACCGTGATGACCCCCTCCTTGCCCACCTTCTCCATCGCGTTGGCGATGATCTCGCCGATGGTGGTGTCGTTGTTCGCGCTGATGGTGCCCACCTGGCTGATCTCCCGCTGCTCCTTGGTCGGCTTCGAGAGCTTGCCGAGCTGCTCCACCACCGCGGCCACGGCCGCGTCGATGCCGCGCTTGATGTCCATGGGGTTATGGCCCGCAGACACGAGCTTCATGCCCTCGCGGAAGATCGCCTGGGCCAGCACCGTGGCGGTCGTGGTGCCGTCGCCGGCCACGTCCGACGTCTTGGACGCCACCTCGCGGACCATCTGGGCGCCCATGTTCTCGAGCTTGTTCTCGACCTCGATCTCCTTGGCCACGGTCACGCCGTCCTTGGTCACAATCGGCGCGCCGAAGCTCTTGTCGATGATGACGTTGCGCCCCTTGGGGCCGAGCGTGACCTTCACGGTGTCGGCCAGCGTGTTCACGCCCTTGAGGATCATTGCTCGTGCGGCCTCGGAAAACAGAATGTCCTTCGCTGCCATGATGGTTCTCCTCCCTGGAAAGGCCCGGCCGGCCTTACTCGATGATCGCGAGGATGTCCTCCTCGCGGAGGATGAGGTGCTCGTCGCCGTCGATCTTGATCTCGGTGCCGGCGTACTTGCCGAAGAGGATGCGATCGCCCGCTTTGACGTCGAGCTTCCGCACCGACCCGTCCTCCAGGATTTTCCCGTGGCCGGCCGCGATGACCTTGCCCTCGAGCGGCTTCTCCTTGGCCGTGTCGGGGATGATGATCCCCCCCTTGGTCTTCTCTTCCTGCTCCGTGCGCTTCACAATGACCCGGTCATGCAGTGGTCTGATCTTCATCGTTAACCTCCTTGACTTTACGAAAGGTTCTTTCTTTTTACCCTTAGATTTCAATTCGTTTGCCCTTTCCGGGAATGGGCCGAAATCTCTTGAGCGTTGCCAATAGTAATCATCGGTCCGGGGATGTCAAATGATGAAATAAAAAAAACCGAAAGTTGATAAATGATCCGAATCCTGTAGAATCTCCCTCAAGGAACTTCGGATGGACTTTCTCTTTTCGCCACGACGTCTCGCACGGAAGGCTTGGATCGCCGCAGGGTGGATCCCGCTCTTTTTCACAGGCCTCGCCCTGGCCCAGGGGCCGATCCCCTCGGACGCCGCAACGCCGCCGGCCCAGTCCGCTCCGCCCGGAACGAACGAACAGCGACTTCCGCCGGCTTCGGCCCCGCTCCCCGACGAGCTGGGCACGCCGCCGAGCCCGGTCGAGAATGCCATGCCGGAGGGAAGCGTGGCGGACGCCAAGGCCATGGAGATCGCCGGGATCCGGGCCACTTCCCCGGTGCGTTTCACCTCAGACCCGTCGGGCGCCCAGGTCCTCGTCAACAACCAGGCGGCCTGTCAGACACCCTGTCTCATCAATCTGCCCCCGGGAAGATACACTTTCCAATTGAAGCTGAAAGATTACAAAGACGTGGAAATGAACAACCTCGTGGTGTCGTCCGAGGAGCTGAGCCTCTACGCCAAGCTCGGGGACAAGGTTCCTTACGAGATCGCCTTCCCCCTGATCGGCGTGGGAGCGATCTTCATCGCCGGCGGCGTCTACGGCATGGTCAAGGGCTACTCGAACCAGGACCTGCCCCCCGAGGATCGCGTCTGGAACCGGAACCTCGGCTGGGCTTCGCTCGCCATCGGCGTGCCCATGGTCGCCGTGGCCATGTGGCTCTTCTTCTCGGGCACGGAAAGCAAGATCATCAAGAGCATGTCCCCTACCGACATGTCCATGAAGCAGGACCAGCAGGAATCGGAGCCGCAGTCCCCCCCATAAGCCCTTTCCAAGGATCGAAACTGTTTCAATTTTCTTACTGTGGTGTACTTCGAGAAAGAAGTGTATACTGCGGTCGTTCTTTTTTACACCCGGTGCATGCGCTCATGCATCTGCGGGCTAAAGGAGGGACGACGCGATGAGATATCTTTCCCTGCTTTGCATCCTGGCCGGCTTGGCGGTTGTGAGCTGCACGAGCTCGTCGGGCAATTCATTCCTCGACGCAAGCATCGACAGCGGCTTGGACAGCGGTCTTCCTGACGACAGCGGCAGCGGCGGCGACGGCAACAACGCCGAGTGCTTCTCGGGTGAGCATGAATGCGACACCACAGGCCACCATAAGATCTGCTCCGGCAGCCACTGGACCGATGATCCCTGCCCGGCGCCGACCACCTGCACGACGTCCTTTCCGCAGTGCGCGTGTCCGGACGCCGGCACGACGCAGATCACCGGAACCGTCTATGCGCCGAACGGCCTCGACCCGGTCTCCAAGGCCTTTGTGTTCCTGGCGAGCGACCCGTCCAAGATTCCCAAGGAGGCGGCCGGGGCGCATTGCACCAAGTGTCTGGATCCCAGGCTGGTCAGCAAGAGCACCCTGACGGATGCGGAAGGCAAGTTCACGCTCACGGGGTTTGCCGAAGGACAGCAGCAGATCGTGGTGGTGCGCAAGGGACCGTTCCAGCGGGTCTTCACCCTCACCCCGCAGCAATGCTCGGACAACGCGATTCCAAGCGACTCGATCCGGCTCCCGGCCGATCCGAACGAGGCGGGAGAGAACGGCCGCTTCCCGTCCATCGCCGTGTCCACAGGCATGTTCGATCAGATGGAGGAGGTGATCGGAAATCTGGGAATCAACCTCGATTATGTCGATATTTTCAACGGCGGAGGACTTCCGGCTCACGCAAACAAGGGAAACGCGTCCGAGGAATTGTTCGCCGGCTTCGACCCGAATACCGGCGAGGACAACATCATGAAGTACGACATCGTCTTCATCAATTGCGGTCAGTCCGGCGGATCATGGGACACCATCGCCCAGACCCGGAAGGATCTTTTCGCAAGGTACGTGAACAACGGCGGCCGGCTGTATGTCACGGACATGGCCTACGACTTCGTCGAGCAGGTGTTCCCGGACCGGGTGGTGTTCCTGGGCGACACGGGCACATCCGCCGGAACCATCGACGCGGCCGAAAAGGGGAATGAACTGCCGAAGGTCACCGGCCAGGTGGTGGACGACGACCTCAGGGCCTGGCTCGAAACGAACTTCCCGAACCAGATATCGGGCGGCAATGTGGATGTGGTGGGCTGGCTCCAGAATTGGGCCGTGGTTGACGGTTTCGACCCCTCCCCCCAGGCGGTGGACGCGGGGGTCTACCGGGACAAGGACCTGTGGGTCCAAGGGGAGGTGACCTACAGCGGCACGGTGAAGAAGACGAAGCCCCTCACCCTGTCGTTCAATATCGATCCGCCCGGCACGGCCGACCTCAAGCCCGCAGAGCGCACCTCCTGCGGCCGCGTGCTCTTCTCCTCCTACCACACCTACATGGGGCCCGAGCAGTCGGACGCGGGCGTGGACGCCGGCTCGGGAGGCGACCTCATCATCCAGGAACGGATCCTCGAATACCTGATCCTGGAGATCGGCGTCACCTTCTGCGACAACATCATCATCGGCTGATCCCTTCCCGGCCCCGGCCGGGCATTGACACGCCTCTTCAACAAAGGGAATATCTTCTCCTGATCGTGTTTCAATCCTCTTGAAGGGAGCAGATCCGATGAGCGGAACCACGTATCGTGATGCGGGTGTGGATATCGACGCTGCGGAGCGCATGATCGACCTCATCAAGCCGTCCGTGGATTCCACGCAGAGACCGGAGCAGATCGGCGGCATCGGAGGATTCTCCGGGCTCTTCCGTGTGCCCTCGAAGTACCGGGAGCCGGTCCTCTCCGCCGGGACCGACGGCGTGGGGACCAAGCTTCTCGTGGCCATCGCGGCGAAGCGGCACCGGACGGTCGGGATCGACCTCGTGGCCATGTGCGTGAACGACGTCCTGGTCTGCGGCGCAGAGCCTCTTTTCTTCCTGGACTATTACGCCACCGGGCATCTCGGTCCCGAGGAGGGGGCCGAAGTGGTCTCCGGGATCGCCGAGGGTTGCAGGCGCGCCGGGTGCGCCCTGCTCGGAGGCGAGACGGCCGAGCTCCCCGGGCTGTATCGGACCGGCGAGTACGACCTCGCGGGCATGGCGGTCGGGGTGGTCGAGCGGAGCGAGATCATCGACGGGAGCCTGGTCAGGCCGGGTGACGCGCTCCTCGGCATCGCCTCCACGGGCTTGCACTCGAACGGATACTCCCTGACCCGGAAGGTGCTCCTTGAGAAGGCGGGGCTCCGACTCGATGCGAAAATCCCGGAGCTCGGCCGAACGCTCGCCGACGAGCTCCTCGAACCGACCGCCATCTACGTGAAGCCCGTCCTCTCCCTCATGAAGAAGGTCCGGGTGAAGGCCATGGCGCACATCACGGGCGGAGGCTTCGTGGACAACATTCCCCGGACCCTGCCCGACGGGCTCGGCGTTTCCATACGCCGGGGGTCCTGGCCTGTGCCTCCCGTCTTCGGGCTCATCGAGAAGCTGGGCCAGGTGAGCTCTGTCGAGATGAACCGGACCTTCAACCTGGGCATCGGCATGACCCTGGTGGTGTCGCAGAGCGAGCTCGACGAGGCCCTCGGCCACTTGACGGCCCAGGGGCTCCGGTCATGGCCGATCGGCAAGGTGATCGAGACCGGTGCGAGCCCTGAAAGGGTGCGCCCCGAATGAAGGGGGAGGACCTCACGGAGACCCCGATCGGCGTCCTGGTCTCGGGCAGCGGCACCAATCTCCAGGCCTTGCTCGACGCGGATAGGCAGCACCTTCTCGGCGGCGGGACGATCAAGGTGGTCGTCTCCAACCGTCCCAAGGCGCAGGCCATCGAGCGGGCCGGACGCGCGAACGTTCCGGCCGTGGTGATCAACCACAAGAAGTTCCCGGACCGGGAGAGTTTCGACCGGGAGATGATTCGGGTCCTCGAGGAACACGGCGTATCCCTCGTCGTCCTCGCCGGTTTCATGCGGCTCCTCACACCGATGTTCCTGAGCCGGTTTCCGGGGCGAATCGTGAACATCCATCCCGCCCTTCTCCCGTCGTTTCCCGGGGTCGACGGCCAGGGACAGGCCGTTTCCCACGGAGTCCGGATCTCCGGCTGCACCGTGCACTTCGTGAACGCAGGGGTGGATGCAGGCCCGGTCATCGCCCAGGCCGCTGTGCCTCACCTCCCGGACGAGGGAAGAGAGCCCCTGCAGCAGAGGATCCTGGCCCAGGAGCACCGTCTCTTCCCAGAGGTCATCCGGTGGATCTGCGAGGGCAGGGTCTGGCTGGACGGCGATCGGGTGAGGTACCGGAACCTCCAGGCAGCGGAAGGGGCTCTCGTCTCCCCGCCGCTCGATTTCGATTCGCGATGAGCGACCAGCTTTTCGACATCGTCGCCTTGGACACCGAGTTGGGCACCCTTGCGGCGGCCGGCATCCTCGCCAAGAAAGGGCTCCGGATTCTGCTTCTGTCCCATCGGGTCGGTGAGGAGACCTACCGCCTTGGAGGATTCCTGTTCGGACGCCGTCCTTTCATCCTGCACGGGCTGGAGTCGCCGATCGGGGATCGGCTCATCGACGAGTTGGGCATGGCGCAGATCCTGAAGCTGCACACCACCGAGCTCTCGCCCTCGTACCAGGTCATCCTCGGCAGGGAGCGGATCGCGGTCGACCCGGACCCGGAATTCCAGCGGGCCGAGCTCGGACGTGTCTTCCGGAATGAGGAGCGTCGGATAGGACTCTTCTACGATCGGCTTCACCGGTACGATACCGAGATCGACAAGCTCTTCCAGAACGAGCTGGTCATCCCGCCGCAAAGCATGGCCGAGCGACGGGAGTTCCAGAGGGCCTCGGTTCAGAACCCGTTCGACGGACCCGGCGACCGTCTCGACCTTCTCTCGGACTTCGGGCCGGGCCATCCATTCCGCGTTTTCGTGGAAGCGCAGGTTCGGATCGCAGGGGCCACGGGCCTCCGGAGCATCGGCGCGTTCCGGATGGCCCGCCTCCACGGCTCCTGGCTCCGAGGCACGCGGCTCGTCGAAGGGGGGCTCGACGGGTTCCGAAAGCTCCTCATCGATCGGATTACATTGTTCGGCGGCACGCTGCAGCCGGACAGACAGGCCGAGGAACTGGTGGTACGGCGCGGCAAGACGATGGGAGTCCGGATGGGGGGCGAAGAGGACTTCCTCGGCACACGATTCATCATCACGAGCCTTCCCTCCACCCGATTGCTCCTGCTCGTCCGGCCCACGGATCGTCCTGCGCGGTTTTCCCAGAGGCCGTCGCGATCGGCGCCGGGGGTATGGAGGTACGTCCTGAACCTCGGTCTCAAGCGCTGGGCCGTGCCTGAGGGCATGGGGGCCAATGTCGTTCAGGTGGCCGATCCCAAGGCCCCTCTGTCGGCGGAAAACCTCCTGTGGATCACGCGGGTCCCCCAGGACGACCCGGAGCGGGCCGCGTTGTGCGTGGCCTGCGACCTTCCTGAGCCATACAACGCGAGGCTGGTGCGATCCGGCGAGCTCCGGGATCGACTCCTGGACCGGGTGAGGAGGGTGGTGCCGTTCCTGGATGAAGGGCTCGAGCTGGTCCATTCGCCGTGGGACGGTCTGCCCCCGGCGGTCATCGGCCGCGAAGCGAAGCTCTCGTATCGATCCAGCCCCGGTTTCTCCGAGGAGGAGGCGCGGATTCCGGGGCCGCTATCCGGAGGAGGCCTGGGTATCGAGGGCCTGCCCCATCGGACCGGCATCGGCAAGCTCCTCGCCGCGGGCCTGGACGTGATCCCCGGACTCGGGATCGAGGGGGAGATCCTATCGGGCCTGGGGCTCGCTCACATCCTCCTGCGGGCCGAAGCGCTTCGCATCCCCATGGTCGAGCGGGTGCTCGAAAAGCTGGATTTATGAGCCCGGTGAAGAACCATCGATTCTGGCAGGGAATCGCCCTGGCGACACTCGGCGCTGCGACGGCCGGTGTCGGGATGTTCCTCTTATCGGGCTGGATCAAGGACGACGCCTATATTTCATTCCGCTACGCGAGACATCTCGCGGCCGGCGTGGGTCTCGTCTTCAATCCGGGCGAGAGGGTCGAGGGGTACACGAACTTTCTCTGGGTCATCATCATGGCCCTGGTACACGTGCTCCAAGGGGACATGGTCTTCTGGAGCAAGGCGTTGAGCTATGTCGCCGCCGTGGCGTCGATCGGGATGCTCCTCCGAATCGAAAGGCTCTCCTCCGGCGCCTCTTCTCCCCCGCTTTTCGGTCTTCCCTCGTTCTTCCTGGGGGTAAGCACCACCCTGGCGGTATACGCGGACTCCGGGCTTGAGACCACCTCGTTCCTCTTCTTCTCCCTGCTCGGCTTCCGTTCTCTCTATGCCGGAAAGCTGGGGCGATCCCGGTGGGCGGGGATTCTGGCCTCGGCCCTGTTCCTCAGCATCACCGCCCTCTTCCGCCCCGAGGGTCATCTCGTCATCGTCATCGCCGCGCTGCTGGTGGTCTACCGTCTCGAAACCCGGGTCTGGACCCGGAAAGAGGCATTCGCCTGGATCCTGGTCACGGTGGCGGTGCTGGCGCCTTACCACGCATGGCGGATCGCCTACTTCGGCGATATTTTCCCGAACACCTACTACGTCAAGGCGGGCGGCGGGCTATCGGCCTTCACCGTGGGAGTGCGTTACGTCTGGAGCCTCATGAAGTTCAACCTGACCGGCCCTCTGCTCGTCCTCGCCGTCTTCGGGCTTCTCAATCAGAGAGTCCCCTTCGAGTTCAGGCTCGTCTCCGGCGCCATGACCTTCTCGTTCATGGGATATCTTCTCTACATCGGCACCGACGAGATGAACTACTACCGGCTCTACCTCGTGGCCTTCCCGCACCTTCATCTCCTCGCGGCACGAGGGATGGAATCCCTGGAACCCGTCGTCAAGCGGTTGAAATGGCGCTACGCCCCGCTTGCCGCAGTCCTGGCGGTGATGCTGACCGTGGGCGTGCTCAACGGCCGCGAGACCTTGGACTTGAGGGGCCTGGGGAAGTCCATGGATGCGAGCAAGAACTCGCACGCCGCCATGGGCCGATTCCTTTCGCAGCATTCGGCCCCGGGCGAGGCCGTGCTCTTCCAGGACATGGGGCTCACGCCGTGGATGGCGCCGAAGCTCAATTTCATCGACCCCATCGGTCTCGTGGACCGCACCGTGGCCCATGCCTACAAGGAATACGGGTACCACGCCTTTCTCCGGGCCGAGATCATGCGCTCGAAGGAAGGAAGAGAGCGCTACGAAAAGCTCGCTCAGAAGATGCGTGACTATTTCCTGGGCCGCCAGCCGGCCTGGGTGGCCTTTGTGGCCTACATCCCGCCCCAGGACCAGGAGGAGGTCTCGAGAACATTGAAAAAGTTCCCCAACGACGTGTCCCCGCTCGCTTTCTACATCACCCACTACGACCACTTCACGTTCGAACTCTTCGCCGACCCGCGATTCCAGGAACAGTACCGCTTCATCCATTTCTATCCGCGCTCGTCGAGATACTATCTCGTGATGTACGAACGCATGGACCACGTGAGGCCCCGATCGAAGATGAGATCGTGATTCCCGGTGATGATCGAGTCGCGGAGGCTCAATCGTTCCATCGATGGTGCAGCCACACCCACTGCTCCGGCACCTGCCGGATGCGCTCCTCGAGCATCCGGGAAAACCGGGCGGTCACGGTTTCGACCGTATCGCTCTGGTGGTCCAGCGGAACCCGCGAAATCTCTATCTCGTGAGATCCGCGGTCCAGTCGGCGGATGGTGCCGACCACCACGGGGGTCCGGGTTCGGAGGGCGATTACCGCAGGCCCGGACGGCGTGGGCGCCGGACGGCCGAAAAACGGTACGTCCACCGATGGAACCCTCGTGTTCTGGTCGATGAGGAACCCGAGGACCCTTCCCTTCTTCAACGTCCGGACGATCCTTGCCGCGGCGCCGGGCCGGTTCCGGTAGATGGTGTCCACGCCGCCGGATCGGCGGAACTCCTCGATGAGCCTCGTGAACCTCGGGTCATAGCTCTCCCTGGCCATCGTGGAGATCGGGTATCCGCGTCTCGCGAGCTCCCTGGCCATGAGCTCCCAGTTTCCGATGTGGCCGGTGACATAGATCACCCCTTTGCCCTGGAGAAGCGCCTCGTCCAGAGCCCTGAGGCTCCCGGCCGGCACCGCCACCTCGGGCTGGGATCGACCGTAAAAAATCCGGCCGAGCTCCACGGCGCCGGTCCCGAGATGACGAAACATGTCCCGCATGATCCTCGGAAGCAGGCCGGCGTTGCTCAAATTCCGAAGGGCGAGACGACGCTCGACCACCGCCGCCCAGGAGGCGAGGACTCCGACGGCCCTGCCGATGAAGGGAACCAAAACCTCGGGGGTCCGTCCTGCCAGAGAAAGGGCCAATCTCGCCAGGTGATAGAGAAGGTCATTCTTGATCCGGCGCATCATGGGCCGGGGGTGGGCATGGGCGGAGCCGCCTCGGGCGGCGGAAGCTTCCGGACGATCTTGAGCGAGATGAGCTGGTACAGGATCCGGCAGGTCTTGAACGACCCCATCTTCCCCCGCTCGACCACCTCGCGGATCGTGTATCGGGAGTCCACCTCCTCGAGCAAAGCCTCCTCGTCCGTCGTGAGCGATCCTTCCGGCAGCCGCTCGATCTCCTCCTCGTTGCGCTCGAGAATCTCGTCGAAGTTGTTGATGACCTGCTCGATGACCCGCCACTCATCCACCCGCCGAAACCCCTCGAGGAGGATGGCCGAGACCCGGAGGCCGAGACGGGCGCGCTGGGCCTCGAGGCGCGTGGCCTGCGGCCGGAAGAGATATCGCCCGGTCCGCCAGCGCAGCACCTCGTACAGGAGCTCGGAGCTCTGGCGAGCCAGGGCCCCGCGAAGCTCCTCCTCGCTCAGGTAGCCCAGCTTCACGAGCTGGTCTCCGAGCAGCTTTCCGCCGGTCCGGTTCCGGAGGAGAAGGTCCAGGTCCTGCCGGGTCATGGTGCCGTCCTCGATGAGGTAACGGCCGAGCAGGAACTCCTTGGGGCTGCCGTGCGCCTGGGCGAGATCGATGGCCCCCTCCCGGAAGAAGATGGACACCTCGGTCTCGTCGTTCACCACCTCGAGCTCGCCCGTCTGCCTCTGGAGGCTCAGCATCTGCATCACCTCGGCCAGGGGCACCGCGTCCAGGTCGCCGCCGAAGGCCGCGATGCCGCCCGTGGGATCGATGTGGCGAAGCGCCTCGGCCAGGGCGCCGAGGGCCTTCGGGTTCAGGGATTCCACGAGTGCCCTCTCGATCTCCTCGGCCCGATCCTTGAGGTTTTCGAGCCTCGAGGTGAGCGCGTCGACCATCCTGCTCGCGATCTGCTCGGCCACCTCGGCGTATCGCTGCCTCCTCGCCTCGGCCGGGTCGGACACCTGCTCGGAAAGAACCTTCGCCGGTCTGGGCGGCGCCGGCTCGCGGGATCGGATCAAGGCATTCTCGACAACCGCGAGAAGCGCGTGAGGATCGAACGGCTTGCTCACCGAGTCGACGATCCCGTGAAGGGCCAGGTCCTCGCTCACGGACTCCAGGCTGCTTCCCATGAGGACAATCGGCGTCTCGGCCAGACTGGATATTTTCTTCATCTCCCTGGCGAGGGCGATCCCGTCCATGTTCGGCATCACCTGGTCCACAAGAATCAGATCAGGCCGAGACTCCCGGACCAGGGTCAGCCCCTCGTCCGCGTCTCCGGCCATGATCACCTGGTACCCCCCATCACGGAGATACCTCTCGGCAAGGCTCCGGACCGCAGGGCTGTCATCTACGATCAGTATGGTCTCTCTCGCCATGCGCTACCTGGATGGGAATTATAATCGTCCGGCCGTTCTGCAGGCAAGGGATAGATGTCAGATAGATGAGGAAAGAATGCTTTGATTGAGAAAAGGGTCAGTCCAGCGGATTGATGGCATAGATCCCGGCGCCGCCTACGACGATCGAGTTGGTGTCGACATATCCGGTGCGCTCGAAAAACGACCGGAAACCATCACCGTCGAGGTCCCCCTCGGCCTGGGCGCGGAAAGCCTTGGGACTCTCGACGACGACCGTGCATAGGAATTGGTATCGATAGAAATGGTGATCGGCTATGGCGAAATCCAATCCTTTCCAAATGGACCCTTGACAGGTGGCATTGCCGAAGCACGCCTGCGGCGCCTGATACCGCTTGGTCGAGGGAGGGACAGCCGGACACCAGCCGGATGTCTGGCCCGTGCACTCGCATGGCAGTCGCCGGCCCACGATGGTATTGGCAGACATCCCCTGCTTGACATGTTCCGTGTCGTAATAGGTCACGGCTCCGCCATAGATCTTCTGTATGTTTGAAACAGCTTCAGATGTCTTGGCTCTCTGGATGTATGCAATGAAAGCAGGGATGGCAACCGCAGACAGAATCCCCATGATGGCGATCACTGTCAGGAGCTCCAAAAGGGTGAAGCCTTTATGCCTTTTCACGATCGCCTCCTTGGTGCGGGACGGGCTGTTGTACGGAGCCCATGCTCCGT
>Ga0315282_10012605_pt1 | contig 12910 bp, 10 predicted proteins | sample YL17G07_20_MG_FD_203693 | JGI IMG/M metagenome (GOLD analysis project Ga0315282, IMG submission 203693) | Sediment microbial communities from Yellowstone Lake, YNP, Wyoming, USA - YL17G07_20 | ecosystem: Environmental > Aquatic > Freshwater > Lake > Sediment | place: USA: Wyoming | collected... | reverse complement strand
AAGGAAAAAGTGGGCTTCTTTATTTATTAGCAGCGTTACTGGTTTCCATTTTCTTCTTGTCTTCTACTGACGGGGTAGCCGCTGGGAAACCATCCGTTACCATCCACAATATTATTGACCTCACCGGGGCCTATGCCCCCATTGCCATCCCTTCAGAGAAGGGTGGAAAAGATTATCTGGCATGGATTGCGGAACAGGGGGGGCTGGATGTTTTTGGCGATGGGAAGACCAGGGTCGATGTCCATTACGTGTGGGCTGAATTTGGTAATGTCGACGCCCGTTTCATGTCAGCCTATAAGAGGTTCAGGATTCAAAAGCCGAAACCAACGATCATTGAGATGTGGTCCTCCCCGAACCAGGAGATGATGAAACCAATCCTCGAGAGGGATGGCATCGTATGTTATGGAATTGGTTTTAGTGATCCACAGCTCTATCCGCCCGCGTGGAATTATATGGACTGCTGGAGTTATGGAGAGTCGGCTGCAGGGGCCATTGAGTATTACATTGATAATCTCTGGCCAAAGAAGGGAAAAGGCGTCAAGGCTAAGTTGGCCCATTTAACCTGGGATACTGCCTATGGCCGGGCTGCGAATGAACCGACAAAGAGGCACGGGGAAAAAACCGGCAAATATGAGGTCGTTGCAGAAAGATTTTGCACCATGATGCCGACCGACCCTGAAATCATGGGATTCCTGTCCGATTTTGAAAAGAAAGGCGTTGATATCATCTGGTCCAATTCTATTGTGCAAACGCCGGCGGTTATCATGAAAGGCATCCACAAGCTAGGTCTCACTGGTAAGATGGTCCATATGGCCAATCTCTGGGCGCCCGCTGATCTACTTTTGGATATCGTGGGTCCTGGATCGGCTGAGGGGTATATGTGCCCCCAACCCGTTTTCGTCCCGGCCTCTGACATTAATGAACCCGGCGTCAAATTCGCCAAGATGCTCAATGACAAATACCGCAAAGATCCAAAAATGCCGAACATCCAATATATGCGTGGTATTCGAATGAAAGCAAACATGGTGGAAGCCGTGCGACGGGCTTTAGTAGGAATCATGAAACGGGATAAGGTCGATATCGCCAAGGCCTGTGAAACGATCACTGGAAAAGACGTCAAGGAATTCGGCATGCAGACCTTAGCCGGTTACACGGCCAACGACACGACGACCAAATTCCAAAGTGCCCCCGCAGGAAAGGATGACCGCCGTCTGGCTAACTATGATCGCTTAATCGGCATTAAAAACGGTAAAGTAACCGTCCTTTCTCCATGGTACAAGGTGCCCAGACTGATCCCGGATGATATGATCAAACAGGGTTTCTTCAAGGATGAAAAGATCAACCTCCATTATGAGGTCGTGAAGTAACCGTTCTCCTCTCCTCTCCCCCCTTGGGGAGAGGAGAGGGGTGGGGTGAGGGATATGAGGAGATAGATATCCATGCTGGAACTGAAAAACGTCGAGGTGAAGTATCTCAATACCATCCTGGTGCTAAAGGGAGTCAATATCCAGCTTGAAACGGGTGGATTTGCCTGTATCTTAGGGGCCAACGGTGCGGGGAAGACGACGACTCTGAAGGCCATCTCGGGACTACTCCGAACCGAAGAGGGAGAGGTTACGGATGGGGGGGTCTATTATGAAGGAAAGCCCATCCATAAATTCTATCCTGAAGATATTGCCAGGATGGGAATCCTCCAAGTCATGGAGGGAAGACGTTTAGCAGAGCATCTCACGGTTGAAGAGAATCTTCGGGCAGGAGGGCTCATCATTCGAAAGAGCGGAGCAGATACTAAGAAAGATCTGGAAATGGTTTATAGCTATTTCCCAAGACTCATAGGAATTAAAGGGAACACCGCAGGTTATTGCTCCGGAGGGGAGCAACAGATGATCGCCATGGGTCGCTGCTTGATGGGACATCCCAAGATCATGCTTCTCGACGAGCCTTCCATGGGTTTATCGCCTTTATTGGTCAGAGAAATCGCCGACATCGCCAAGAGGATCAATGTGGAAACAAGGGTCTCCATTCTCCTGGTCGAGCAAAATGCCCATATCGCCCTGGAATTAGCAGAATACGGTTATGTGATGGAAAATGGCAGGATAGTGTTAGATGGCCCGGCAGATAAGTTGAAAAACAATGAGGACGTCAAAGAATTCTATCTCGGATTTACCGGAATGGGTCAGAAACGGAGCTATCGGGACGTAAAACATTATAAGCGTCGGAAACGGTGGTTAGGATAAGAGAAGTAAGAGAATCTTCCCTTCCCTGTTTGATTTTTTCCTTCTTCCCCTTGATAGCATGGTTTGTGGATATGGAAAAGTTCACAGGTCCCGTCCTTTTAAATTTTTGGGGCAAGAGAACTATTGTAGTTTATTAATTTTTTCACATTGCTTCGGTGGATTTTTACTTGACAAAAAAATAAGGTTTTGTTAATCAAGTTACTCAAATTTTGGGTGGGGTTTTTCATTCCGATTTAATCCATTCCTAATTAATGTCAAAAACTGAAAATTGGGAGAAAGGTGGTTATTGTTCCCCTCAGAAACGAAACAAACCCCTCTGAACGTTGTTCTTTGTATGCATAGTTTTCTTGGATCGGATTAGAGGAGACTTAAAAATGGCAGTTACCGATGAGATTCAGCTAAAGGTTGAGCGTATCTATATGGCTTTCGGAGGTGTCCAGGCCCTGATGGATATCAGCTTGGAGGTCAAAAAGGGTGAGATCTTCTCCATCATCGGACCGAATGGTGCGGGGAAAACGGTTCTCTTGAATTGCATTAACGGCCTTTATCATCCCCAAAGAGGCCAGATCTTTTTTGAAGGGAAAGAAATCTCCAAACTGAGACCTCATAAGAGAGCGGAAATGGGGATCTCGCGGACCTTTCAGAAGATTGAACTTTTTAAAGGCACGAGCGTGCTTGATAACATCCGGCTGGGTCGCCATATTCACCTCAAAACGGGATTGCTGAGCGGTTCTATTTATGTCGGGAAGACAGCTCATGAAGAGATCGAACACCGGGATTTCATCGAAAGAGAGATCATCGATCTCCTTGAGATTGAGCATATCAGAGATAAGGTGGTGGGAATGCTTCCTTACGGCCTTCAGAAGCGGGTCGAACTGGCAAGGGCCTTGGCACTCAATCCCAAGATTATCTTATTAGACGAACCCCTTGCAGGCCTGAATTTGGAAGAGGTGGAGGATATGGCCCGGTTTATTCTGGATATCAATGAAGAGAAACGCTGGCAAACCACCTGCGTCCTGGTCGAACATGACATGGGTGTGGTCATGGATATTTCACATCGAGTCCTGGCTCTGAACTTCGGCGAGAAGATCGCAGAAGGAACGCCTGCTGAAATACAGAAGAATTCAAATGTGATCAAGGCCTATCTGGGTGAGTTGGAGGATCTCTATGTCACACGCCGGTAGCTGGAAGGAAATTGAGATTACAAAGGATCTCACGATCCCCAAACTCTTTCTGCAGGCAGCTAAAAAATATTGGGATAAAAAAGTGGCCATGCGTGAGAAGGAGTTTGGAATCTGGATTCCCATCACCTGGAAACAATATTATGAAAATGTGAAACAGATTGCCTTGGGAATGGTTTCGCTGGGATTGGAAAGAGAAGATAAAGTCGCCATGATTGGAGATAATCGTCCCGAGGCTCTCTGGGCAGAGATGGCCGCTATGTGTGTGGGCGGTGTGGGAGTATGGTTATTCCAGGATTCTCTCATCGACGAGGTGAAATATATCATCGACCATGCCGATGCCAAATTGATGTTGGGTGAAGGCCAGGAAGAGGTTGATAAATGCCTCATGATTAAAGAGAAATGTCCTAAGCTCAAAAAAATGATCTGGGATGACCCAAAGGGGATGAGGGACTATGATGACCCGATTCTCATCAGCATTAAAGAGGTGATGAAGATAGGAGAAGAGATAGATAAGAAAGAGCCAGGTCTCTTTGAGGATTTGATCATGAAAGGAAAGGGAGACGAAGTCTGTCTCCTTTTTTATACTTCTGGAACAACGGCTCTTCCGAAAGGTGCGCTCCTCACCCATTATAATATGCTCACGATGGGTCTGAATTTGATGCGAGTGGACCCTTATTTTGAAACTGACGACTTTGTATCCTATCTTCCATTTGCCTGGATTGGAGAACAGATGATGTCGATCTCCTGTGGAATTCAGGCTGGATTTACAGTCAATTTCCCAGAAGAACCTGAGACCGCGCAGGAGAATATTCGTGAAATCGGCCCCCACGTCATGTTCGCCCCTCCGCGGATTTATGAGCAGATGGTGCGAAATGTTCAGGTCAAATATTTGGATTCCTCCTGGTTGAAGAGAAAAACCTATGAACTGGCGATGAAGGTCGGCTATCACGTAGCAGATCTGAAATTCCTGAAGAAGCCCATCCCCGTATATTGGAAAGCGCTCAATGATCTTGCCTACCTGGTCGTCCACAAAAAACTGAAGGATCATTTAGGCCTCTCTCGAATCCGAGACACCTACACAGGAGGGGCAGCAATGGGGCCAGACCATTTCCGATTTTTCCATGCCATTGGAGTAAACCTGAAACAGATCTACGGCCAGACAGAGATTGCTGGAATTTCAGTGCTCCATCGAGATGGCGATATAAAATTCGATACGGTGGGCAGACCCATCCCTGAAACGGAGGTAAAAACTACCCCGGAAGGCGAGATCATTTCGAAAAGCCCTTCCGTGTTTATCGGATATTATAAGATGCCGGAGGAGACGACCAAAACACTCCGCGACGGATGGCTTCATTCAGGCGATACAGGTTTCATCGATGCCGATGGCCATCTGGTCGTATTCGACCGGACGAAAGATGTCATGACGTTGAACGATGGAACGAAATTCGCGCCGCAATATTTGGAGACCCGGCTCAAATTCAGCCCCTACATTAGGGATGTTTGGGCAATCGGGGACAGCAAACCTTATGTCACCGGTGTGATCTGCATCGATTATGGTGTCGTCGGTAAGTGGGCAGATGACCAAAATATCGCCTACACCAGTTATCCTGAACTTTCGCAAATGCCCGAGGTTTGTGAGCTGGTGAAGAAAGAGATAGTAAAAATGAACAAGGATCTGCCCCCCGTGGCCAAAATCAAGAAGTTTGTCAACCTCTATAAAGAATTTGACGCTGATGATGATGAACTGACCCGAACCCGTAAATTGCGAAGGGCCTTTGTCGAAGATCGTTATAAAGATATTGTCAATGGGCTTTATTCCGATGCGGATAATGTCCATATGGACACCAATATCACTTATGAAGATGGAAGGGTCGTTCACATCAAGACCGACCTTAAAGTGATGGAAGTACCGCAGTAAGAAATCGGGATAATGGAATGATGGGTGAGCTTAAACTTTTTCTTCTCCAATATTCCACTATTCCGTCATTCCACCATTCCAAGGTTTATTAGGAGGCTTTCATGGAGCTTTTCTTGATGAGTCTGATTAATGGAATCATGGTCGGGGGGGTTTATGCCCTGGTCGCTTTGGGATGGGTCTTGATTTATAAATGCTCCGGGGTCTTAAATTTGGCCATGGGAGAATTGACCTTGATCGGCGCCTATGTCACCCTCACATTTTATCAGGCAGGCATCCCCTTTGTTCTATCGATCGGTTGTACTCTCATCATTGGAATCATCCTCGGTATCCTCGTAGAGAGAGTCTTCCTTGACAAACTCATTGGAGAACCGATCCTGGCTGTCATTATGGTAACGGTAGGACTCTCCTTCTTCTTTAAAGGAATAATAGAATTCATCTGGGAGACCAAGACGCGAGTCTATTCTCCTCCCATCTTTCCCCTCGAACCGATTTCCATTGGTTTTGTTAAAATTTCAAATGTCTATCTCTGGTCGTTTGTTTTAGCAATTTTCCTCTTTATTATCTTTGCGGCTTTTTTCAAATATTCACACTGGGGTTTGGCCATGCAGGCGACGGCCGATGACGAAACCGCGGCTCTTTCCCTCGGAGTAAGTGCCCGTTTTGTCTATGCAGGGGCCTGGGCCATTGCCTTCATGTCAGCAGGTGTCGGGGGTGCCCTTTTAGGCAATATCAACGGCATCAATATATCCGTAGGCTATCTGGGTTTACTCGTCTTACCGGCAGTCGTTTTAGGAGGTCTTAATTCCATTCCCGGGGCGATCGTGGGCGGAATCACGGTTGGTATTTTACAAAATTTATCCGGTACTTATCTCGATCATTATTTCCCTGGGGGAGTGAAAGAGGTATTCCCCTTCGCCTTCATGACAGTGTTTCTTCTATTTAAACCTTATGGATTCTGGGGTTGGGAACGTATTGAACGGATGTAAATTGAGTTAACTAAAAGGAGAGTATTCTATGTCTCACGTGTGGTTACCTTGCGGCCTCTACCACCAAAAATACGTAGAGGATCATGGTTGGTGGCAAACCCCATTGATCAAGGGAAAAATGATTCTCCTCCTGGCGATTATATTTATTGGATTTCCCTTTACCTTAACTGGATATTGGTTCGGAGTTGCCAACATGGTCGGCTATACAGCCTTGGGCGCTCTCGGGGTCCAGTTATTGATTGGCTATGCCGGGCTGATCACCTTGGGACATGCAGCATTTATTGCGGTGGGCGCTTATACGAGCACGCTTTTGATCCTTCAATTTCCGTGGCCTCAATTTTTTATCGACTGGGGACTTGCCTATCCGATCAGTATTATCATTGCCGGCATTGTGGCTGGACTCTGGAGTGTACTTTTCGGCCTTCCATCGGCGAAAGTGAAGGGGTTTTACCTGATCCTGACCACCATGGCAGCCCAGTTCATCACCGTTGATTTCCTCATCACACAGTATATCAGTCAAATTGGAGGAAGGGGGCAGGCCTTCTCTGTCCCTCCTGGGACCATCAAGATCGGCCCCTGGATCATTGATAGTGAGGTCAAGACCTATTTTTTAGTGATCGTATTGCTCACCCTTTGCGTCATTATGGTGGCCAATCTGCTCCGCTCCAAGGTAGGAAGGGCCTGGATCGCTATCCGGGACAATGACATCGCTGCCGAGACCCTCGGAATCAATATTATCTGGTATAAGCTATTAAATTTTTTTGTGGCTGGATTTATCGCCGGCCTTGCCGGAGCATTCTGGGTCAGCAACACGGCAGCCATCAGCCCAGAACATTTCCCCTGGTTCTGGTCTCTCTGGTTGGTAGGCGTTATCCTCATTGGAGGAGTCGGCTCCATTCACGGGGTGATCTTCGGTTCCATCTTCATGGTATTGGTCATGGAATTGATTCAATTGGGCGTGATCTCCCTCGGCGATGTTTTTCCACAGCTCATGATTAAATTTCTCTATATCAAGGAATCGGTCTTTGGCCTAGCCATCTGTGCCTTTCTAATCTTTGAGCCAAGAGGGCTCAGTTACCGCTGGTGGCAGATCAAGAACTATTTTAATCTGTGGCCATTTTCCTACTAATTTAAATTACCCTCCCTCCGACGGGGGAGGAAGAGGTGGGGGTGAAAGGTCCTCCTCGCCAGAGGGGGGAAAGTTCCATCAAGAAAGGGGTGATGCACGTCATCAGATGGCGGGAGAAAAGAAATCGGTCCGTTACTGCTCTTATTTTCTATTCAACATCTTACAGGAGGCGAACGATGAGAATCAAACTCTTTACGATTATTTTGATGTTGCTTATTTTTTCCGCTTCATCGATCTTTGCTCAGGAGGTTAAGATCGGAGGTCTTACGGATTGCACCGGTGCGACTTCGGACGTGGGCAAGGACTATGCCCTCGGTTTGGTCGAAGCTTTTAATTACGTAAACGATACAGGCGGAATTAACGGCAAAAAAATTAAATATACTTGGTTTGATTATGGTTATCGAATTCCAGAGGCAATCACAAAGTATAACTTCCTAAAACGGATGGGCGTCATAGCGATCGAGGGTTGGGGAACTGGAGATACAGAAGCCCTCTCTCCGACTGTTTTCAAAGATAAGATGCCATACGTCTCTGCATCTTTTTCGGCCCACCTCACGAATCCCTCAAAAACCGCTTACAACCTTTTTTTTGCACCGGATTATTCTACCCAAGCAAGGGCTGTGCTGACGACTTGGTTTGAGACAAAATGGCCAAAACATAAAGACTATGGCAAGAGAAAGCCGCGCTTTGCCTGTGTATACGCCTTTGCTTCCCCCTATGCCAGCGCTCCGATAAAGGCGATCAAGGATCATGCGAAGATGCTCGGCTTCGAGGTCGGAGATGATCAGGATGTCGCTCTCACCACGATGGATACGAAGAGTCAGATCATGGCCCTCGAAAAATTTAAGCCTGATGTTTGCTGGCACGGAAACACAACGATGTGCGTTTCGGCGACGGTCAGAGATGCCTATGCCCTTGGCCTGGGTGCCGACTGGCTGGTGAACTACTGGGGTGAGGATGAAAACTTACCCAGGCTGGCAGGAAAGGCGGCCGAAGGGGCCATGGTTGCCGGCCCGGCTTACTTTTTTGCTGATGATCGAGGGAAGATGAAGCTCGTCCACGATTATGCGGCAAAATATAATCCCGGGATCCCGGCAAAAGATCGCATCAAGTTTACGGTCACTGCCTGGGCGAACGTCCTCCTTCTGAGTGAGGCTATGAAGCGTGCAGACAAGGCTGGAGATTTAACCGGAGAGGGCATTCTGAAAAAGGGGTTTGAGACCCTAAAAGATTACGCGATCCTCGACGGGGGTCTTGGGACAAGCCCGGTCACCTTCACCTCTACTGACCATCGGACAACCGGTATCGTTCCGGTATACGAGCTCCGAGGAGGAAAATTTAACTATGTTAAAACGATCGATGTGAAAACACGTTGGCCTGAAAAGTGGGCCAAGGAATGGTTCGGATGGTAGGAAAAGGGGTAATCCTGTGAACACGACACAACCTATCCTGAAATTAAACAATGTTGAGGTGAAATACCACGAAGTGATACTTGTCCTCAAGGGGGTCTCCTTGGAGGTCCCTGAAGGGGGTATCATTGCTCTCCTTGGAGCAAACGGGGCAGGTAAAAGTACTACCCTTAAGGCCATTTCCGGCCTTCTGAAGGTGGAGGTCGGAGAGGTAACGGACGGGTCCATTGAGTTTAAGGAAGAACGTATCCACCGGAAAACGGCAATGGAGATTTCCAAGATGGGCATTATTCAGGTCATCGAAGGCCGAAAAGTCTTTGAGCACTTAACCGTGGAAGAGAATCTTAAGGTCGGGGCTCATTTGAGAAAGATCGGATCGACCAAGGAAGGCCTGGAAATGGTCTACCATTACTTCCCCCGACTGAGAGAAAAGCGGAACGAAGTCGCTGGTTATGTCAGTGGTGGGGAACAACAGATGACCGTGATCGGCCGGGCTCTGATGGCCCAGCCAAAATTAATGCTTCTCGATGAGCCCTCCATGGGCCTCGCTCCCCTCCTCATTAAGGAGATCTTCGACATCATCACAAAATTGAATCATTCAGAGAAGATCCCTATATTGCTGGTGGAACAGAATGTCAAGTTGGCTCTCACTGTCGCGCCTTATGCCTATGTCTTGGAAAACGGCAGGCTCGTGATGCATGACACCTCAGAAAAATTGAAAGAGAACCCCGACATTCGAGACTTCTATTTAGGCCTCTCTGACATCGGTGAGAGAAAGAGTTTTCGCCATGTCAAGCATTACAAAAGAAGAAAGAGATGGTTAACGTAAATTCTTCAAATATTTTGGAGAAGGAGGTTTGATAATGAATGAAAAAAGAATGTTGATGAGCATTTGCATTTTAGGTGTGGGATTGATGTTAATCTCGTGTTGCGGAATGCCGGCAAAACCCACGGAAGCTAACTTCAAAGCCCCTGTGATCTCCCTCGAATCAGTGCAAGTCACACAATATAACGGGTATTGGTACTACGATGCCAAGGCAACTCCTACAAAGGGCAAGGCAGGTGCGAATAGCGCAATGCTTCCCATGGCGTTCCTCTTCAATATCACCAATCCCAATAGCTATCCGGTGAAGTTAGATGGTTTTGGATTCACCGTCGCCTTTGATGATTTTGACGTAAATATGGTCAATGCCTTTGAGACGCAGTGGATCCCGGCGGGCAAAACCAATCAACTTACCGTCATGTCAATTGTGGACGTACAGCAGGTGCTTTTGAGCCTTTTGATTCCTAATGCTGAGAAAGTAAAAGCTAAGAATACGAGTGCCTGGGCCCTTCTTGAAAAATGGTGGACCGAGATTCCAAACATGACCATCCCCGTTGAAGCCAGGAAAGGAGCGGCCACTTTTACAGCGGACGGCGTGCAAAAAGTAGTGCCCTTCGCCGGCAAATTCCCCAAATGAGATAAATCCCTACCCCCCCTCTCCCCGCTTCCGTCATCGGATAGAAAGGAGGAGAGGGGGAAGAGAGGACACGACTGTAAGGAGATTTCGTATGCCTAAGCAGGAGGTTTCGGATCGGGCTGTGGGCTTTTTCAAGAAGAATCTTGAGACCATGGCCCACAAAAAACGCCTCGAACATCTCAATCAAAAGCTAAGGGGAATCGTCCAATATGCTTATCGGAATTCTGCGGCTTTCCAGAGTAAAATGGATTCCGTTGGACTAAAGCCAAGGGATATTCGAACTGTTAAAGACCTGGAAAAGATTCCGATCACCAAAAAGACCGAATTGATGGAACTCCAGAGGGAAAATCCCCCCTTCGGGGGATTTGAAGGAGTTCCAGTCACTGAAATGAGAAGAATTTTCGTCTCCCCGGGTCCCATCTACGAACCCGGCGAGGCTGATTATGACGAGTTGGGTTGGGCGCAGGGGATGTATGCGGGCGGGTTTCGCCCTGGAGATATTACGATCAATACGTTCAGTTACCACATGGTTCCTTTTGCTCTGCAAATGGTGGATAATTCTCTTCACATGATCGGATGTATCTCTATTCCCATGGGCGTTGGCAACACCGAACAACAGGTCAATATCTTGAAGGATTTCAAGGCAACGGGATATTGTGGAACCCCGAGTTTTCTTCTCAACATCGCTGGGAAGGCAGAGGAAATGGGATTAGATTTAAGAAAGGACCTCAACCTAAAAGTCGGATTTGTCGCCGCAGAGATGCTCCCGGAATCCCTCCGATCCAAGTTGGAGGAAAAATTTGGGATGACGATTCGGCAGACCTATGGAACCGCTGATGTGCGGTGCTTGGGCTATGAATGCATGAAGAAAAATGGGATGCATGTCCCAGATGATAAAATCGTGGAGATCGTAGACCCGGATACCGGCGGACAATTGGGCCCCGGAAAAATCGGAGAGATCGTCGCCACCACTTTTAATAAGGTTTATCCTCTCATTCGATTTGGAACCGGGGACCTTTCTATTCTGACCGAGACCCCCTGCCCTTGCGGTAGGACCTCCCCTCGATTAGTAAAAATCATGGGGAGAGTCGATCAAGCGACGAAAGTCAGGGGACTGTTTGTGCACCCAGGGCAGGTGGACGAAGTCGCTTCAAGGTATCCACAAATTGCCAAATACCAGGCGGTGATTAAAAGAAAAGAAGAGAAGGACGAGATGATTTTTAGAATTGAACTTAAAGAAGATATTCTCCCAGCTCAAGAATTAGAGCGAGAGATCGAGCAATCCATCCGAGATGTGATGAAAATCAGAGGTCATGTCCGATTTCTCCCCAAGGGAGCCGTTCCAGAGGGGGCCAAGAAAATTGAGGATCAACGAACATGGGAATGAGAAAGGTCAGCTGAATTATACTTTTGACGAGTCCCCGCGAAATATGCTATATAAAAGTGAAATTTAAGAAGGAGGGAGAACATTTATGAAAATCCACTACAAAGGGTTTATGAGAGAAAAAATCCAAAGAAATCCAGTGACTATAGGTCCGGATGCGTCCTTCTACGAAGCCAGAAACCTTATCCATGAGAAGGGAGTGAGGCACATCCCGGTCGTCGATAAGAACAATACGCTGGTTGGAATCGTCACGGACCGAGATATCCGGGAGGCATCCCCTTCTGATGCCACCCTGCTCAGTGTCCAGGAATTGAATTACCTCCTGGGAAAACTGAAAGTTTCGAGTTTCATGACACCAAAGGACAAGTTGATTACCATTACTCCTGACACCCTTATTGAAGAAGCCGTGCAACTGATGCATGACCATAAGATTGGGTGCCTCCCTGTTCTGGAGAGTGGAAAACTTTACGGAATCTTCACGGAAACGGATGCCCTGGACCATCTCGTCGACATATTTGGACTCAAGCAGAAAGGGATCCGGCTGACCATTGCCCTCGACGATAAACCCGGTACGATGCTCGGAATCCTTGAGGTCTTCAAAAAGCATAATGTCAACATCATCAGCATTGTTAGCCCCTCTTTTATGGTGGAAGGGAAAAGGATCGCGGCCATCCGAGTTAGGACGGAAGAGTATAAAGATCTCGTAACCGACTTAGAAAAAGGAGGTTACGATGTTTTATCTATAGGCAAATGGCCCGCCATCTAATCTAATTTTTTTCGATATCACTTAGCAGTTTACGTTAAGTGGCATCAGGGTACCTCCATGGAAAACGGCGATTCGAAGTATTATCAGATCGGTGAATTGGCCAATCGATTGGAATTGAGCCCCCGAACAATCCGGTATTATGAGGAGATTGGCCTTCTCAATTCCGTAAAAAGGATTGAAGGGGGAAAAAGGATCTACACGGAGAGGGATTTCCAACGTCTAAAATTTATAACCAGACTGAAACACCTCGGCCTCACCCTGTCAGAAATGCTCGAGCTGGAGGACATTTATCAAATCCACCGCACAAATAAGAAGGTGCTACCCCGCCTCTTAGAATTACTGGACGGTCATACGGTAAAGATTGACGAACGGATCAGCAGTCTCAACATATTAAAGGCGGATATTTTAAACTACCAAGGTAAAATCCGTCAAAAATT
>Ga0315282_10012604_pt1 | contig 12910 bp, 12 predicted proteins | sample YL17G07_20_MG_FD_203693 | JGI IMG/M metagenome (GOLD analysis project Ga0315282, IMG submission 203693) | Sediment microbial communities from Yellowstone Lake, YNP, Wyoming, USA - YL17G07_20 | ecosystem: Environmental > Aquatic > Freshwater > Lake > Sediment | place: USA: Wyoming | collected... | reverse complement strand
CCTATTGCAATTCCTTTTGATACTCCAATCCCTTTAAGTTTTTTCATTCTTCATCACCAAACTTGTTCGCAATAAGTTCTGAGATTGTATTCATTGCTTCTTGCTCATCTTCTCCTTCAATTTCAACTAATATTTGTGCTCCTTTTTCTGCACCGAGTGACAAAACGCCAAGTATGCTTTTTGCAGAGACACTCTTTCCGTCTTTCTCCACAAAAATGTTTGACTTAAACTTGTTTGCAGTCTGTACAAATACTGCAGCGGGACGTGCGTGTAAACCAACCTTGTTTTGAATAGTGAAATCTTGCTTTATCATAATTAGCTACCTCTTTCCCTAAAATTTTCATTCATATTATAGCATTATCCAAAAAATAGCTTAAAAACATTATCTCTACAGATAATTACTTGAAGTATCATAAATCAATATTTGACATTAACAAACACACCGTTCTCAGAGGCAGATCTGTAAGCAGCATCTGCAACTACTTGAGCTTTATGGGCTTCTTCAAAGGTCGGTGTACCGTTAAGAGTCTTTCCGCTTATAATTGATTTAAAAAACCATAACAAACTCGTTAAATGTAGGTCTATCATTGAACCCTGCGATAATTTAGGATCTGGATAAAGCTTTGAAACTTCGGCATAAAACTCATCTTCTAACAAAACACCATTTTCTATATGAATGTTTCTTGAATCTATATCAAAAAGGGAAAGCGAATAGGGATTTTTAAAATCTAAATTTAAGGAACCTCTATCCCCATAAATGCTTAAACGAGTCCCTTCATTCCCAACGGCGACTCTTGATGCCTCAATGGTACCTTTTACATCCGAATCTATCTTCATTGAAAGCAAAACCCAATCATCAACTTCAACATCCTCAAGCTTTTTTTCGAAGGTTTGTCTTTTTTTAACAACAGTGTTGGTAAAAGCGCTTACCGATTCTATCTCGCCAATTAAAAATCGTAACAGATCAATTAAATGAATTCCTAAATCAACCAAAGCCCCACCGCCACTTTTTTCCTTTTCCAAACGCCAGGTCATTTTTTTAGCAGGATTAAGATAGCTTGAATGAAAAAATTCTCCACGAAAAGCATAAATTTTTCCTAAAACTCTTTTTTTCAGAATGGCATGAGCAAAGGCAACAGCTGGGCTAAATCTCATCACTAAAGCCACCTGATTTTTAATTTCATTTTTTTGGACCGCTTCCAGCATCTTACCGGTTTCATCACTGTTCATTCCAAGTGGTTTTTCGCAGTAAATACTCTTACCATATTCTGCAGCAAGAAGAACCTGTTCATTATGTAAATAATTTGGAGTACAAATGTCCACTAAATCAACATCTGGCATCTGCACTAACTTCTCCATGCTGTCTACAATTCTTTCAAAACCAATTAATTTTGCCTCTTCATAATTTTTATCAGGATGTGTTGTAAAAAGAGCCTTAAGATTCACCTGAAAATCAATATATGTGCCTATTAAGGACATATTTCTAATTCCTAAAAGATGGTTTTTGGCAATCATACCAAGCCCAGCCAATCCATAATTAATTTCCATTTCTATCACCTTCTAATTTAATTAGGTAAAGTATAAATATAGTCTTAAAATTCTACTCTTGTTACTTTGTGTAAAAATCTGGGGACATCTGGATTAATTCTCCTTGAAATGGAAAGATAATAAGCAAAAATCTGAGAGAATATAATCTCCGAAAACGGGTATAAATAATTAGTATTTTTACTTATCTTAAATCCAGTATCTCCTTCTTTTAACGCCTTTTCGTTATCAGAAACGGCCAGTATATGAGCGCCAATTTTCTTGATTTCACTCATTATTGAAAGATTTACTTCAAGCGTTTCATCACCTGGAATAAACATGATAACTGGAACAGTAGGAGTTAGAATCGCAATTGCTCCGTGCAGAAAATCAACAGAAGACATACCAAGAGCATTTATATAACAGGATTCTCTGAGTTTTAATGCAGTCTCAAGTGCAATCGAGTAACTGAACCCAGTCCCTAAAACAACAACATTAGATGAAAAAATGTATTGTTTTGCAATTTCTCTTATACTTTCTTCTTTGGATAATACTTCTTCTATTGGTTTAATAATTTTCCTTAAATCTAATCTCTCATTATTTATTGAGAGAGCCAGCATAAGTAGTGCCATAATCGAAGCGGAAAAGCTCTTTGTTGCGCAAACACTCTCTTCTTTTCCTGCCGACATATAAATTCTGTTTTCTTTTGCAAGTCTGTAAAGTCTACTTTCTTTTGTATTTGTAATTCCCACATTTATTGCCTTTACTTTTTCAGCATAATCAAGTATTGTGCATACATCGTCAGTCTCTCCAGATTGGGATAGCCCTATTACTAGACTCCTTAAAATATCAGGTGGGTTTTTATATAGGGTGTAAATTGAGCCCGTGGCAAGTGAAACAGGGATTCTAGCAATAAATTCAAGTATGTACTGTCCATAAATACATGCATTATCAGAACTTCCGCGCCCGGAAAGTATCGCAAAAGAGGGATCGTATTTTTTAATTCTTTCAGCTATTTTCTCAATATTATTTTTCTCAGATTCAAATAAATTTTTTATTACTTTAGGAGTTTCCCTTATTTCATTTAACATCTTAAAAATTTTCACGAATCCCTCCAATTAATAAAAAATTATTTGAAAGCAAGACTTTTTGCTTCCCTAATAACAGTTTCAACGATCTTTTCCCCCTCTCCTTTTTCTAGAAGAGTTGCTAAAGTCTCGTATCCACCTTCTTCATATGCCTTTATATCCAGTATATAACCTATATAATCCCAGCAATAGCCAACCAAAACAACTTTACGAGGCTTGAGGCCGTCTTCTATCTGCTTTCCAAGAGTTGAAAATATTTCTCCAGGAATACCAACAAAAATAAGATCATCAAGTGAGACTATCTTAATAAAAGTATCCAGGTATTTTGAATTGGCCAACAAAGAAGCACTTGCAAGAATACTATTTATACCTTCTATCTTTGATTGATACAATCTTAAATTTTTAACACCTTCTTTTTTGGCGTTTTCTAATTCACTCTGTGCCTGCTTTAACATTGAACCCAAAGATTCTTGTGAAGGAAATTCCTTTATCCTGAGGGATATTGGAATATTTTTTGCATTAAAATGCTTTTCATCAAATTTAAGTTCGTTTAAGGATGGAAGACTATCTTTTATATTATCCGCGATAATTGTACCGATTCTATTTACTTCATTAAAACTTGACTCTTTTCTGAAAAATCTTGTACTGATGTCGCCAGCTGCACCATTAAAGAAAACAACAAATTCAAGGTTGTTTATATTTTCAGCTAATACACTTGCCACTTTTCCAGGAAAATCCGCACTTATATATAAGTTCTCTTCATGAAGCACAGTGGGGTGGCAGCCAAAATTATAAGCTAAAACGATCTCACCAGATAATGCCCTGAGCAATAAAATCTTAGTTTCCATAAGATTCTCATTGCCCTCAACCCTACGACTACCACATACTTGTTCTTTGAACTTAACAGAAGCAAATTCAAATTTACCTTCATAATTTTTAGAAATTGCTTTCAAAGCTATAGTTATTGTTTGGTGAACAGTATATTCTATGAGCTTCTCGTCGTCCTTGCCAACTACTGGCACAGCTTCAGAAAAACCTGACAGATGCACTGAACCTAAACCTTCAGGTCCTGAATGTGTATGCGTAGCAGAGATAAAAATATGTTCTCTTGGTATTCCTGATTCCTTCTCGATACTTTCACAAATTTTCATAGAAAATTCCTTAAAAACCGCCACAGTATCAAGCACAATGAAAATATATTCATTTTTATCTGAGAAATTTAGATATAAGGCTCTTGCAAAAAGATCATCATGAATACCTAAAGCCCTTCTCTCTCCAAGAAATCCTGCAAGTTGAACACCAATCTCTGGTGTTATTTTATGGCTTGCAAATCCAAATTTAATCACTCTTATTCCTCCAGAAATTTTCTAATTGCATAAACCACCCCGTTTTCATCATTTGAGGGGGTTACAAATTTCGCCATCTGCTTTGTAGCCTCATTACCATTGGCCACAGCGACGGAGTATTTTACCACTTCAAACATTGTTGAATCCGTTTCGTTATCGCCTATTGCCATAACATTTTCAGGATTAATTCCACAAACGTCGAGAATATAACTGAGGGCAGTACCTTTTGAAACACCTGGCGGTGAGATATCAATACAATTTGTATCTGATTGTTTAACAACAGCATTATTAGAAAGCGCCTCGTCTAGCTCCTTTTTTAATTTTTCAAATTGACTCTCCTCAAAACGTATAGAAATTTTTCTTATCCCTTTAAAAGAAAAGTCATCATAATCATTTATATTCTTAAAAATAGCACTAAAAATATTCATTAGGTCGTCATCCGTTTTCCAGACTGGCTTCCTGTCAAGAAAAAATGGGGCCTCAGGATTTTTAAAGCAGTTGTAATTACTTCCCCTGCACAGATAAGCATTAAATAGATAATCTCTATTTTTTAATAAATTTAAAGTTTGTCTTACGACCTTAACAGGTATTGTCTTTTCTAAAATTTTTCTATCTGTTACCGGATCCACTATAAAAGCACCCAGCTCACAGATTATCGGCATTTCTACTCCAAGTTTTTTTGCAAAAGGACGAATTGAATCATAGCCTCTTCCAGAGGCAATGGTAAGCTTTATACCATCTTGAAGGAATTCTTTAATCTCATTTACATATTCATCTTTCAAGTTTGAATGACTATCAAGCAAAGTACCATCAAGATCGGTTACGATAAGTTTTTTTACTTCACCAATTCTTTTTTTAATGTCATAACACATTGGTGGAATATCAATTCTCTTTTGCATAAATAACCTTACCTTCTCTTATAGTGGCAACGACTTGAAGGGTATTCTTATCAAGAACAACAAAATCTGCAAAATTATCTTTCTTAATTAAACCTCTGTCCTTAACGCCTATTGATTTAGCCGGGTTGGTAGAAGCGCATCTTAAAGCCTCACTTAAATTAAGATTGCCAAATTCAATAAGATTTCTTACACCTCTATCCATTGTAAGTATTGAACCTGCAAGCGTCCCATTTTCAAGCCTTGCAGAAATTTCATCCACTACTATCGTAAAACCACCTAACGTATATTTGCCTGGTTTATCAAGACCTGCAGCCATAATAGCATCGGTAATCAAAACAAGTCTGTCCTTAAAAAATTTACTCATGATTTGAATTGTTGCTTTATGGGTATGGACACCATCTGCAATAAACTGCAAATAAAAAGGATATAGCATTCCAGCACCTACAAGGCCTGGCGCTCTATGTTGGAAGGGCTTTATAGCATTAAAAAAATGCGTAATGGATGTAGCCCCCTTCGCAAAAGCTTTAACAGCGGTTTCATAATCTGTTGCAGTATGCCCTAATGAAACATTTACTCCATTAGTTACAAGAAATTCTATAACCTCTAAATTATTTGCAACTTCTGGTGCTATAGTAATCATTATGATTTTTCCTGAATCCAAAAGAGTTGAAGCTTTTTCAACAGAAGCCTCCTCAAATAATTTGGGATCCATCGCTCCAGGCTCTTGTTTGCTCAGAAAAGGACCTTCAAGATGGAATCCTAAAGGTTTTGCACCCTCAATACTGTCAAGTTGAGGAGAAACTGAAATAACTTTTTCTATTTCAGTAACTGTTGCAGCTACGGTTGTGGGAAGAAAAGAAGTGACCCCTCTCGTAGCAAGACCTTTTGCTATTGACGAAATAGCCTCTATTGTACCCTCCATAGTATCATGGCCGCCGTAGCCATGAATGTGCACGTCTATAAAACCTGGAGAAACAATATAACCTGTTAAATCAAGCATCTCTATATTTTCATCAGGCTTATCGAAAGCAAGATGTTTTATTTTAGCATCTTTGACCTCAATGTAGACATTTCCTTCTATTTTCTCAGGTGTATAAAGATTGTCTGTCTTTATCAAATATCTGCAAAAATTATTAATATTTAATTTCATTTTTAATGAACACCTCTTTTCTATTTTCTTAACAAAATTCTATAACCATAACTTTCTCTATAGTTTTTCATAAGCTTTTCGTTGAATTCAGGGCCCCCATCGATATTTGCACTCATGAGTACAGGGGGAGTAAATCCTTTGCTTATCATTTCCTCTATAGCGAATACGACAGCCTGGTTGAGCAGTAAATCTGCAGAAATTGATGATGTTCCACCAACTTTGGTCTTTAAACCTTCTATTTGTACAGCGGCATCTCCTTCAATGCTGTGGTTATCAAGCACAACGTCAGCTAATTCAAATAACCTTTTGCCACTTGAATGCCTTGAAGGTGTATTCTTGCTTACGTCAAGTGCTGTTACTGCAATAAGAGGAATATTCCTCGATCTTACATACATAGCAAGCTCTACTATAAAAGGATTCCTTCCTGAGTTAGAAATAATGATAACACAATCTTTCTCCATCAAGTCCCAGTATTTTAAAAATTCATCACCTACTCCTTCTATCTTTTCGTATCTGCCAAAAGTTTCTTCATATACTGCCTTAACAGGCAATAATCCACCAGCCCTTCCGGCAATTTCTAACGAGGCTGCAAAAGAATGACCACTTCCAAAAGTCTGTATTATACCACCACTCATTATGCTTTCGGTAATAAGATGAGCAGCTTTTTTCATATGCTCTTCCTCTTTTTCTAAGACTGGAATAAGATTTTTAATTACGTCAAAATATTTCATGATACCTCCTTATTCAATAAATTCTTATAAATATTCAATAAATTTAAATCACAGAAGATTTTTCTTTTTAAGCATTTCAATTAAGTCGTAATTACGTTCGTTTGGAGTCCTTTGCGTGGAGATTTTATAACCCATTGAAGCAATCTCCTTATAAATTTCTGCGTCTTCCTTTGTTGCAGCAATCCAATTCAAAATCATAACTGGCTTTGTACCTGGGACAGGAGCCTGATTACCAACATTCAATGTATCGGCTTTTATACCAGCTTTCAACAAATCAAGAGCATCCTGAGGAGTTTTTGCAATAACAAAAATAGAATCATTTTTACCTTCAAAATTTTTTAAATATTCTATTGCGTCTTTTACAGACAATACTTCAGTGGGTAACCCACGTGCAGCCTGAGGAAGCATAGCCTGCTGCAAAGGATCCGCAGCAACCTTATCATTTACAACCACTATACGGGTTACTCCATAAAAACTACACCATGTAATCGTTACCTGTCCATGAATAAGTCTGTTGTCAATGTGAAGGTGTAAACCCATGTTAAAACCTCCTTAAATCTATCCTTTTTGTTTTTTAAGTGAATTACGAACTATTCCTGTCAAATTTTTCACCGACTCTTTCCCTGCAGTCATAGAAGTAAGAGCCAGTTCACTAAGAGACATCGAATCTCTCAAGTTAATAATCTCAAGAATCATAGGTAAATTAACGCCTGTAACTACTTCAACATTTTCATTTATAAGATACGCAGCGGCATTGCTCGGAGAGGCACCAAACATATCCACAAAAACTATTGCACCACTTCCACTATCTACTTTTTTGACAGCTTCTAAAATCCTGTCCTTTAGTAGCTCTATACTATCTTCTTCCAATAGTGCAACTGTCTCTATCTGCCTCTGGGGACCAGCTATAAGATAAATTGCATCTAAAAACCCTTCTCCAAGCTTGCCATGTGTTACAATTACTATGCCTATCATATTACCCCACATTAAATTTTTAGGGGGAGGTATTTTAAATACCTCCCCCTCCTCTTTTCTGTTTAACTAAGGATCTTCAAAGCACCAAGGACTATTGCTATTACAACCAATAATAAAAGAACTCTAAGAACTGTCCACCTATGCGTCTTAAGCAACCAGTATACAAAGAAAACAAGTGCTAATGGAATCATATAAGGAAGTATCGAATCAAGGATAGATTGTATATTAACTACCTGCTGTACAGTTTTTCCTTCTACTACAAGACTTTTTGTAAATTGAATAGGTGTTTTAACTCCACCTAGAATAGAGGGAATGAAACCCCCCACAACAATCAAAGCAGCCATACTCGCCAGGTTGCTGAATGTAGTAAGGAATTTACTTCCAGCAGTTTGAACAAGGTTCTTACCTTGATTATACCCAAGCCAGAAACCCGGGAACTTTACGTAAAACCAAATAAATCCCAAAATGACCATTAAAACCGCTCCAAACCAGTTACCACTTAGAGCCATACCAGCAGCAAAAACTGCAAAAATAGGTTTCATAAGAATAGCAACAATTGTATCACCTATTGCTGCAAATGGACCCATTAAGGCAACTTTAATGTCATCAACAGCCTGAGGTTGTTTCTGTTCTTCAAGTGCACAGGCTGCACCAAAAATAGTCGGTGAACCAATCATTGGGGTGGTATTGTAGAAATTTAAATGTCTCTTAATGGCTGCGAAATAATCGTCCTTATTGGGATATACCTTTTTTAGAATCGGCATAATTGACCAGCAGAAACCAAGTGCCTGCATTCTTTCATAGTTCCAGGACATCTCCAGTGTGAGGTTATGTCTCCACATTGCTTTGACAAGGTCTCCTCTTGTTACATTGCTTTTTACCGTAGGTTTTTCTGCTACTTTTTCCGCTTCTTTAGCTTTCTCAGGGCCTTCTTCTTTTGTAGTTAAAGAATTATAGATCAATACTATTGCAAGTGCTGCTATAGCAATACCAATAAGAGGAATTTTTAGATAGCCATATAAAACAAAACCTAATACAAAGAATGCCCACCATTTTTTCAATGGAAGATAGGTAAGCAATATCCCAAACCCTAACGCAGGAAGCATACCACCCATTGTAGAAAGACCTGCTGTCAACCAAGAAGGAATTTTAGTCATTAACGATTGTAATGGGCCAGCGCCGAGCCAGATTGCAAAAAATATTGGAATTGCACGGCTCAGACCCCACGGGATATTACCCAGGCCGTGCATTAACGAAATGCCTCTTTCATCCTGTTTTTCAGCAAATCTATCTGCACCATGAATAAAAATAGTTGTGGCTGTCCTTCCAAGGATATCAAGTTGTGTCATAAAAAGTGAAACTGGTACAGCAACCGCTATACCTTCAGTGATGGCAATAGACAATGGTTGTTTTGATAGTGCTCCTACTGCTGTTCCAATAACAGCTCCAGTGAAAAAATCTGGAACAGTTGCACCGCCATATGTCCACAGTCCCAAAGACATTAATTCCAACGTCCCTCCGACTGCCAATCCTAAAGGAACATTTCCAGTTACGATTCCGGTAACTAATCCAGCTATAATTGGGTCGTAAAATTCCCATGAAGGCCCTAAAACAGCCACAATCGAAAAGTAACTGTAGACAGCCAGAAATAACGCTACACCAACACCATAACTTCCAACTACGTTCATGATTTTTTACCTCCCTTTCTTAATATGATTTTTTTCTTTTCAGTGCTCTGTTTTAATTCATCACCTCTTTTTTAAAACATATTTATATAACTAAAAACTCTTGATAATATTTTACAACTTCTTTTCATTTTTCCAACATTTAATTTCTATAGATTTCTAATTTTTAAATAATATTTATCAATAATGTTTTGGTTATACTCTTCAACTTCTTTGGAATTTGCCATTAAAGAGCCATTAAAATATACATCTGGTTTTACACCTTGTTTAAGCAAGTTTTCGACCGTCTGTACAATAAGTGAATGAACTATGAATGTTCCAGCAACCGTTGAAACGGCACCAACCTTCATTGGCAAATCTTCAAAAGATAAGGCAGCATCTCCGATGGGACAGCAATTATCAATCACTACATCTGCAACATCTTTTAGTTTTTGACCTGAAGCATGAAGCGTTTTAAGATGATTTGCATAATCTAAAGAAGTAATAGAAATAACTTTAACTCCTCTTTTCGAAGCTTCAATCGCAACATCTATTGGAACAATATTATTGCCAGAATTGGAAATTACAATTATAATATCAGGGGGATTAAGTCGATGATAATCAACAATTATTTTACCCGCCCCTTCTAGCTTCTCCATATATTCGCTCTTTGTTATTTCAACATGTCCTGTCATTCCGAGTTCCAATATTGCATGTATGTTGGATAGTGTGGCTCCTCGCCAAAATATGTCTTCAGCAACAAGATGCGAATGACCTACACCGAATGCATGAATTATTCCACCTTTTTTTGTACAATCTGCCATAAAATCAGCAGCTTTTTTGATGTTCTCACTCTGTGTACTTTCAATTCGGTTAAGAATCTCAATTATTGACGAAAAATACCTTTGCAAGGCCAATTCCATATGCTTGCCTCCCTGTAATTTTATATTTTTCTTTTCCAAATTCAACCTTTTAACACTCTTTTTGCAAACTTTCTCAACAACTCACCGCCTCTCACTTGAGGAGCCATTCCCTCTCCACTTATTCTATCTTTCTTGGCACAGCAGTTGAAGTCTCAATTCCAGTCACATATACCATATCCAAATTCTTATCTTTTTCGTCCTTAAACGCTACTTTATTTTTAGATAGTCTGCCATTTAGAATTCCAATTATTTTTGTCGAATCAGCTTCTTTATAAATTCTTTTGATAGTTTTGTCATTAGAGAAGCTTGTCGCAAGCTTAGAAAGAAATTGTACATATTCATTTGGTTCCGAAACCGCAAGGAGGAATATTATGAGTACAGGAATAGTTTGAGATGGATCATCCATTTTGTTGAAAATTACAGGCTTGTCTAGTGTTAAAATGGCTACTCCCGATTGTTTTACATGTTTGGTGTCCGTATGCGGTATAGCTACATTTATTTTTCCAAGATATAAACCTGTGGGATATTTTTCTTCTCTCTCTACCACAGCATTGGCAAATGTTTTATATATATATCCCTTTTCCTTGAGCTGCTCAGCCAAAAAAAGGATTGCATCCTCTTTGCTTTCGAAATGTTTTTGTGTAAAGACCAAGTCTTCTCTTAACATATTTTCAAAGTTCACATTCTCCTTCTTAAAACAGGTATATTGATTTGTATTTAAATGTCAATCAAATATTTATTATGAATTGGAAGGCAATTGTGGTATTTTTTTGACTATTTGTGGAATTATTACTTTATAAAAACTTTTTTAATTGTTTGAGGAGAATAACACTGCAGTAATTCATTAGCTACTTTACAATCTCTTAATTTTTGTATCACCTCATAAAACTCTTTTCCATCTTCTTCTTTCCCCGTTAAGACTGGCATTATTACAATTCTTACATCCAAGGATTTTTCTGGATTGCCCATTTCTCTAAATTTTACTGGATGTTTTAAAGTTGCAATTGCAAGTCCTTTCTTAATTGTAAATTCTGGTCCTGCATGAGGGATAGCAATGGGGATGTCTGTATTCATCCCTGTTGGAAATTTTCTTTCTCTTGCTAGAATATCTTCAACTAGTCCTTCCTTTGCAAATCCAATTTTTATGAGCACATTCCCAAGGAGTTTAATGACTTCTCTTGATGAATTAACACTAATTTGCGGGAAAATTAGCCTCTCATCGAACATACCTTCTTCTGCTATATCGCTTGTCAACTCTCCTTTTCCTATCTTTAGTATCTCTTTGATTAATTTTTTATCTTCTGGTTTTAAGAATGGAGAGACAACAACATGAGGAATCTTTACCCCTGATAGCGGCACTGTAGAGATTATAAGGTCTACTATCTGTTGGATTTCCCCTTCTTCAAGCTCTTTAATCGACCCAACCTGAACTATTTCAATTTCCGGGATTTCATTAGTTAAGTTGTAGTAAAGTAGTTTTGAAGTTGCAACACCCATTGGACAAATAACTACAACTTTTCTTTTTGTTGGTTGTTTTATTTTTTCAAGAGAAGCTGCAATGTACATTGCAATGTAGCCTTTTTCTTCATCGGGCATTTCTAAATGAAATCTATCTTTGATTATTTTAGAAGCCCTTTCTGCAACAGCGTAAGCGATGGGATATTCTTTCTTAACCATCTCCAATGTAGGGTTTTCTATTTTAACGCCCATTTTAATCTTTGTAATTGTAGATTCAAGGTGATGTGCTAACATTGAAATGAATTCACTCTCTTTATTTATTGGCAAGCCCAATAATTCATTGGTTAAATGTACGATTTCCTCTGCAACTTTTTTGAATTTTGAAGTGGTTGTAAGATTCCTTGTGTCTTGTATATCCTGCGTTTTTGCTCCTATAAACTTTAAAGCTAAATATGCAATTTCACCGTCAGCGAACTTCACTTGAAATTGGTCTTCGATTGTAGAAATATTGCTTTTTATAATTGGTGATATTGGGTTAAGTAAGATTTCCTTAACTTTTTTAGTTTCGAATGTTATTATATGACCTTTCTTAATGCGCTTAATAGATGTTGCAATAGTAATTGCAAGAGCCAGTGCATCTTCGTCTATGAATTTTTTCTTAATTTGGGTTTGAGCATCTTCGATAAATTTTTTAATTGCATCTAAGTTTGTATTCTCGAAAACTCCAAGCAGATTATGTTTTAGATTCCCCTGTGCAAATTCTAAAGCCACTGTTTGAAATTCAAATTCTAAGAAATTTTTAATGGAGTCTATCATGGCATCTCTTATGTCTTCTTCGTCTCCTTTGATGTAATAGCCAAAACCAGGTTTTCCGAAAACCTCAATTCTTTTTTTTGAAAGCCACTCTTTAACTTCCTTGATATATTCAACTGCTGTAGGTCTTGAAACGCCAAGTATATCCGATAGATCCTCAATCGTGGGAATTTTTTCCTTCGAAAGAAAAATCTCTGCCGTGTACCAGATCCTCCCTTTTCTATCAAGAAGCTTATTTCCAAGAAAAGTAAGTTTTTCTTTAAGACTTTCTATTTTCTCATACGGGCCATCTATTTTTAAGCCTATTTTTGGCTTAGCTATGAGTAATATTCCATTTTC
>Ga0315282_10012603_pt1 | contig 12910 bp, 9 predicted proteins | sample YL17G07_20_MG_FD_203693 | JGI IMG/M metagenome (GOLD analysis project Ga0315282, IMG submission 203693) | Sediment microbial communities from Yellowstone Lake, YNP, Wyoming, USA - YL17G07_20 | ecosystem: Environmental > Aquatic > Freshwater > Lake > Sediment | place: USA: Wyoming | collected... | reverse complement strand
GCTCGCTGTTCGATTTTCTGACCTTTGCCGTCCTGCTCCTGATTCTGCGAGCCGATGCTTCGCTGTTCAGGACGGGATGGTTCGTCGAATCGGTGGTCTCCGCTTCGCTCATTGTCCTCGTCGTCCGGACGCGTCGCCTGTTCATCCGAAGCCGTCCGGGGAGGGCTTTGACCCTGGCCACTCTGCTGGTGGCTCTGGTCACTGTGGCCCTGCCTTATACTCCCCTGGCCCCGCTCCTGGGTTTCACCAGCCTCACCTGGACATTCTTCCCGGCCTTGGGCTTGGTCTTGGGCCTCTATATCGCTAGCGCGGAAGCGGCGAAATATGTTTTTTATCGACGGATTGTCCGCAAGGAGGCCTCTTAGGCTCATGAATAAATCCCGACTCTATTTTTTCCTGGGCGGCATGGCTCTCCTGGCCGGGCTGCTGGCCGTCAGCCAGGTTCTGGCCTCACCCCTTAAAGAGGAGACGGTCAGTTTCGGACGATTCGGAACAGTGCATCTTTATTACCAGTCTCCTCGGCCGGCCTGCGTCGTTCTCCTGATTTCTGGGGATGGAGGCTGGAAACTAGGCGTAGTGGACATGGCCCGCTCCCTGGCCAGGCTGGATGCCCTGGTGGCCGGAATCGATATCAGGGCTTATTTCACCGAGTTGGCCAAGGGCGGGGGGGCGTGTTCCTATCCGGCCGGTGATTTCGAAGAATTGAGCAAGTTTATCCAGAAAAAGCAGGATTTGCCCAGCTACATGCCCCCTGTTCTGATGGGTTATTCTTCGGGGGCGACGCTGGTCTATGCGGCCCTTGTTCAGGCTCCGTCCAATGCTTTTCTAGGAGGCTACAGCCTCGGTTTTTGCCCGGACCTGGTCCTGTCCAGGCCTTTCTGCCGGGGAAGCGGGCTGGAATGGGATATGGGTCAGAAGCCCAACCAGTACATTTTCCGGCCCGCGCCGACCCTGGAAGTGCCCTGGGTCGTTATCCAGGGGGACGCGGACAAAGTCTGTGACCCGAAAGCTACGGCCGCTTTCGTCAAACAGATAAAGTCGGGCCGGCTCATTGCCCTGCCCGGGGTCGGTCACGGATTCGCTGTCCAGAAAAACTGGATGCCCCAGTTCGTCGAGGCTCTGCACTCCCTCATCTCGGCAAAAAAAGCTGAGCCGGAGACACCCGTGCCGAGCCTGACCGACCTGCCCCTAATTGAGATCCCGGCTCAAGCTCCGGGAAAGCCTTGGCTGGCCATCCACCTCACCGGAGACGGCGGCTGGGGAGTGACGGACAAGGGGATCAGCCGCGAGCTCTCCCGCCAGGGGATTTTCGTGGCCGCCCTCAATTCCCTCAAATATTTTTGGACGCGCCGAACGCCCGATGAGGCCGCTCATGACCTGGAGCGTATTCTCCGACATTTTCTGGCCTCCCGGCAGGATCAATCTGCCGTCCTCATCGGGTATTCCTTCGGCGCGGATGTCCTGCCCTTTATGGTCAATAGGCTGTCCGCTGACATGCGCTCCCGAGTGAGGCTCATAGTTCTTTTGGGTCCCAGCGAATCGGCCGTATTTGAATTCCACTTGACCGATTGGCTGGGTGTATTCCACCGCGGGGATACCCTGCCCGTACTTCCCGAGTTGGAGCGTCTGAAGGATATCCGCCTCCTCTGTTTTTCGGGAGAAAAGGACAAACATACGATCTGCGGCCGGATCCTGGGGGATTCGGCGAATGTGAAATCTATATCCCTCAGGACCGGCCACCGTTTCGGTCGGAATTTTAGTCCCATTGCCCGCGCTATCTTGGAGGAGGTCGAGCTCCTTTCCCGGCCGAGGAATGAGCTTTAGGCAACCATCTTGACAAAAAAAGGAGAATCTGATGAGCGGTCAATCAATAGACCGGCGCGATTTTCTCAAATCCTGCCTGGCGGCCCTGCCGCTGGCCTCCCTGGATTGGGCCTCCTTGCCCGAAGGCAAGGGGACCGGCGGCGATGAAAATTCGTTCGACGCCATCATCATCGGCGCCGGCCTGGGCGGGCTGAGCTGCGCCGCGGCCTTTGCCCGGCAGAACTTCCGGGTCCTGGTCCTGGAACAGCACATCAAGGCCGGCGGATATGCTACCACTTTCAAGCGGCCGGGCGGATTTGTCTTCGACGTTTCGTTGCACGCCACGACCGTAGGCGAAAGGGACGGGCTGCACAACCTCATCCCCGGTTTCCCGGAGATCAAGGAGGTCGAGTTCGTCTCGCCAGCCAGCCTCTACCGCATCATCTTCCCCGACTTCGACCTCACTGTGCCGGCCAAAGACATTCCCGGCTATGTCAGACTCTTGAGCGAGAAATTTCCGGAGGAGCGGGAAGGCATCGCCGGCCTGTTCCAGGATATGACCGGGCTGGAATCGGATTTGAGCCGCTATTCCCAGGCTGCCGGGAAGGTCGACATGACCAAGATCCCCGCCGAGTTTCCCTATCTGTTCAAATGCTTCAATCGCACCTGGGGCGCGCTGGTCGATCAGCGCATCAAAGACCCCAAGCTCAAGGCGGCGGTGTCCGGCCTATGGGGCTACTACGGCCTGCCCCCCTCCAAACTCGCCTGCATCTATTATGCCCTGCCGACTATAGGCTATCTGCAGGCGGGAGGATGGTATCCGCGCGGCAGATCCCAAGCCCTGAGCGAGGCCCTGGTCAAGTTCATCTCCGGACACGGCGGGCAGGTCCTGACCGGGAGGAAGGTTGATCAGATTCTGGTCCAGGACCATGCCGCTAAGGGCGTCAGGACCTCGGACGGCAAAGAATACCGGGCCAGGGTTGTTGTCTCCAACGCCAACGCCTATGACACCGTGCACGCCATGGCGGCCGGGGAGGCCGAATATCTTAAAGACTATCTGGGCCGAATGGACAAGTTCACGGCCAGCTTATCCACTTTCATCGTTTTTCTTGGCCTGGGGAAAGACCTGGTCCGCGAAACGGGCCTTAAGGACTACGAAGTTTTTTATGAAAAGGGCTATGACCCCGAAGCCGGCTACCAGGCGGCCCTGGAGGGGAAAGTGGAAGGCGGGTATGGCCTGACCCTCTACGACAATATCTATCCCGGTTATTCGCCCGCCGGCAAAAATACTCTGACCCTCATAACCCTCCAGGGATACGAACCCTGGCAGCGGTTTGAAACCGACTATCACCGGGGCCGGAAAGAAGCCTATCGGGCGGAAAAAAATCGTATGGCCGACATCCTGATCGACCAGGCCGATAAGACGCTGCTTCCCGGCCTCCGCCGGGCCGTCGAGGTCAAGGAGATCGGGACCCCCCTCACCAATGTGCGCTATACCCTCAATTACCGCGGCGCCATTTACGGCTGGGACCAGACCCTGGACAATTCCGAGCCGCGGCGGCTGCCCCATAACACTCCTATAAAGAACCTCTGGCTGGCGGGCGCCTGGACCAGGCCGGGGGGAGGGTACGGCGCCGTCCTGGGCAGCGGCCTGCAGTGTTTCGCTGAGATCATGAAGGGCTGGTGAAGGGGCCACCTCCCGCAAAAATATATTGCATAATGGAGAAAAATATTTTATATATGGATTTGTCCCATTAAAGGAGGGAGGTCATGACGGACTTTTTTGAGGACGAGAAGAAACCCGCAGACCAGCCGTTTGGCGTACCCGAGCCGGTCCAACCCTTCGGGGAGCCCAAACCGCTCTGGCCGCCTGCCGCTCCGGTTGAGACGCCCGAACCCGCTCCCACTCCAACGCTGAAGCCGGAGCCCAAACCGAAGCCGAAGCCGAAAAGGAAGCCAAAACCCAAACCGAAGCCAAAGCCAAAACACAAACCGAAGCCAAAACGGAAGCCGAAGCCGAAAAGGAAGCCAAAGCCAAAGCCCAAGAAAAAGGCCAAGAAGCCTGTGAGAAGAGCAAAAAAGGCGGCAAGAAAAGCCAAAAGGCCGGTCAGAAAAGCTGGAAAGGCCAGAAGGCCAAGGAGAACAAGGAGAGCCAAGAGAGGCTCCCGGCGGCGCTAAAGGCCGGCTCCTGTCCGCGGCGCTCCCGCCTCAGGCGCACTTGTTCCACCCGCAGTTCGGGCAGGTGGGGCATTTTTCATCGGGAAGAATAGCGCCGCAGACCTTGCAGATCATTTTGTAGAAATCTTTCTCGTTTTTTGTATTTTCGCCCAGATAGCGTTCGAGCACCTTGGCAATGGCATCGGGGATGGACTGAACCAGCCCTCCCTCAGTGAAAATCGGCTCCGACCCGCCGATGCCTTTGAGCTGGGCGATCACTTCTTTGGGGGCCACGCCGCTCCGCAGCGCCAGCGAGATCATTCGGCCCAGAGCCTCGGCGTCGGCCATGGTCGAATAGCCGCTCTTGCCGATGCTGGCGAAGACCTCGAAGGGCTTGTTGTCGAAATAAGTGATGGTGATGTAGAGGTTGCCGAATCCCGTTTTGATCTTGTCCGTGACCGAGGGCAGCGAGCTGGGCCTGTCCTGGGGAAGTCGCTGGGCCTGGGCCTGGGCCTGGGCCTGCGCCTTATACAGGACCTGTTCCGACCGGGAGCCGTCCCGGTAAACGGTGATGCCCTTGGTTCCCAGCTCGGTGGCCAGGAGGTAGGCTTTCTCCACATCCTGGACCGTAGCGCTGTGGGGGAAGTTGATCGTCTTGGAGACCGAATTGTCCACATGCTTCTGGAAAGCGGCCTGCATTTTGACATGGGCTTCCGGGGCGATCTGGTGAGCCGTGAGGAAGTAGTCGGGCAGCGGCGCGTCGGGATGGCGCTCCTTCCATTCCTGGTACAAGGGATGAATGTCCTTGATCTCCCCGCCGATGATCTTGGAGGTCATGTCGAAGGCGAAGATCGGTTCGATGCTCGATGAGCAGCCGGCGATGCGGGAGATGGTGCCGGTGGGCGCCACGGTGAAGACCGTGGCGTTGCGCATCTTCCGGCCCTTGTAAATCGATAGGCCGATGTTGGGGAAATCGCCCCTCAGCTCGGCCAGCCGGCGGGATTCCTCGACCGCCCTGCGGCGCAGAAAGGCGGCCAACCGTTCGGCCAGGCTCAGGGCCTCGGGCCCGTCGTAGCGGATCTTCATCAGCAGGAGAAGGTCGGCCCAGCCCATGATGCCCAGGCCGATGCGCCGGTTGGCCCGGGTCATCTTTTCGATCTGGGGCAAGGGGTATTTGTTGACGTCGATGACGTTGTCCAGGAAGCGGACGGCCGGGCCGATGACCTCGCTGAACCTCTGCCAGTCGAACTGGTCCGGCAGCCGTGGAGAGAAGAAGCGGGCCACGTTGAGCGAGCCCAGGTTGCAGGATTCATACTCGTGGAGGGGTTGTTCGCCGCAGGGGTTGGTGGCCCGGATGGGGCCCAGGCCGGCGGTGGGGTTGCCGGCGTTGATCCGGTCGATGAAGATCAAGCCCGGGTCGCCTACGGCCCAGGCCGACTCCACGATCTGGTCGAAGACCTTGCGGGCGTTCTTGAGGCCGACTTTCTTCTGCAGGTAGGGGTCGAAGATGTCGTAGTCGCGGTTCGTCCGGACAGCTTCCAGGAAGGTTTCGCCGGCGGCCACCGACAGGTTGAAGTTGTTGACGCTCTTGATGTCCAGCTTGAGGCCGATGAAATCCTCGATGTCGGGATGATCGACCCTCAGGATGCCCATGTTGGCCCCTCGCCGGGTGCCGCCCTGTTTTACGGCCTCGGTGGCGGCGTCGATGACCTTGAGGAAGGAGATGGGGCCGGAGGCCACGCCCTGGGTTTTGCGAACGAAGCTGCCGGCCGGCCGCAGGCGGCTGAAATCGAAGCCGGTGCCTCCCCCTTCCTTGTGAACCAAGGCGGCATTCTTGACTGTGTCGAAGATGGACTCCATGGAGTCCTCGATGGGCAGCACGAAGCAGGCGCTGAGGCACATATCCCGGCCGGCGCCGGTGAGGGTGGGGCTGTTGGGCAGAAAATCCCGGGCACTCATCAGGTCGAAGAAGCGCCGGGACATTTCCTCCCGCTCTTTTTTTGTCTTTTCCGCAGCGGCGATGGCCTCGGCCACGCGATGGAAGAGGTCCTCCGGAGAATTGTCCTGGAGCTCTCCCTTTTCGTTTTTCAAATAGTACCTGGCTTTTAGAATCTTGATGGCATTTTCGGAGAAATCGGCAGCTCCTGACATTTGTGTCTCCTTAGGCGTCCGCCTTGGATAAGCGCAATATGTTGGGCCTCAAGAATATAAGGCTCTATATGGAGGATGTCAAGATTCTCTCAATGAAACGAAATCATCGAACGAATCATATATAATAGTAAGCCTGATGAAGATCACTTTGTTCTCCGAATACATCAAGCCGGAAAAGCGGCCCCCGGGCCTGGCCCGCCGGACAATCGGACTGGCCGTGACGCTGGTGGTCCATGCGCTCCTCGTCTACGGGCTGGTCACGGCACGTTTTGAAATCAAGATTGTTCCTTTTAAACAAAAGGTCACCCGAGTTTACTTGGCGCCCCGGGTCAAAGTGGAGCTTCCCAAGGACTACGAGCGCAACCTGGCTAAACTTCCCCCGGCCGAGGGCTCTGGACCGCTCGTTGTTCTTGAATCCGGCGGGACGGCCGGGAGCGTCCGGGGCGGGCCAGGCCAGGCCCCCTCGGCCGGGCCGGGCGGCGCGCCGGCCGGTCCCTCCCTTAAGACCCGGCCGCCCGCTTCGCCCCCGGGCATCGTGGTTATTCCGGGCCAACCTTCATCCGGATTTGTCCTCAGCTATAAGCCCGGTTCGGAGAAAAACAAGGTGCCTGACCTGGACCTCGGTTTACCCGCCAGGTCCCCAGCAGAAGGGTCTCGTCGCGGCGGAGGTCCGGCCGTGGCGGGTTCCAGGCTCAGGCCCGAGTCAAACGCCGATGCCCTGGCCGGAAGCACGGGGGGCGGCGGCAGCGGATATGCCCTGGCCCGCTCGGGGACGGGCGACCGGGTCATTTACCGCGGCCAGGTTTCTCCGGGCCTCCCCAGCAATGCCTTGAATGTCTGGGGGCGTCAGGCGGTGGAGGCCATCCAGAGACACTGGATCCTGCCCCTGACCAAGAAAGAATTCGCCCAGGGCAAAGTCGGAGTGACCCTTATCGTGGAGAGGGACGGCACGGTGTCCGTGGTCCGCCTGGTCAACTCCTCGAACATCTCAATCCTCGACCGCTCCGCCTTAGCGGCCATAGCCGCCAGCCTGCCTTTCCCGCGGCTGCCCGAGGATTTTCCGGACGGAAATCTGGAAGCTTATTTTCTATTCGATTGCTATGCGAAATAAAATCCTGACCGCCCTGGTCCTGCTGCTGGCCGCCGCCGGCGGCCTTTTCGGCGCCTGGCGGACGGAGGTGGCGGCCTGCTTGGGCTCGGCTGAATATCGGGAAGCGGGCGACTATCTGCTCAGCCAATACCAGAGCTTGGAGGCCGGGGATAGGCCCGAGGCCTGCGCCCTGCTCGCTTTTATTTTCAACAAGCAGGGGGAGGCCAACTCCGAGCGCCGCTGGCTGCTGGAATACTTTGAGACCCAGGCCGGAGCCAACACCGACTTCAGTTTCTTGGATATCGCCGTTGAGGGCGAGGTGACGGCCTTCCTCAACGGTTGGCGCATGAAGTACCCCCGGCTGTCCGGCGTTTACCTGGTCACCCATAAGGGAGAGAATTTCCTGTCGGCTCCAGCTGACCTGGTCATCGGACTCGAGGCTCCGGTAGAAATTCTTTACAAGTTTTCGGATGAGAAAGGCCCGCGGCAGGGCGGTCTCCTGCACCGTGGTCTGAACCTTATCGCCCTCGAGGCCGAAGGGCTGTTTGATGCTTCGGGGACACATGTCCTGACCCTCGATTTCAAATCCGGTGACATCCGGCTCAGGAAGGAGCTGGCCCTCGAGGTCCGCCTGAGCGCCGAGCCGGCTTCGGCCGGCCGGCCCAGGCCCATGGACCTGGAGTACAGCCTGAAGATGTTCGTCGGCGGCAACCAGGTCGCCTCCAGCCGGAAGACAGGCCGGGACAAGAACCCGTTGGACTTGGACATCCCCCCCGCGAACCTCAGGGCCAACCCGATGTTCAAGCCGCCCCATAGCAACGACCCCTTTGACCCTGACAACCGGGGTGTTTCCATCCTGGACGCCATCAATGTGGCCTACGGCCTGCTCAAGGACCTGTTCAAGAACAAACAGGAGCCCTACCAGAGCTCCATCGAGAAGCAGACATCGGTGACCTACACCTACTTCCAGGGCAGCCCCGGGGGGAGCGGGGAAAATCAAGTCTCGGCCGTGATCATGCTGAGGGCCAGGCCGGCCCGCATGCTCTAGGCTCCGCCTGGCTTAAAAGAGGATCTCGCAGCTGACGCCCTTTCGTCGAAGCTCCGAGCCGAGCGCGGCGGCCTGCCGCCGGAAAAAGCCGGGGGTCAGGAATTCGGCCAAGCCGTTCTCCTGGTAGAAGCGCCGGATTGAATCCGCATAGTTCATCCGGTCGATGAGCACATGGTCGGCCCGCTCCGCGATCAGGCCGGCCAGCCTGAGAGGGTTTCCCGGCAGCAGCGGTCCGGCGAAGACATGGGTCCTGATTCCCCGGGCCCGCAGCTCGGACAAAGCCCGGAGGCGTTCCCCGAGCGGCGAGGCGCCGGGCTCGAAGAGGGCGGCCATGTCCTGGTCGTCGGTGGCCACGGTCAGACAGACGGTGATCTCTCGAAACTGGGCGAACAAGTCGAGGTCGCGCAGGCAGAGCGCTGATTTTGTCTGGACCTGTATGGGGAACTGTTTTTCCAGGAGCTCCTCCAGGCAGCGCCGCGTCAAACACGACTCTTTTTCAAGAGGCTGGTAGGGGTCGCACACCGAGGAGATCCAAACGGTTCCCCTTTTAGCCTTGGCCAGTTGGGCGCGCAGCCTTTCCGCTGCGTTGATTTTAATATCGACGAAGCTTCCCCAGGGCTCGCTGTGACCCGAATACCGCCGCATGAATAGCCCGGCATAGCAGTAGCGGCAGCTCATCTGGCAGCCGGTGTAGGGGTTCAAGCAATAATCGAAAATCCGGGAGGGGTTTAAAACGTTCTTGGCCTGGATGCGGGCCACCCGCAGCCCGGGCGGCGAGGGCTGGGGCTCCCTGTCCGGCTTGTCCGGGTTTGAACGAATGGGTTTCGTCCTAGCCGTTCTCTTTATAGAGGGCGTTGATCACGTCCTTGTATTTATTCTCGACGATCTTGCGTCGGACCTTGAGCGTGGGGGTCATCTCCCCCCGGCCGATGTCGAACTCTTGGTCGAGCAGGGCGATCTTCTTGACCTTTTCGTAGGAGGCCAGGTGGGGGGTCATGCGGTCCACCTCGTCCATGTAAAAGTCGTAGATTTCCGGCCGGGCCGCCAGGCCGCGGCGATCTTTGAAGGAGATGCCCTTTTTGGCGGCATAGGCTTCCAGCTTCTCGAAATTGGGCACGATCAGAGCGGCGATGAACTTGCGGCTGCCGCCCACGACAACGGCCTGAGAGATGTAGGGGTTCTTTTGGAAGAGGTTCTCGATGGGCTGGGGGGCGATGTTTTTTCCGCCCGAGGTGATGATCAGGTCCTTTTTCCGGTCGGTGATGACCAGGTAGCCGTCCTCATCCAGGTGTCCGATGTCGCCGGTGTAAAACCATCCCCCCTTGAACACTTCGCGCGTCTCGCGGAGTTTTCTATAGTACCCCTTCATCACGTTCGGGCCTTTGGTCAGGATCTCACCGTCGCGGGCGAGGCGGACGGTCACTCCGGGGATGGGCCGGCCTACCGTCCCGAAGCGCAGATGTTCAAAAGTGTTGACGGCGACGACGGGGGAGGTCTCGGTCAGGCCGTATCCCTCCAGGACGACGAGGCCCATGGCATAGAAGAATTCGGCGATGTCCTTGCTGAGGGGCGCTCCCCCGGAAACCATGAACCGGATCCGGCCGCCTGTTTTGGCCACCACCTTGGCAAAGACCAGCCGGTGGGCCAGACTCCGCCGGAAGCTCAAGCCGATCCCCGGTTTGCGGCCGGCCAGCTTGAGGCTGCCGTATTTCCGGCCGACGCCCAGGGCCCAGAAGAACAGCTTCTTTTTAAGCCCCGAACCGGCCAGGATCGTATCTATGATGCGGGCGTAGATCTTCTCCAGAAGACGGGGCACCGTGACCAGGATGGTGGGCTTGACCTCGAGCAGGTTCTGGGCTACGGTCTCCAGGTTTTCGGCGAAGGCCAGGCTCGTTCCCCGAGACAGGAAAGCGAAGGCCACCATGCGGGCCAGGACATGGGACAGGGGCAAGAAGACCAGGTCGGTGTCGGCGGGGTTGAAGTCGATGATGGAAGCCAGGGTGTTGATGTTGCTGGTGAAGTTGGCGTGGCTGAGCATAACGCCTTTGGGCACCCCGGTCGTTCCGGAAGTGTAAACGATTGAAGCCAGGTCGCCCGGCTTGACGGACTTGATCAGCTTTTCAAAAAGCTTCGGTTGTTTTTTGGCCAGGCTTCCGCCCCGTTCCAATACCTGGGACAGGGACAGGAGGCCGCGGGGGGGCTGGCCCTGGAGCAGGATAAAACGCTTGACCTTCCGGAGGGATCTTCGGACAGCGGCCACTTTTTCCCAAAGCTCAGGGCTGCCGCAGATGACCGTCCTGGCCTCCGAGTCATTGATAATGTACTTGATTTGCTCGGGGACCAGTGAGGTGTAGATGGGCACGGTCACTCCGCCCAGGCAGAGGATGGCGTAATCGGTAACCACCCACCAAGGGCCGTTTTCGGCCAGGATGATGACCTTCTCCCCGGCCTTGGCCCCCAGATCTCTTAAGCCCAGGCAGAACCTCTCGATGAGCCTCCCGAACTCCTTGGTGGGGATGGGCACATAGACCCCTTCGCTCTTGTGCGATAGAAGGTCATCCTTGAGGTGGGTTTGCAGGGTGTTCCACAACTGACGGCATAATGTCTCGCTCACGGCCTCCTCCTTTGTCCGGTCCGGCCCACGCCGGCCTTCGGCTTATATGATGTCAAGCTCGCTCTGAGCTCAGCGGCCGGCTTCTTTGACTTCGACTTCGAACCACTGAAAGCCGGCGGCTTGGCCGTCGGTGACGGTCAGGGATACGGAGTAGCGCCCGGCGGCGGCCGGCAGCCAGTGGATGAGGCCGGTTTTGGGATCGATAAGCATCCCGGCGGGATGGATGGACAGGGAGTAGATTAAAGAATCTCCCTCCGGATCATCGGCGGAGACCGCATATTCAAAGGGGACTCCCCGAAAAACCGTCGTTTGAGGCAGGGACAGGATCCGGGGAGGGAGGTTGGCTTTCCCGCCCCTGGTGTCAACGGCCTCCAGAGGCGAGAAGAGCGAAAGGCCGTTGGCATTGAAGGCGCACAGCCTGTAATAATAGGAACCGGCCGTTGGGACTTTGTCCTGATAGGAGATCAGGTCAGGGACTGCGGGCAGCTCGCTGACCCGAGCCGGCGGCCGGTCCGACCCCTGCCCCCGCTTGAGAAGATAGCCTGTCTCATCGGCGGAGGCATCCGTCCAGCTCAGCAGCACATCGTTCGGACCGAGAGCGGCAGCTTTGAAGTTGAGGGGAGCCTGGGGAGCGCCCGGCCGGGAGTAAGCCTCCCCCCGTAGAAAGGTCAGCGTCTGAACCAGAAGGTTGTTGCCCTGCTCCGGGTCGTCCCAGGCGTCCACCCTGGATAGATAACAGCTTTGGAGGTCGCCGGGATAGACTTCGGCCAACCGCGACAAGGCCAGGTGAAGCCTGTCCACGGTCAGCCCGTCGCTGAGCAGGGGATGTCCGAGCTGGACCTGGAGCAAGATGCTGGGATTGGCCGCCCGGGCCGCAGCCGCTACGGTATGAACCTTGGACAGGAATGTTTCAAGAGTGGGAGAAGTATCTTCGGCCAGCCATTGTCCGGCTTGGATGATGAGCAGATGAGCATAGGGGGCGATTTGAGTGATCAGCAGGGCGTCGTCGGCCAGAGCCAGTCCGGCCTCGGGTGAGAGGGCCACTTTTTTATGGTACATATCGGCCATCAGACGGAGGGATTGGGCCTCTTCTTCCGGGATCTGATCTTGCAGGCAAATGTATTCACAGCGCGCCGGGACCCTGGAGGGCGAATCGAATGGAAACGAGTTTTGCTGGACCAGACAGATGAGGTGGCCGCGGCCGACCTGGCCGGCTAAATTGTATTCTTGCGGGTTGAGCAGGATAAAATCGGCGCTCCGGGCTGTTTGGCTGTAGAGGTCGAGCACTTCGTCCGTCAGGGTGTATCCCAAAGGAAGGTTGAAAAGGGTTTCCTGAATCAGGGCCTCGTTCAAAGAACCGCCCTGGCCGGACAAGGCACAGGGTGAGGCCGAAGGGAAGGACAAGACGAGGATAAGCGCAAGACAGAAGACGTACCGGCGATAAGCGGCCATAAAACCCTTCCCTTAATATTCTACACTATCTGCCTAGTGAAATGTCAAAAGGCCAGGAGTTCCCCCATTTTTTTGAGGCGTGGAGGAAAATCCGGGACATGTACCGAAGGCGGGCCCTGATCTGAATGCGGACCGGCCAGAAAATTTGCATTCGGTAACGTGTCCCTGGATTTTCAGCATTTGACGAAGGCCTCTCCGAACCTGTTTGACTTTGAGGCTGGGTTGTTTTAAAAAAGATTCTCAGCACTCAAAGAGCGTTTTTAATGTACAAAAAGGTTGACCGGGGGATGCTTTCGCGATTGGAATCGATCGTCGGCCCGGCCAATGTCCTCATTGACCCGGAGCGGCTGGCGGCCTACAGCCGCGACGAGTCGCCGGTCCGCTCCATCGCCCATCCGCCCGAAGCCGTGGTCCGGCCGCGGACGACGGCCCAGGCGGCCGAAATCCTGCGCTTGGCCTCGGCCGAACGAGTTCCGGTGACGCCCCGCGGCGGGGGGACGGGCCTGAGCGGCGGCTGCGTGCCGCATCTCGGCGGCCTGGTGCTGTCCCTGGAGCTGATGAACGGCGTTGTGGAGGTGGACCGGGAGAATCAGAC
>Ga0315282_10012602_pt1 | contig 12911 bp, 9 predicted proteins | sample YL17G07_20_MG_FD_203693 | JGI IMG/M metagenome (GOLD analysis project Ga0315282, IMG submission 203693) | Sediment microbial communities from Yellowstone Lake, YNP, Wyoming, USA - YL17G07_20 | ecosystem: Environmental > Aquatic > Freshwater > Lake > Sediment | place: USA: Wyoming | collected... | reverse complement strand
CACTCCGGCGTCTCCGTCTTCGCCGGTGTCGGCGAACGGACACGCGAGGGCAACCAGACGCACCTCGAGATGGAGGAGGCCGGGGTCCTGCCGCAGACGGTACTGGTGTTCGGCCAGATGAACGAGCCGCCCGGGGCGCGCCTGCGGGTGGGGCTGAGCGCGCTGACCATGGCCGAGTACTTCCGCGACGTCCTGGGCCAGGACGTGCTGCTCTTCATAGACAACATCTTCCGCTTCACCCAGGCCGGCTCCGAGGTCTCCGCGCTGCTGGGGCGCATGCCCTCGGCCGTGGGCTATCAGCCCACGCTGGCCACCGAGATGGGCGCCCTGCAGGAGCGGATCACGTCCACCAGCCAGGGCTCGATCACCTCGATCCAGGCCGTCTACGTCCCAGCCGACGACTATACGGACCCCGCCCCCGCCAACACCTTCGCCCATCTGGACGCCACCACGGCACTGTCGCGCGACCTGTTCGAGCAGGGCATCTACCCCGCCGTGGACCCGCTGGCCTCCACGTCGCGGTTGCTGGAGCCGGGCGTGGTGGGCGAGCGGCACTACGAGGTGGCGCGCAGCGTGCAGCGCATCCTGCAGCGCTACCGTGACCTCCGCGACATCATCGCCATTCTGGGCATTGAGGAGCTGAGCGACGACGACCGGCAGGTCGTGGCCCGCGCCCGCCGCATCCAGCTCTTCCTCAGTCAGCCGTTCCACGTGGCCGAGGTGTTCACTAACCGTGCCGGCGCGTACGTGCCGATCCAGGAGACGGTGCGCTCCTTCGGGGAGATCCTGGAGGGCAAGTGGGACCACCTGCCGGAGGCCGCCTTCCACCTCGTCGGCGTGGTGGAGGAAGCGGCCGAGAAGGCGGAGCGGATCGGTGCGGCGCCCACCGCCGCCCAGTAGGCCATGGCTGCCACCTTCCAGCTACAAGTAGCCACCCCGGAGCGCGTGGTGCTGGCCGCCGAGGCCACGTCGCTGATCGTGCCCGGCGCCGCCGGGTACCTCGGCATCAAGGCCCGCCACGCCCCGATGGTGGCGGAGCTGCAGGTCGGCCGCATGTGGCTGCGCCGCGCTGACGGTCAGGAGGCCGACTACGCCATCGGCGGCGGCATCCTGGAGGTCTCCGCTGACGGGGCTTTGGTGCTGGCCGACTGCGCTGAGGCGCCGGAGGAGATTGATGTCGCCCGGGCGGAGGCGGCGCTCGAGCGGGCCCGGCGCCGGCTGAGTGCTATCGCGGAGACGGCAAAGCGGGACATAGACGTCCTCCGGGCTCAACTGGCCCTCGCGCGGGCCGCTAACCGGCTGCTCATTGCACGGCGTTCTGGGCGGTCCTAGGGGTACTGGACGCCTTCTTGACATAAGAACCGAGGCCATGCCGCGTTGACAGTGGACGGTTTGCGGCCCCTCTGGGCAGCCCGCCAACCCAGGAAGGGACGTGCTCCCGGGAAGGTGAAGGCGCACTCCGCGTCGAACCAACGCCTCCGGTGGGGGGAGGCCGGCCGACGTCGGCGGGCGAGGCCGGCGATGGACTGGGGGAAGCGCACCGCCCCTGCAGCGCGCGTTCCCAGAACCTCGCTGTCCCTGGCGGCATCAATACGTGGGACCGGGGCTGTTGTGACTCGGGCCACAGGACACAGCGCACATCGCACCAGCACTCGCGGCACCGAGACGCAGCGAGCACAACTGAGGGAGGAGACGCGTAGGTGGCAAAGCTGATCATCGCCGGCGGCACACCCCTGCACGGGGTGGTGCGTGTCAACGGGTCCAAGAACGGCTCGTTGCCACTGCTCGCCGCCTCGCTGTTGGTCGAGGGCGAGTCGGTCATCTCCAATGTCCCCCGCATCCGCGACGTCGAGACGATGCGGGAGACGCTCAACAGCCTCGGCGTGGCCTGCGAGTGGCTGGACCAGAGCACCATCCGCGTGGATGCGAGTCACATCGAGACCACCGGCGCGCCCTACGATCTGGTGCGTCGGATGCGGGCCTCGTTCTACATTGCCGGCCCGCTGCTCGCCCGCTGCGGCGAGGCGCGGGTGCCCCTGCCTGGCGGCTGTGTCATCGGGCAGCGGCCGGTTGATTTCCACATTGCGGGCTTCAAGGCGCTGGGCGCGGTCGTGGATGAGCGGCATGGCGTGGTGCACGCGCGGGCCGAGCGGCTGCGCGGCACCCGCATCTACCTCGACCCCCGGCTGCGCAGCGTCGGCACCACCATCAACGTCCTGATGGCCGCCACGCTGGCCCAGGGCACGACGGTCATCGAGAACGCTGCTCGGGACCCGGATGCGGTGGACTGCGCGAGCTTCCTGGCCGCGGCCGGAGCCAGCATCGAGGGCATCGGCACCGGCACGCTCATCGTCCGCGGGGTCCAGCGTCTGCAGGGCTGCAGCTATGCCGCCAGCCCGGACCGCATGGAGGCCGGCACCCACCTCTTCGCCGCCGCAGCGACCGGGGGCGACGTGCTGGTGGAGGGCGCGCGGGCGGACGACCTCGACCTCGTGGTGAGCGTCCTGCGTGAGGCCGGCGCTGAGGTGCGCCGCGAGAACGGCGGCCTGCGCTGCCGCATGGAGCGCCGGCCGCGGTCGTTTGACCTCGTTACGGCGCCCTACCCCGGCTTCCCCACCGACCTGCAGCCCTGCGCTGCCGTGCTGGCCGCCCTGGCCGATGGGCGCAGCGTTATCGAGGAGACGATCTTCGAGAAGCGCTTCAACTACGTGGATGAGTTGAAGCGCATGGGCGCCCGCATCAAGCTGGTGGACCGCACGGCCATTGTCACGGGGACCGGCCGCCTGTCGGGAGCGCCGGTCGTCGGCACGGACATCCGGGCCGCGGCCGCCCTCGCCATCGCCGCCCTGGCGGCCGAGGGCGAGACGGAGATCTCGGGGGCGGAGTTCCTGGACCGCGGCTACGAACGCTTCGAGGAGAAGCTGGCCTCTTTGGGGGCCGATCTGCGCCGGGAGGGCGATAGCCGCGCGCGGAAAGCGCAGCTATGTTTCGCCTAGGCGAAGACCTCGGCATTGACCTCGGCACCGCCAATATCGTCGTATACGCTCGGGATCGAGGCATCGTCCTTCGCGAGCCCTCGGTGGTGGCGATCGAGGCCCGGTCGCGCCGGGTCAAGGCGGTCGGCCACGAGGCGCGCCTCATGCTCGGGCGCACCCCGGGCAGCATCGTCGCTACCAAGCCCCTGCGGGACGGCGTCATCGCCGACTACTCGATCACCCGCGACATGCTGGCTCTCCTGATCCGGCGGGCCAGCGGGCGCTGGGGCCGGGTCTTCCGGCCCACGGTGGTCGTCTGCGTGCCCTCCGCCGCCACCAACGTCGAGCGCCGCGCCGCCCTCGACGCCACCTGCTCCGCCGGTGCCCGCCGCGCGATCCCCATCGAGGAGCCGATGGCCGCGGCCATTGGCGCGGGCCTTCCCATTGACCTGCCCGGCGGCAACATGGTCGTGGACCTCGGCGGCGGCACCACCGACGTAGCCGTGATCAGCCTCGGCGGCATCGTCGTCAGCGACTCCATCCGCGTCGGTGGCAACCGCCTGGACGAGGCCATCCTGCGGCACGTCAAGAACTACTACCACCTCGACATTGGCGAGCGCACCGCCGAGGACATCAAGATCGAGATCGGCTCGGCCATGCCCCTCGGGGCTGAGCAGACGCTAAACGTCAAGGGGCGCGATTTCGTCACCGGCCTGCCCAAGACGGTGCCGGTCAGCTCGGCCGAGATCCGGGAGGCCATGGGCGAGGCCATCGGGCAGGTCGTGCAGTGCGTCAAGTCGCTGCTGGAGCGTACGCCTCCCGAGCTGGCGGCCGACATCATCGAGCGCGGCATCACCCTCACCGGCGGGGGCGCGCTGCTGGTGGGGTTTGACCAGCTCCTGGAGGTCGAGACCGGCATCCCGGTCCATATAGCCGACGACCCGATGAGCTGCGTGGCGGTGGGCACCGGCAAGGTGCTCGAGGTGGCCGACGTCCTCGCCGCTCACGATGATCTCGTCTTCAGGCGCTGAGGTCGGGGGCCCTCCGGGCCGCGGTCCCAAGCAGGAAGATGCGCGTGGGTGGCGAACCCACTCCCGCAACGTTGACGGCGTGACCGCCTCAGGGGGCTGATCAGCATCACCTGTCGCTGTTGGCCAGGCCGCGGCCCCGGGGCCATCCTGGCTCTCCTGGCTGGGCTCGCATCCTCGACGGTCGGCGCCGACCAGTTCCTACACTTCCCGCAGTTCCGCTATGTGGCCGGCCTCCCCGGCGGCGCCTTCGGCGTGACCCCCGACGGCGACCCCGGCTTCGCCGGCGCGCTGCAGCAGAACATCCCCGTCGCCTACACGCCCTCCTGGGGCCACTTCGCCCTCGGGCTGGCCGTGGCACGCTCGGGCGACGGCTTCGAGTGGTTCACCAAGCACCAGGACCGCGACGGCACCGGCACGATCATCATGGGCTTCGGCAAGCCGGGCCATGGCTTCTGCCTCGCCCCGATGATCGTGGACAAGAAGCTCGACAAGAGCTACAACCTGCAGCTTCAGCTACTGGACGAGAAGCCCACGTCCCCGGCGCTGGCGATCGGCGTCGTGGACCTCCTGGACCAGCGCGAGGACCTGCTACACCACCCGCCGGGGCACGAAGGGTCGCGCTCGTTCTACGTCACCGCCACCAAGCAGCTTGACCTCTGGGGGCGCGACGCGTACGCCACCCTGGGGCTCGGCACGCACCGGTTCGGCAACGGCCCCTTCGGCGGGCTCTCGCTCCCGTTTGGGGACCGAGTGACCGGCGTGGTGGAGTACGACGGTCTGGGTGTGAACCTGGGGCTTGCCGCGAGCCTCCGCTCCCGCCCCGCGGAGCGCGGCTCCGCTTGGGTGCTGTACGGAGGGCTCGCCTCGCTCAGGGAACCCGTGTTGGGGGTGACCTGGGCCCACTAGCGCAGCCGGCAGTCCTGCCGGAAGCCGAAGGGGGCGCCTGCGGGCGCCCCCTTCGGCTTCTACTGGTGGTCCACCGCCCGCGCCTACTTGCTGGGCGCAGACGGCGGCAGCTTCTTCTCGACGAAGTGCCGCGCCAGCTTCGGGTAGCGCGGCAGCCCGGGCTCCATCTGGAAGACGCGCCCCTGGATCAGCGGCAGCACGTAGCGGCGCATCTCGTCGCCGATGCCGTTCGCCCGTTCGTTCAGCCACTCGCGCGGCACGAGCTTGGTCTGGTCTGCTACACTCACCAGCGACGTCACCCCGCACTCCCAGCGGTACGGGTCGTCGCTCTCCCGCTCGATCGTGATCATGACGTCGGTCTCGCCGCGGGAGGCGCGCACCGCGGCCTCCCGACCGACCGCGTAGGCCTCCTCGAGGTCGGTCTCCGACGCTGCCCACGCGAAACACCGCTGCAGGTTGCCCAGCTTGTCGTTGCGGCAGCGCTTCGCGATGCCGGCCTCCTCGATGACGTCCGACAGCCCCTGAGCCACGCCGCCCAGGCGGGCATGGCCGAAGGAGTCCACCTTGTCGGAGACCTGGAACTCCGTCTCGCCCGCGAACGTGAACCCCTCGGAGGCGGCTACCACGCAGGTGCCCCATCGCTGGAAGTGCTCGGCCACGTCCTCCACGAACTGCTCTCGCGTCACCGGCACCTCGGGCACGTACACGAGGTGCGGCGCATCGCCCGCCTCCACGGCGCCCACCCCCGTCGCCGCGGTCAGCCAGCCGGCGTGCCGACCCATGACTTCGACCACGTGCGGGTTGCCGAACGCCTCGCTGTCACGCGCGGCGAACTGCACGGCGGCCGCGGCGTAACGGGCCGCGCTGCCGAAGCCCGGCGAGTGGTCCGTGACCACGAGGTCATTGTCAATGGTCTTCGGCACGCCGATGATGCACATCTCCCAGTCGCTGCTCTTGGCCAGTTCGGAGATGAGGTGGCAGGTGAGCTGCGAGTCGTTGCCGCCATTGTAGAAGAAGAAGCGGATGTTCTGCGCCCGGAAGACCTCCAGCGCGCGCTGCAGGTGCTCCTCCTTGGGCTTGAGGCGCACCGAGCCGATGGCCGCTGACGGGCAGTAGCGCAGGGCCGCGAGGTGGTCGGGGTCCTCGCGGAAGAGGTCCACCAGGTCCTCGTCCAGGACGCCTTGCAGCCCATGCAGGGCGCCGTAGAACCGCTCGATACCGTCAATGTCGCGCGCGGCCTCCACGGCGCCCACCATCGTGGCGTTGATGACGGACGTCGGGCCGCCGGACTGACCGATGCAAGCATTGCCGCGCAGTGCCACAGCGAATCTCCTCCCTCGAAGGGGTGCTCACGCCCCGATCGGCCCCAGTCAGCCCGTTGCGGCAGGCGCCGGAGCCGGTTACAGGCGAGTTGGCGGAACCGGCATTATACTGCGGCGCCCCCACCCGATCAAGCGCCACGCCCGCGACGGTTGACCTTGGGGGCCCGGGTGGGTATAATCACAGCCCGGTTGCCGGGTGGCCCAATGGCAGGGCAGGTGACTCTGGATCACAAGGTTGGAGGTTCGAGTCCTCCCCCGGCAGCCAGCTCTACTCGTCAGTCAGGGGCCCTCCGCGCCGGCCTGCGCCGCGCCCCGGAGGGCCCTGTGCGTCTTGCCCTCGCTGCTACTCCGCGCCCTCCGCTCCCGCGCCCACGCGGCCTGTGGGGCAGGCGGCTCGCCTGCCCAGCACCCCCCCTGGGATGGCCGCGTATCGGTTTCCCGGGCCTACCGCTCCTCGTGCAGTACCCGCATCATCGCCTCGATGTTCGCCGGTGGCGTCTGGGTGACGATCTGGTTCGAGCAGCCCACAATAGTGCTGCCCAGCTCGTGCGCCGCGGCGAGGGCGTCGCGCGTCTCGGCGATCACCTGGTCCACCGTCCCCAGGTGCAGCGTCCCGGAGCCGATGCCCCCCAGCAGCGTGAGGTGGGGGAAGCGCTCGCGCAGCCGCCGTAGGTCCATGCCCGCGCGGCGGTCTATCTCGTAGAACCCCTCGATGCCCGTCGCTCCGAAGAGGTCGTCGGCCACGGGCCACAGGTTACCGTCGCTGGCGAACATGTGGAACATGCCGTGCTGGCGGCACGCCTCGCTGATGCGCTGCAGCCGGGGCAGCATGAGGTCGTGGAAGAGGCGCGGCGAGTAGAACGGCCCGCGCTGGGAGGCGAAGTCGCCGCCGCCCATCATGAACTGCAGGCCGAGGGGCGCCTGAGCCTCGAGGTTGCGCACCGCGCGCACACACTGCCCCTCCAGCAGTCGCGCGACTAGGTCCGGCCTCAGCGCGCACGCCTCCAGCCACACCGGCTCCCGCGGCACGGCCAGCCCCATGCCGCTGCCGGGCACGGCTCGCTGCTGCCTGAACCGATCCAGCGCCGCGATGGCGTCGGTGAAGTGCTCCGGCCGAGGCTCGTAGCTGGCGGCCGCCTGTTCGTCGTCGCGCACCCCCGCCTCGAGGTCCTCGAGGACAGGTTCCGGGGCCGCACTGCGGGCGATGACCTGGTACAGCTCCGTCTGCGGGTCGAAGCGCATCACGTACCAGGCGCTCTCAGGGTCACCATACCGGAACGTGCCGTCGTCGAGGCGCGCAGAGGGTCGCTCATTCATCCGCCAGTACGCGACCCGCACGAGGTCGAGGTCCAGCACCTTGATCAGGTCGAACGCATCGCGCCGCGACCGTTCCAGGAACTCGGCGTGCGCGTCCGGCCCTTCCCACAGCGCGCGGGCCTCCCGGTACTGCTGGATGCCGCCGCCCACGTACGCCTCGCGCCCGAGGACGTGCGAGGCCGCCCGCGACGAGAACCCCGCCTGGTAGATCGGCACGCGATCCGTCGGCCGGTGCTCGAAGACGGCCAGGACACGGTCCTTGGGCAGCATGCGGCGGCCTCCTCTTGGGACGCTCCACCGCTGTTCGCTGGCCGCGCGCAGGCCGCCTCTCCCCCCTGGGCGGCTGCGGCGCAGAGGGACCCGGCCTCGGTGAGGCGAAGACACCCAGCGCCGGGCCGTGGCGGACGCGGCCGAGAGGGGAGATACCCCACCGATGAGCGAGATGTCGTCCGTGGAGCGTGTCACCGCGGCGCTGGAGCGCCGCGAGCCCGATCGCGTGCCGCTGTTTGAGATGGTCATTGACCCGCGCGTCTTCCAGGGCATCGCCCCTGGCGCCACGTACGACGAGTTCATCGAGCTGGTCGGGCTGGACGTGGCGGGGCTGAACCGCTCGTCCTGGGGCCGGGAGAACCTGGACTGGGTGGACGAGGAGAAGGGGCTCTTCCGGGACCAGTGGGGCGTGATCAAGGCGCTCGGACCCGAGAGCACTCCCTACCCCATCGAGGGGCCGATCAAGCAGCCCGAGGACCTCCGCGAGTACCAACCGCCCGACCCGAGCGACCCGGCGGCGCTGGGCCACCTGGACCAGGTCGTGCAACGGTGGAAGGGCGAGAAGGCGATCATCTTCACGGGGCGCGACGCGTTCTTCAACGCCTCGTTCCTGCGCGGGCAGGAGCAGTTCCTGATGGACATGATTCTCAACCCGCAGCTCGTGCACGAGCTAGTGGAGGTGGCCCTCGCTTACGACATCGAGGTGGTGCGGCGCGCGGTGCGGACCGGGGCGGATGTGATCGTCTTCGGTGATGACTACGCCGACAAGAACGGCCCGATGATGTCACCGCACCACTTCCGCGAGTTCATCTTCCCCGGCCTGAAGCGCGCGATCGCCGCCGCCCACGAAGAGGGCGCCTATGTGGTGAAGCACACCGACGGGAACATCTGGCCGCTGCTGGACATGATCGCCGAGGCGGGGCCGGACGCGATCAACCCCATCGAGCCGGTGGCCGGGATGGACATCGGGGAGGTCAAGGCGAAGTACGGACACCGCATGGCGGTCGTCGGCAACATTGACTGCGGCGCGCTCCTCTCGTGGGGCACGCCACAGGCGGTGCGCGCCGCCGTGGAACGGTGCATCCTCGCCGCTGCTCCAGGCGGCGGCCACCTGCTCGCCAGCTCCAACAGCATCCACTCATCGGTGAAGCCGGAGAACTACGCGGCGATGGCGCAGGCCTGCCGTGAGTTGGGCCGGTACCCGATCCGCACGCTGGTCTGAGGTCCCATGTCCCTGCGCACGCTCGCCCTGGCGGCGCTCCTGCTCGGCTCGGCGCACTCCCAGACGCCGCCGGCCGCTCCTGTAGGGCGGGGACCTGTGCGCCGCCCCTCCGGCCTCCCTGTAGGGCGGGGTCTCCGTCCCCCGCCTGTCCCCGCGTGCCGTTCGGAGGGGCCGCATGCGGCCACGCGGCCCGCCGCAGAGGTCGCATTCGGCCCGGCCTTCCTCGCCCTCACGGAGCCCCGTCCGGGCACCGAGTGGCTCGAAGGACAGCGCGTCCCGGTACGCTGGCGCGCCACGGCCGGCATCCGCGTCGTGCAGGTGCGGTACGAGGCCCCGCGCTGCCCGCTGGGCGGCCAGCCGCGGGGTGCCGCGACCGGCTGGGTGTGCCGCGGCACGCCGGCGGACCTCGCGGCCACGCTCGAGGTCCCGGTCCTCGACGGCCTCAGTGTCCGCCTCACGGCGAGCGGCCTCGATGCGGAGGGCCGCGAGGTCGCGCACGCCGAACGCACCGTCGCCGTCCGTCCCCGTGAACTCGGCGGCCTGCCCCCCACGGCCCTCGTCGTGCTGCGCGCTCGCCAGCGCCTCTACTACCAGCGCGACGGACGGCTGCTGCGGATGTGCCTGATCTCCACCGGCACGCGCGGCCAGGAGACCCCAGCGATGCGCCCCGACCAGCGGCTCGCGCGCCACGGCCGGGCGGGCCTCGTCTTGGCCAAGTCACGCTACGCCTACAGCCGCCTCTACAACCTCCCGACGCCCTACTGGATGGCCATCACGAGCAGCGGGCGACTGGGGCTGCACGCCACCTCGCCCTCCTACTACGATCGCCTGGGCACGGCGGCGTCGCATGGCTGCATCCGCCTCCACGACGCCGACGCCCGCGCGCTGTTTGCGGAGGTGGCGCTCGGCACGCCGGTGTTCATCTTCTGACGCCACAGCGAGGCGGCGCCACGCCTCCGCACGGGAGCCGACACGATGGATGATCGGGAGACGCCGGTCGGCGAGTTGGTGTGGGCGTGCGTGGACGTGGAGACGACGGGGCTGAAGCCCTCCGAGGGGCACCGCATCTGCGAGATCGCGATCGTGCGCGGCCCGGCCTCCGCCCTGCCGGAGCGCTGGAGCACCCTCGTCAACCCCGAGCGGGCGCTAGACCCGGCAGCCGCGGCCGTGAACCGCCTCACCGCTGCCGAGCTCGCGGCGGCGCCGACCTTCGCTCAGGTGGAGCCCGACGTCCGGCTGCGGCTCACCGACACCGTGCTGGTCGCCCACAACTCGGAGTTCGACCTGGGGTTCCTGGAGTCAGATCTGCGCCGCTGTGGCTGTGCGCCGCTCAGCAACCTCGTGGTGGACACGATGCTGCTGGCCCGCGCGCAGTTCCAGTTCGCCTCGAACTCCCTCGGAGCGCTCGTCCGCAGCCTGGGCCTGCCGCCCACTGCCGAGCATCGCGCGCTGGGCGACGCCCTCGCCACCCGGGCCGTGCTCCTCGCGCTGCTCGAGCGCCTTCCCGCCGTCCGCACCCTCGGGGACCTGTTGGTCGCGCAGACACCGGCGTTCGACTGGCTGCTGGCGAATCGCGCTCTGGCCCCGCTCATCGCGGAGGCCCTGCGGACGGGGGCCCAGCTACTGCTGGTGTACGAGGGCCGCGACGGCCGCACGGAGCGCATGGTCACGCCCCAGCGGGTAGTAGTCCAGCGCACCCGCGGCCACCTCCGCGCCTTCTGCCACACCCGCGGCGAGGAGCGCTCGTTCCGTCTGGATCGCATCGCGCACGTCGAACCCCTCTGACCGCCTCGCCGTCCCTCTGTGGTGTCACCCTGAGCGCAGCGAAGGGTCTCTGCCGTGCTCCGTGCCGTCGGTAGGACACGTTGTCTCAACCTGTCCGCGCTATGGTCTGCTGTGGAGGCGACCCGGCATGCCTTGCCTTGAGCCCGAAGCGCGGCCGTCGTCCCCGCGTCACCCTTGGACCCGCTGCAGGGAGGCCAGTGGGACAGACAATCATGTCTGTCCCTCCGCTCCGTCGTCCGCCCGCGCTGCGGCCGCCGTGGTGGGGGCGACCCAACGCGGCTTGCCCTGAGCGCGCCCGAAGGGTCTGTGCTGTGGTCCCTCCCCCTCTCCCAAGTCCGCGCGGGAGAGGGGGGCAGGGGGGTGGGGCAGCCGTTACCGCCCCCGTTCCTGACCCCTGCCGCCTGACTCCTGTCCCACCACCACCCTCGACCCCTCTCGCAGCTCCAACGGCGCCGCCAACTCCAGCGTCACCGTGCCTGGCTCGAGCACCTCCGCGGTCGCCTCCACCGGCTGCCCGTCCACCGTGACGCGCACCGCGTCCGCCCTCTGCCCACCGCGCACGACCAGCGTCCCCAGCCGCAGCGACGGGCGCTCGATCAGTCTCGTCACCTGTAGCGCCGTCGAGCCGGTGGCGGCGTCGTAGTCGAGCCACGCCCAGAACGTCGGTGCGAAGAGCGGCGCGTGCAGGCCCGCCCAGTCCGGCGGCAGGTTCGGGGCGAGCTGTAGCCGGCCCGCGGGCAGGCTGAGCTGGAAGCCCTCCAGCGCATAGAGGATGAACCAGCTCGCCGGGTACGTCATGTACCACTTGCCCCACTGCCGCGTCCCATCGTCGGCGTAGTATGAGAGGTACTTGCTCCACGGGTTCTGCCCCACGAGGTACAGGTCGGCCTCGTGCCGGCGCATCCACTCGAGGCCCTCCGCGACGCGCCCCTCGTAGATGGCCAGACAGCCGAAGTAGGTATCCATGTACGGGACCCAGCAGCGCCGGGTAAAGGCCCACTCCCCATGCGCCCCCAGCTCGTTCGGGATCAGCTTGGGCTGGCGCGCCTCGAGCATCCGCAAGCCGGTGTCCACCACCGACGCGGCCGCCTCCGCCGGCAGCACCTCGGGAAGGCCGACGAGGTCCCGCACCCACTCCCCGGCCAGTTGCCCGAAGAAGAAGTCCTCCGACTCCTCATCCTTGTCGTTGGCGACCTTGCGCAGGTACTGCCCGTTCCAGAGGTGCTGCATCGTCCCGCGTAGAGCCTCGCCGTACCACGCGCCGCACCGCTCTGCTAGCTGCGCATCATCGCCTGCCCGGCCGATCTGCTGGCCCGCCCGCAGGGCCGCGAGCCACACGGAGGCCGTGTAGCAGAACGCCCCCTCATAGTGCCGGTAGTCCCAGGTCGAGCCCCCCTCGGGGATGTGGTCGCCGTCGCGGTCGCGGCTGCGCAGCCAGTCCATCGCCTGAACAACGTGCGGCAGCATCTCCCGCAGGAACTCGCCGTCGCCCGTCCAAAGGTAGTCCTTGTAGATCTGGATCACGAACGAGCACGCGAGGTCCGGCCACGCCGTCAGACCGTAGCTCACGTCGGCCTTGCCGATCGCGTCGCCAATGTTGCCGTCGAAGTGCGGCATCTCCCCATCGGTGCGCTGCAGCTCAGCGAACAGCCGCAGCTCCTTGCGGTCCAGCCGCGGGAAGAACGTCGCAGTCGCCGCGTGCGCGCATAGCCGCTGGTCCATGGTGCCGCACGAGCCCCACATGCTGGTGGGGCTCTCCATGGTGACGAACTCGTCCTGCGCCGTCCAGATGGTGTTGGCGGAGAGCACGAAGTCGTCGTTGATCAGCTTCCACTTCAGCCATGCCGGGAGGCTGGACTGCTCCACCAGTTCCTGCGGGCGCCGCGTCGCGGCCAGCAGCTCCTCCCGCCGCCGCGCCACCTCCACCGCGAGCGGCCACGCGTCCTCGACGTAGGCCGAGTAGGCGTGGCCCATGTTGAGCCGGCGGTCGCGCGTCCCGTAGCAGTTCGGCATGTGCCAGGCGAGGACGAAGGTCACCTCTGCGGCAGCGCCCGGCGCCAGCGTGCCGTGCGCGCAGAGCGCC
>Ga0315282_10012601_pt1 | contig 12911 bp, 10 predicted proteins | sample YL17G07_20_MG_FD_203693 | JGI IMG/M metagenome (GOLD analysis project Ga0315282, IMG submission 203693) | Sediment microbial communities from Yellowstone Lake, YNP, Wyoming, USA - YL17G07_20 | ecosystem: Environmental > Aquatic > Freshwater > Lake > Sediment | place: USA: Wyoming | collected... | reverse complement strand
ATCCGGAGGAAGAGGGATTTCGACTGCCTTACCCGCTGCAAAAGCTTCCCTGTCAATTCCCTGTCTCATGGGAGATGGGATGGACAGCACATGCTCGATGAGATCATCGGCGCTTTGCCGGAAGAAGGGTTCAGTAAATTCCATGGCTTGAGCGAGAAGAGCGAAGACTTCCCAGTTCGATTTGCTCTCCCCGACGGGAGGGATGACTGCTCTCGCACGCTGGATACAGTAATGGCCATAGGAACGATAGAGGTCGCTGTGCTCGAGAGAGGAGGTGGAGGGCAACACGATATCCGCATAACGAGCCGTGTCCGTCAGGAACCTCTCATGGACCACGGTGAACAGGTCTTCCCTGGCGAGCCCCTTCACGACCTGGTTCTGGTCAGGCGCGATGGCAGCCGGATTGGAGTGGTAAACGTACAGGCTTCGGACAGGAGGGTCATCCAGTTCGTTTAGAGCCATGCCGAGCTGGTTCATGTTGACGATACGAGTCTTTCGGGTCATGAAGTCCTCTCGAAGGACTTCCTTCATCGCAAAGGCTTCCGCGGTATTCGTGCCGGTAAGACAGCCCGCGCCTTTCTTACCATGGGCTCCCACAAGAGCAGGCAGGCAGACGATCGTACGAACCGACATGGCTCCGTTGCCGTATCGAGAGAGCCCGCTTCCGAGGCGGATAAACGGCCTTTTGGCCGTCCCATAGGCCTTCGCCATCGTTTCCAGGATCTCCGTCGAAAGGCCTGTCAGCATGGTCACCCTTTCCGGTGGGAAATCGGGAAGGATCTTCTCCTTCAACTCGTCAAAGCCCTGTACATGGGTAGCTGCGAATTCACGATCAATCCATCCGTTGCAAATCAGAAGGTGCATCAATCCGAGGGCGAGGGCGCCGTCGCTTCCGGGACGGACGATGAAGGTTCGGTCGACCACGGAAGCGGTAAGGGTTTCATAGGTGTCGATGAGCCAAACGGGTTTTCCTCTTTCTCTTGCCTTTTTTACGCCGTGGAGGAAATGGATATTTGTTGCTACCGCATTGATCCCCCACAGGATCACAAGATCGCTTTCAGCCACCTCATCGGGAGGAGGTGCGGGGGTGCTCCCCATGACAGCTCTCCAGCCCGCGTCCTTTGCGGGGGAACAGATCGTGCGGTCGAGGCGAGAGGCTCCCAGACGATGGAAGAAAGGGTGGCCAGAATTTCGCTGAATAAGCCCCATCGTTCCCGCAAAGGAATAAGGAAGAATGGCCTCGGGTCCATACCTTTCGATGATGTTCTTCCAGCCTTCGGCAATACGGCTAATGGCCTCTGGCCAGGAGATCGGGCGAAACTCAGCAGATCCTTTTATTCCCGTACGCAACAGGGGGCTGGTCAGGCGGAGAGGGGAATGAACGGTGTCCTGGTAGCGGTTCATCTTCGGACAGAGGGATCCCCTGGTGAAGGGATGCTCAGGGTCGCCGGTGACCTTAACGGCCTTTCCGTCAACTACCTCAACAATAAGACCGCACGTATCGGGGCAGTCATAAGGACAAACCGATCTTCTCATTTTTACGGGCAAGGGAGTCACCTCCTCTGAATGCGTACTTTTCAATAGTATATATGACTTTGCCGACTTCTTCAATCTCTCAATAGGCGGGTGGCCTCGCAATACCTCCCTTCCATATAGGAGTGGAGCCCCGGACCTGACCCGGGGCGGTGTTCTTCCGGCTAAAGCCTCGATTCCACGCGTAAGTGAGGGGATACCTATTCTCTGATTGTCATGTTGATTTTGGCCTCTAAATAAAATAAACTGTCCATGACAGTCTGCTTTTCCCCTCTCCCTCGATGGGAGAAGGCACGGGTGAGGAGGGTTGAGGTTCGCAAAAGAATGAGGGGACACAGGAGAACCCAATGGCAAACACGGTTACCGAAGGTTTCGTTATCAGGCCAGCCGTTGAAGGCGATGTGCCTTGTATTCTACAGTTCATCAGGAAACTGGCAGAGTACGAGCGCCTCTCCCATGAAATGGTGGCTACCGAGGAGATGTTGCGAGAGACCCTGTTCGGAGAGAGAAAGACGGCAGAGGTCATTATCGGAGAGTATCGGCAGTCCCCCGTGGGCTTCGCCATCTATTTCCACAATTACTCGACGTTTCTTGGAAGACCCGGCATCTACATTGAGGATCTTTATGTCAACGAGGACTATCGCGGTTACGGCTTTGGATTCGCCATGCTCCAGTATATTGCCCAACTGGCTAGAGACAGAAAGTGCGGCAGGCTCGAATGGGCGGTCCTGGACTGGAACGAACCGGCAATTCGATTCTACCAAAAGCTCGGCGCCGTGGCCATGAAGGATTGGACGGTCTACCGCCTCACCGGCGATGCCCTGCCAAGGCTGGCTCAAAGGGAGGACCTTGAGAATAGTCCGAATCACATTTGATCATTTGAAAGTAACAGGGATATCCCTTGCTTTCGGCGTCAAAAATTCCAATTGACTTCCTTACGTTAACTCATTATTATTTTAACAGGCTTGGGGGATTTGCCATCTTGCGTTGCACCCTAAAAAAAGACGGAATCGGGTCGTGGAACAATTGCACTTCTTAAAAAGAGATATTTTCAAAGAAGGCGGATCCAAAGTGCGCACCTATACTAAGCGTGACTACATTGAGGCCAAGTTCGCTCCTTTGTTGGGCGAAGAGCTTGAATTGGCAAATTTGGTCTCCTATGTTGGAAATAAAAGTGTACCAATTTTGCGACTTTATCGATACAAAGAAGCCTTCGCTTTGCGATTCGTTGATGAATTTATTTCGCGTTTTGGTTTGAATGAAGGAGACTATCTTTTTGATCCTTTCTGTGGAATGGGGACAAGCCTATTCGCCGCCTCTAAAAAGGGGATTCCATCAATTGGTGTTGACAAGCTCCCCATTGCATTGTTTGTTGCGAAGACCTTTCCACTTTTCTACTCTATTGAGCCTGGACAGATAAAAAGAGCATTTGAAGGCCTAAAAGCCAAAGTTCATCGGGCATCTCCCGCATCGATTGCATCGGATGTTGCCATTATGAAGGCAGCCTTCCCCGCTGATCTGCTCTCGAGTCTTCGGAGATGGAAAACAGTCATAGACGATCTGGAATTCCCCCTCAGAGATATATTCCTGCTTCTATTTTTCTCAATCTTGGAGCCGTGTAGTTTTACGTCAAAAGATGGTCAATTTTTGCGCCTGCTTCGGGACAAGAAGGTTGCTGTTCCTGAGGAAGCATTAGAGAAGAAAGCATATGAAGCGGAAAGAGACGTGGTACTCGTCAGGGATCTTAAATGGAATCAATCGATCCAGATTCCATCTGTGTATTCAGGGGATACGCGTGAGCTATCAGGAGTAGACTTTGTGCGGAAGCCGACTGCCATTATTACATCTCCCCCCTATGCTAATCGATACGATTATACACGCACATATTCTTTGGAACTCTGTTTTCATTTCATCCGAAATTTTGCTGAAATGAAGGCCTTGCGATTCGGTATCCTTCGTTCACACATCGAATCGAAAGTGGACTCTTCCGAACAGCCGTCACACCCGGTAGTCAAGGAAGTGGTGGATATTCTTAGAGAAAGAGGTAAGGCCCTCAATAATCCTCGGATTCCAGATATGCTCACGGCCTACTTTGTCGACATGCAGAAAGTGATCAAGGAATGGGCACGGGTCTTGGCAACAAAAGCAAAGGTTGCCATGGTGGTGGATAATGTAAGGTTTGAAGGAGAGTTGCTGCCAGTCGATCTTGTTCTCTCCGAGATGGCCGAAGCGGAAGGTTTTGAAGTGAACGAAATTATTGTGGCCAGGTACAAAGGCAACAGTTCCCAGCAGATGGGTAAATACGGGCGCATTCCAGTTCGAGAGAGCATAGTCATATGGACAAAAAAATAAAGGGTAAAAAGAGCGAAAACTCGAGAGAAGACTTTCGCAGCTGGTCATTAGATCAACTTGCAAAAAGCGAATTTTTCCATCAGAAACTTCATGAATGGGGGCTGCGCACGATAGCAAAGAGAATAGAGAGGACCAAAGGGGAAACCCTTGACTGGGACTTGAGCTCCTTAGAGATCTCAAAACAAGCCTGGGATAAGCTTATCCACCGAGGTATCAGACCAGTCATTGTCTTCGCCCATCCTGCCATTTTAAGATCAATCCACGGGTCCCTTGGGTACTACCGTATGCTTTCAATGGTTTCCCAGAAATCGATGAACCGAGTTGGCTTTTCTGCCGGTCGGTATGAATCGGGAAAGGCAGTCCCCTCAGAAGACACTGCACTTGCCATAGCCAAACACTTGAACCAGATTATCAGCCGTCTGGTCGAGCATGACGAACAAATCGATGCACGCGAACTCGATTTGTGGCGAGGAATGGCAGCAGGATCCCAGGCGCAAGGGTCATGGCAGAATGCGAAGGGAAACATCGTCGATGCCATCATCAAAGGTATGCTTCAGAGAAGACTCCGGGAAGAAAGGCTCGTTCTCGAAGAGGCTGAGGAAGCATCGAGGATAGAGTTGAAAGACAGGCGGACCGTAATATTCGCTGACGAGCCAGATGTGGCGTTTTACCAGTACAATGAAATTCAGGCTGCAGTCGAGATCAAGGGGGGTATTGACCCGGCTGGAGTTTTGGAGAGAATAGGAGCTGCCCTCAAGAGCCTTGGCAGAGTCAGAGAGCAGAATCCTCGCTCAACTACGATTTTAATCCTTCAAGGAGTTTCCCTAACGAAAAAAGCGAGGGATGACCTTGAGATCAACCGCCATGTTGTTACCGATTGGTTCACTGTCGAGGATGTTTTGGAGACCGAAAGCAAACGTCAACAGGTCTTCCGGCTCCTACGAATCTAACCAGAAGGAGCTCCCGTCTTTACAACAGGCCAAGACCCTGAACAGAAAGGACAAGACCATGGAAGAGAAAAAAATCCAACCCAAAAAGCTGACATTGGCGAATACGAAGCAGGAGATGTTGCAGGCTTACAATGAAGCGTTGAAGCGACTGGAGGCCCAGAAGGAGGCGGAACTGAAGCCGGAAAAGAGACTCGAAGAGAAAAAGGCAAAGGAAGTGGTTCAGGTGGCGGAATCCCTCTCCTCGGAGGGAATTGCCAAGGAAATCAGCACCCTGAAGGTTGAGGCAGGAAAAATGCTGGCTCAAATTTCGGATCGGCTGGACGAGGAGATTAATAAGTTCAAGGCTGTTCAGAATGCGGTGACCTTAAAGGAGAAGGAGCTTCAGGAGCTTTACGAAATTGAGAAATCGGCGATGACCCTGGCGGCACTCATCGAATCTCAGAACCAGAAGCGCCAGGCCTTCGAATCGGAAATGGGAGCTAAGAAAGAAGCATTGAGCGAGGAGATTGAAACCCTTCGTACCGAGTGGGAAAAGGAAAAAAATGATTATGAGGCCACGGTAAAAGAACGGGACGTGACGGAAAAGAAGAGGCGGGACCGTGAAAAGGAAGAGTACGAGTATGCTTTCAAGAGGGAGCAAAAGCTGGTAAAAGACAAATTCGAAGATGAAAAGGCCAAGCTGGAGAGAGAGATTCAGATCAAAAGAGAGCAGATGGAAGCGGAATTGAAGTCGAGAGAAAAAGTGATCGTCGAAAAGGAGGAAGAATTCAACGACTTGCGTAAGAGGGTAAATGCCTTCCCGAAAGAGATGGAGGCTGCTGTTACCAAGGCGGTAAAAGAGACAACGGAGAAACTGACCCTCGAGGCGAAGAACAGGGATGAATTACAGAAGAAAGAGTTCCTGGGAGAGAAGAATGTTCTCACAACCCGGATCGAATCCCTTGAAAAGACCGTCAAAGAGCAGAGTGAACGAATTGTGAAGTTTAACCAGCAACTGGAAAAAGCCTATCAACAGGTGCAGGATATTGCCGTCAAGACCATCGAGGGAACCTCAAGCCTCAAGGCCCTTGCCAATCTCCAGCAGTGGCTGAGCGAGCAAGTGAAGAAGTCCCCCCCGGAGAAATAACGGTTTTGGGGAAATGACTTCGGGTCAAACCTAAACAATACACTTTACATTGGATGATTTCTGGGGAGAGCATTTGGGTGGAGAGGCATTCCGGGGGAAAATTCTTAGATCCTTTAGGATTTTGCCTGACAGAATGGAAATGCCTGAGATCAGTGGAGAAGTACGTCAGTACGGAACGCGGAGATAATGCGCAACGGGAAGCTGTGACATAACAACAATGAAGTGTATTGTTTAGGTTTGACCCCAAGCCTTCTCCCATATGTTCCCGAGATTCGCTCCGGGGGACCTTACGAAGTTCTTCACTCATTTTGCTGCCTTCTGTTGATTACCCAACTTAATGCAATCGATCTTAGGTCAACCACCTTAGGAGTCACCACAGCGCGGCGTAGCCGCAACCGAACTCGAAGCACGAAACTCGAAATTCGAAACAAATTCGAATGACCAAAATTCAAACGATCAAAAGAAGTTAGAAAAAGATTTGCGCGAAAATCTTAACAAAATTTCAAGAAGCTGAACCATAAGTAAGCCCTGTAAAAAGGTCCGGAAAGGCCATCGAAGAGATTCGGCGTCGTTCCGAAGGAGAGATTGCTGAAAAAATACCTCTTCCGTCGATAGGCCCAATACGGAACGATCAATCCCATGGTCACAGGGATAAGAAGAGGGAAGAGTAAGTAGGTCTTATAGCTTTCCTTGAGGGTCCCGAGAAAACGAAACCGGATGTTTCTGAAGGCGGAGTTCGTAGCATTAAATCGAAGTGATTTGTAAATGAGAAACGGAAGAATTAAATAAAATACGACAACCAGTATCCCACCATAAAGAGGAGTGATACGCTCAATAAACATATAGGCAAGAAATCCTATGCCGATCACCAGGTTTCCCCTGAGAATGGCGCGCGGATTTCCTGTAAACTCAAAGGATTGGCCTGCCAGGGTTGTATTTGCATAGAAGTATTGGCGTGTTCTCACTTTTGCCCACGCTGCGTAGATTCCCAGGGTGATGATCGTCAGGAATACATTGACAATCCAGATCCGGAAGTACTCCTCTGCCGTTCCGGTAAACTTCAGTACGTAGTCCCGCACCTTCGGCTCAGTTTCTTCTTCCAGCGAGAGGATCAAGCTTTCGTCTGGTCTTTCCCATTCTTCCTTCACATGTTCTTCCTCAAATCGGCCTCCGCAACGGGGACAGAGGATATTCGCCTCCGTAGAATTGGCTTCCTCTATCAAAAAACCACAACCGCTGCAAACAAGTCGGGCCATTTCTTCCTCTTCTGTCAATACCTTCCGCTTTTGAAAATAGGAGGGAATGTGATACCTTTGCCCGTTGAAAAAACTGGAAGAACGCCAGGTATCTTGCCCCACATCTCGTCATGACCCATTTATGAAAGCGAAAATGCCCCGGCTCCCCAGGGGAGAGGCAAGGGTGAAAGGTATTATTTAAGTCCATACCATTGAGTGATCTTAGCTATCGGTTCACGTTCGGAACGGAACCGATTCACAGGGTTTTCACAGTCCGGATAGCCAATCGCAATGGCTATGATCATCAGCTTCGAATCCGGGATTTCCAGTATTTGCCGAATCACATCGGGATAGGCAATGGGAGCTACTTCCAGGCAAGTCCCCAGTCCATAGTGGACAGCCAACAGGGTGATGTTCATGGCCACCGAACCGCAGCCGAACAGGGCCCAGACATTTGGAAAATCGTCCAGATGATAAAAAGAACGGTCCATGGAAACGAAAATGACATCAGGGGCGTCAAAAAACGTTGTCATTCGGACATGCCACCCTCGCCTCTTATCCTTGTCTTTCCTGTCTATCCCCTGGATCTCCAACACCTTCCGACCCAAATTGCGTCGCCGAGCGCCATAGGGTTCCGGAAATTGCGTAATGAATGGGATATCGGGACGGGGTGCCTCCAGTGCCCTGTTCTCAAGAGATTCCTTCAATTGCCGAAGCTTCTCACCCCCCACGATGAAAAACTCCCAGGGCTGGGTGTTCGACCAGGACGGAGCCCTGATGGCAGCCTCGAGGATCTCCTCTAAAACCTTTCTCGGAACAGGATCGCCCTTAAAGGCCCTAATGCTCCTCCTTGTGAGAATCGCCTGAGCTAAGTCCATCCTCATTCACTCCTTTGACTTTACCGGCGTGGTTCCCGGGCCGCATTCTCACCGGCGATACGGCCAAAGGCAATACACTCAGCGAGGTTACCTCCTGTGGCAGGGTAGAGCATCCCGTAAATAGAGCCAAACTCTCCAGCCGCATAAAGTCTTGGGATCGGGTCCCCATCCGGTTTAAGCACTTGTGCTTTTGCGTTACGACGAGGCCCGCCCTGAGTGTTGGCACTCCCCGGCCAAATCTTTACGGCGAAAAACGGGGGCTCCTGAATAGGAATCAAGTGCTGTTTGGGACGATGAAACTCAGGATCGTCCCCCTGCTGGCAATACCTATTGTAGTCCTGCAGAGTCTTATTCAAAACGAACGGATCCATCCGTAATGGATCAGCCAGCGCTTGAACATCTTCTCCCTGAGCGATCCACCCTTTTCCCAACTCCTCCTGATTGTCCTTGCTCCACCGATAGAGACGATAAAGCATGGGTCCGTAAAACATGAAAGGTAAAGAACCCGCCTCGATTCGCTTTCGGTCAAAAATCCAGTAGCTCGGGATGCGAGGGTATTCCAACTTCTGGCTATCGTAGAGAGAAAGCTCGTAGTATAAGGTGTGGCGTTTATAGTTCTCATTCGTATACCTCTTCCCATATCGATCTACAATGATGTAGCCGCAGGAAATGCCTTTCCCTGCGCTGCTCACCCACTTCTTGAATCCCCTGGCTCCAGCAAAATCAGGACCCAGGGCAATGGGAAATTCCGGGAATTTGAGGACCCAGCCCGCCGAGCAGCAATTCATGTGCCATAACGAAGCTCCTGCTTCCTGGACCATTCGGATGCCGTCCCCCGTATTGGCTGGAGATCCTGCGAAGTAAGTCGGGTAAACCTTAAGATAGTTGAGCTTCATCTCTTCATTGAATTCAAATCCGCCAAGAGCCATGATGACGGCCTGAGATGCCCTGATGAGAATAGGTTTACCGTTGCATTGAGCTCTTACCCCCGTTATTTCCCGCTGGGCATTTGAGAGCAAGGTCTCCGCTTCGGTATCATACAGGACACGGATCTCCCTCATCCCCACCTGGCGTTTGAGAAATTTCATTAACCCACGCCCCCGTCCCCTAAAATGATAGACTTCGACACAATCGGAGCCAGGAAGATCGTGCTCTCCTCCTTTTGTTCTTAACTCGACTTTGCCTCCCAATCTGTCCACCCACTGTTTATTCTGAGAGGTATACTCTGCCCAAACCCGAAGGATCTCCCTGTCGGTCCAGCATAGTTCTTCATCGATTCTGGATAGAAGGTCCATGTATTGAATCGCTGAAGGTATATCTGAAGGACAAAGGAAGGCTCCGCCGGACATGGCACTGGTTGATAGATGATGATCAGGGGGTTGCTTCTCTAAGATAAGAACGCGGGCCCCCTTGTCGTGGGCTGTTATGGCAGCGGTTGCTCCTGCCGCTCCAAATCCTACGACGACGACATCTGCTGTCCGATCCCAGGGTATTTCATTTCCCACGGCATGAATCCTTCCTTTTAAAATGGCTCAATCACTCCATTTTTTCGGAATCCATCGATGGATTCCCTTGAATAACCGAGGCCTTCTAAAATTTCGATTGTATGTTGCCCATACAGCGGGGCGGCTGCTGGAGATTCACAGGGAGTCTCGGAAAATTTTATCGGGGCACCGAGTTGTTTAATCCTGCCTAAAAGAGGATGAGGGGCCTCCGTTACCAAACCACGGCAGGCCACCTGTGGATCCCGAAGAGCGTCTTCTACGGAATTAACCGGGCCACAGGGGATGTCAGTCTCCCGTAACTCCTTGATCCACTCACCCCTCGTCTTTGTGGCAAAGGACTTTCTAAAATATTCAAAGATTTCCTCTCGTCCTGCTCCCTTATCGAATTGGCGCGCCACGAAATCCTTTCTTCCCATCAGAACACAAAGCCTTTTCCAAAAGTGCGGTTCGACGGCGGCGATGGTTATATACCTTTCATCTTTTGTCTGATAGGCATTGTAGAAAGGGAAGGTAAAGGAGGAGAAGTCATCGTCCTCCACAGCAGGCGTCCCGCCGAGGAAGTGCCGCATCGCCTTCACGTTGAGACAACTCATCAAGGCATCGAGCATCGATACATCAATATACTGTCCCTCCCCTGATCTCCGGGCATGGATCAGGGCCGACAAAACGCCGATCGTTGCGGTGAACGCGGTGATCGTATCGCTCAGAAATATCCCTGCGGGCACGGGATCAGATCCTTTGATAGGGAGTAAACCGGCCATTCCGATCTGATTGATGTCATGGCTGGAGAAATTCCTGTAAGGACCCTTCTGTCCGAAACTGGAAATCGAAACGTAGACCATCTTGGGATTGATTTTCTTGATGGTCCCGTAACCCATCCCTAAACGCTCACCCACTCCAGGACGGAAGCCCTCTACGAAAACGTCTGCCCTCCGGGCTAATTTGTAAAAAATGTCTTTCCCCTCTTCTGAATTAACATCAAGGGCAATACTTTTTTTGTTTCGGTTGAGAGCGAGGTAGCGGGCCCCTGTGTCCCGACCGATCGGTCGCATCGTGGCCGAAGGGACCCGAGGGGGTTCTACAGTGATCACCTTCGCCCCTAAATCAGCCAGCATCAGGGTGCAGAATCTCCCGGGTAAATACCGGGATAAGTCGATGACGGTGATACCATGACAGGGTCTCATGATGGTAAACCTTCAGGAGACCTCAGGAGTTGCAGGGCCGCAGGGATAGCAACAAGAGCAGCTCCCACGAGGCTACTGATGATCTCCGGATAAAAGAGAAGCAGACCTCCTGCAACAAACAGGATCCGATTAGGCAGACTCACTTTGTAACGCATCCACCCAGACAGTCCGCATGCGATGAACAGCGCTCCAAGGAGTGTAGAGAGGGTCATGATGACGGTTTGGGAAGGAGGTCCGTGCAAAACGAGAGCGGGGTTAAAGACAATAGCGAAGGGCAGCAGGTAAAGAATAATGCCTATCCTCATGGCGCTCAGACCACAGCGCATCGGATCACATTGAGCAATACCGGCTGCCGCATAAAAAGCCAAACCGACGGGGGGAGTAATCGGGGCAAGGACCCCCCACCAGAAGCAGTAGAAATGGGCTGCCAATGGATCGGCTCCGAGATGAATCAATAGCGGTATGGCAAAGACATAAACCAATACGTAGACGACGGTTGTTGTGACCGCCATTCCCAGAACAAGGCATACAAAAGCAGTAAGGATCAGTGCAATCGTCAGACTGCCTCCGGACAACTCAGTGATAAGGCTGATGAGCTGACTCTGAATGCCGGAGATATAGAATCCACCGATGACGATTCCTGCAGCAGCACAGATGATACCGACCATGATGCTGCTATTTGCACCTCTTTCTAAAGCGGTAAGAATCTTTTGAGATGTGAGACGCGTTTTCTTTCGAATCATAGATAGGGCCACCACTGCCATGATTGCGGCAACCGCTGCAATTCTGACTGGATAGCCTGATTCAAGGAGCCACGTTAAAAGGATAAGGGGTATTAGCACCGTGTAACTGGCCTTCACGGCATCCCAGCGTCTTGGCCTCTCCTCCTGAGGCAATCCCCTCATTCCGGTCTTTTTCGCCTCAAAATGGATGAAGAAGAATAGACTGGCATAAAAGATAACGGCGGGGATCACAGCCGCCAAGGCAATATCCCAATAAGACACTCCCAAGAATTCGGCCATCAGAAAAGCCGCTGTACCCATGACAGGAGGCATGATCTGCCCCCCGGTAGAAGTGCAGGCTTCAATGGCACCCGCAACCTCAGCCCTGTACCCTATCCTCTTCATCATGGGGATATTGAATGGACCATCTGCAACCACATTCGCAACAGCGCTGCCGGAGATCGTACCTATGAAAGCGCTGCTGAATACAGACACCTTCGCCGGGCCGCCTGACCATTTTCCAGCAATGGCGACGGCCAGGTTGATGAAAACATCCGCAGCCCCGGTCTCCACCAAAAATTCTACAAAAATCAGAAACAGAATCAGATAATCGGTCACGACTCCCATGGGTATGCCGAAGATCCCCCAATCCTGCATGGAGATGACTTGAATCATCATACTCCATGGGACAGAGGGGCCGCGGAGGAACCCGGGAAGGGATTCTCCAAGAACGCATAGGGCTATAACCAATCCGGAGATAATGATCATCACCCAACCGATCTCGCGACGGGATGCCTCCATCACCAAGAGGATCACGATCGTCCCCCACACGATATCCATCGTTGAAGGAGACGGCAACCTCTGCTGGAAGGCTTCATAATTATGACCAGGATAAAGTAAACAAAATATTGAAAGGGCCATCAGAAAAAAATCGACTATTGAAAATAGGTTAAATCTGGAGTTCCAGGATTTTCTTCCGATGGGGCGGTGGGTGAAACATAAAATTAAAAGCAATGTGAGGCAAAACACCCGCTGCAAAAATGGGTCGACCTGGCCGAAAACCCCTGTATAAAGGTGGTAAACGCTGAGGGTTAAGGCGAGGCTTAAGATGAAAACGGCTAAGGGGAGAGGGATGAGCAACTTTCCCTTCTGTAAGATGACCTCTGTCATCGTTAAATTTTCTTCCATGTCGCCCCTCTTTTTCTCTTACTTCATCATCTTTCGATCACGCCAATACTTGACGGCCCCTGGATGCCATGGGATGGGTTCCATAATCAGGGCATCGGCAAGGACATCCAGATTCTTGAAATCCGCTGCGATTTCGCGATAGCTTTTCCCGTCATCAAGAAACGCTGCATAGAGAATGTTATAGACCACATCATCCGGCATTTTCTGATTTACGCAAAAGAGATTGATCGTGCCGAAA
>Ga0315282_10012600_pt1 | contig 12911 bp, 13 predicted proteins | sample YL17G07_20_MG_FD_203693 | JGI IMG/M metagenome (GOLD analysis project Ga0315282, IMG submission 203693) | Sediment microbial communities from Yellowstone Lake, YNP, Wyoming, USA - YL17G07_20 | ecosystem: Environmental > Aquatic > Freshwater > Lake > Sediment | place: USA: Wyoming | collected... | reverse complement strand
ATAGATGCCGACCAGACCGATGAAGACCTTCAGGAGAAGGGGATCATAATGAACGACCCTCTCCCGCAACAGGATGGCCATGGCCTGCTCCGGAGTGTACGGAATTCTTTTGTAGATTCTCGGGGTTGTCATCGCATCATAGGAATCAGCGACCTGAATGATCCTTCCGAAAAGGCTCACATCCCTTTTCCGGAAAAGCTTGGGATATCCGGAGAGGTCCGACTTGAGGTGATGGTCAAATATCCCCACTACCATCTTGGGATTGATCTCCCCCAACTGCTTCAGATTGAGGACGATCTCAACGCCCATCAGGGGATGCATTTTCATCAGGTCCCATTCCGATCCATCGAGGGGACCGGGTTTATTCAACATCTCAAGCGGAATTTTTGACTTTCCCACATCATGAAGCAAAGCGGTGACTCCGAGCTCGGTGAGCGTTTTCCGGGAGAACCCCAGGCGCTTACCGATCGCCATGGAGTAGATGGAAACATTGACGCAATGGTTGAAGGTGTATTCATCATAATGTTTGATGGTCGTCAAGCCGAGGAGAATCGATTCATCTTCCATGACCAGAGAGACAGCATTCTGTGCGAGGCGTTTCAGCTTCCTCACATCGGCGTACTGTTTCGCATTGATTTTGGTGATGACATCTTTGACCGACCCGATCGTCTCGAAAAAGACCCTCTTCCCAATCTCCCGGCTGTCCTCCTTGCGGAGAGTCATCCCCGCCTCTTCTCCTTCAAAGACCTCAAGAGGATAGATTTCAATCGAGAAAATCTCATGATTCCACAGGTGATCGTTCAGTAGCGTCGCATTCTGCTCATTCTTTTCCTCAAGGTTCATCAATGTGTAAATGAATTCTTTCAGGCTCCCTTCATCCAGCAGGCCCTTAAGCGTCACCTCCCCGATCATCCGCCTTTTCCACTGGGTGAGGAGATATTTGAAGCTGGTAAACCCTTCCACCGAATAGCGAAGCCGCTGGTCGTTGAGAAAAAGGTCGTCCTTAACGACTTTCAGGGAAAGGGTGCCCTCCCTCTCGATCAAGGCGTTGATGGTCTGGAGGGATTCCTGGACGAACTGCTGAAGGGCCACATTCTTGGAATCGTAGATCTGGGAGATTTTCATGAGGACATGAAACTTCGTGACAAGGTTATTTCCGAGTCTCGATAAATCGGGTTCCATGACTTCTGACGTCCTCTTGCCTGCCCTTTGAGGTTGAGATACGGCTTCACTCGCTTCCATTTTTTCAATCTCCTCTGCTAGTTAGAAAATAACGTGTCCGTGTCCGTGATCCGTGTCCGTGATCCGTGTCCGTGATCCGTGTCCGCCCAACTGTCGATTTTCATGCTTCGAGGGTGCCCGAACAACCCCACCGACCGGCCAAAGCCTCCACTCCCACACCTTCTGAGACCTTCGTCGATTAGCCGTTTGGTCGATTGGCCGCGTCATTTGACCACGAGACGACCTGACTATGCGACGACACGACCATCGCCTTTTTCTCCCATCAATTTGAGCGCTTTGGCGGCGCACTGGCGCATTTCATTCCATTTCGCCCTTTGAAACAGGCTTCTCTTCCTGGCGATTTTCTTCAATACGGGAATCGACTCCTCGGATCCTGCTTCAACCAGGGCCCTGAAGAAGGAGGCTTTTTCTTCATAGTCCCGATTCAGAAAATCCTTGGAAAGGACGATCTCTGTGAGGGGCCTCACGGCTTGATCTCTCGCTGCCCTCGCAAAAAGGAGAGAAGCCTTCCCCCGGATTCCGGGCGCCGGATCTTTCATGAACTTCTGGAGCAGATCCTTGCCCTTCTCTCCCACCTTGCCGAGCACCTCGATTGTTTCCTCCCTCACCTTCCGGTCCTCGTGATGGACGAGACTCCCCAGATATTTTATTGTGGATGGATGTCCCACCTTCTCCAGGATCGAAAGGATCTGGCCCACAACGATGGCGTTGCGATCCGAAAGAAACCTTGCCAGGGGCTGGATATCGTCCCGGGAGAGCTCAACCAGCCGGTCACAGACCATTTTTTTCCACTTCCCGGATTCCAATCCCCCGAGCAGCTGGCAGAGAGGATCGACTGCCTGCTTCTCAAGGAGCTTGAAGTACTGGAGGATCGATGCCGAATCCGCCTCTCCATTGGCCTTCATGGCCTTTCCCAGGAGTTCGATCGCCTGAGGCCTTGACGACGCCTCGAGAATACGGCGGATGGCAAAAATCTGTTTATCTTTCAGGACCATCGACTCCATGGTTTCGGTCAACCTGTTAAGGATGGCCACAGCTCTGGCCACCTCCCCCTGCTCCAGGAGGGATTCGAGGGTTCGCTCAAAATAGGCGATCATGTTCTCGTAGGCATCCATATCCTCGCCGAGGTGAAGGAGGATCTCAATGAGATTATCAATCAGAATGTAGAGGTACCCCGGTTTTCGCTCCGATTGAGCCTCTCTGTCGATCTCCTCGATTTCTTCGGGCGTAAGTTGACAGGCCTGGGCAAGGGATTGGCCGGGCGAGGGGTTGATAACCTGTTTGATCCCTTCGGTGACCAAGACAGGAGAATCCTTCATTTCGCTCTCACCGCTCATTTCGTGAAACCATTCGTTCGAAAAGCCTCGATACTCCGGCCTCTGTGCCAGATCTTCTCCGGTCGCGGGGACGAGGACACTGCCGCTTTCCAGAAATTCGTCGATCGTGATAAAGTCGATATGGGTAAAATCCCTCCCCCAGAGCAGAGTGACAAGATCATCCTCCATGCGATTGACGAGATCGCTTTTTCGCACGATATCGAGGAAATCAACCATCTCTCTGAACTCCAGCCCCCTGTAAAATCGGAGTTCCCGGATGCCGTCCCTGAAGAAAAGAAACGCAAGGCTCTCCTTCACATCCTGACTTTCATAGACCACCTTGCCACGATAGAAAAACCGGTGCTCTCCAACCTGCAGGGAAAAGGAGTCGAATTCTTCAAAGTAGCGATCAAAATCAGCCTTTAAGCGATCCAGAAATTTTGAGAGAATGGGATGATTGGCTTCATAAAGACGATAGGCCTTGAGAGCCTGGAGAAAGCTCTGGATCAATGTTTTTGCGGACTTCACTCCCTCCTCGACCTCCTTGTCTTCAAACTCATTTCCCTTATCTGGCAATTTCTTCACCCGACTCGCCCTCCCATTCCTGATAGCTCAATGTCCATTGGTTAAGGCTATGATGCCGGTTCTGTTAGCGGGGCAAGTCGCTGGGCTCAAAATCTTTGGCCCTAACCCTTTGCCCTTGAACCAAACTGCCATCTTAACCCTGACCCAAAGACAATCTATTGATCTTTGTACCGACCATGCCGGTGAGGATCATCCGTTCCCTTCTCAGATTTCGGTTATCTGAAATTGTTTAGAAATCACGGTTTGGTATTTGGGATTTCCATCTCCAGACTGATGCCCGTCCCCTCCTTTCAGGAATCGGTCCAGCTCCGATTTAAGGACTTTCCAGCCTTTTCCGACCTTTGCTCCCTTGATCTTCCCCGTGTAGAGGCACTTCAGATAAGTAGGGCGTGAAATTCTTAGGTAATGGCATGCTTCCTGGGTCGTCAGAACGAGATCATCTCTTTCATTTATCATGGTTTTCCACCCGCTTCCTTTGAGTTTACATTACTTGATAGCATTTTCTATACCAAGTTCATAGTTATCACTTAACTCATCGATCTAAAAAGCGATTTTTATATTTCCTATTTAATGGCCAGGAAGGGAGATGACATTTTTTGGCGCCTCCAGGCGGAAAAAATCGATGAGTGGGGTCAGGGCAGACAGAAAGATAGCAAGACAAGGAGATTGGGAGAAAATACAAATGCGGATTGCGTGATGCGGACTCTTGAAGGCTCAGATCGGCAATGACCAATGACCAGCGACTATTACAAACGTATTAAATGAGATGCTGAACCGATACTGAATCAAGTTCAGCACAAGGTTCAGCATGACAGTCTTTTTTAGTGTTCTGAAAATGTGTTAGAGACAAATTCGCAGACTTTTTATGTGAGAATCTAACAAGACACCTATCCTTTCGTGTTTTCTCCTCAACCCTTTGTTTACCGGAATTTCTCTTGACAACCAGAGGAAACAGAGGTATAACTTAGTCTACAAATGTAGACCATCATTGACTTTTTAGGTTGACCACCGTGCCTGCGCGCTGTAGCGCTTCGGTGCGCAAGTGTGCCGACCCATGATGCTTTGGGAATCAAAATGGAGAATAGAACAAAACTGACTTCAACACAGAAAAAAGTGCTTGATTTTGTAAAGGATTATCTTGGAGGAAAAGGATTTCCGCCAACCCTTCGGGAGATTGCCTCACACTTCAGGTTGAAGGGCCCCAAGGCTCCCCAGAAAACTCTCAATATCCTCGAGAGGAAGGGGTACCTCCGAAGAGTTCCGGGGAGTTCGAGGGCCATCGAGATTCTGAACCCTCAAACGGGCAGGCACAGTGACCTGCCCTACGAAAACGCCCTTTCCATCCCAATCGTAGGGAATGTGAGGGCAGGAGAGCCTATCCTTGCCGTCGAGAATATCGAAGGCTACGTCCACTTCGATAGAAGCCTTGTTTCCTCGGAAGATGTCTTTCTTCTCCGGGTTCAGGGGGATAGCATGATCGAAGCCCACATCCAGGATGGAGATTTTGCCCTCGTGAAGCCTCAATCCAACGCAGAGAATGGAGAGATTGTTGTGGCTTTGATTGATGATGAAGCGACGGTTAAGAGGATATTCCAGAAGAGAGATTTAATAAGGTTGGAACCTGCCAACCTAACAATAGAACCCATTGTCGTCAAGAGGGGAGAAAAAAGGGTCAGCATCGTGGGAAAAGTGATCGGCATTTTCAGGAAACTCTGAAAGAAGGGTTCAAGGATTCAAGGGGTCAAGGGTTCGAGGAGTAAAACAGGAAATATTTTTTCTCGCTATTCCCCACTTGAACCCTGGGTCCATGGAACCCTTGACCCCAGGTGTCTTATGGACGACCGCGTTATTCTTCACATGGATATGGATGCATTTTTTATCTCAGTGGAGCAGAGGGATCAACCATCGCTCCGGAGAAAACCTGCTGCTGTCTGCGGGTCCCTTTCCCGGAGCGTGGTCACCTCAGCCACCTACGAAGCAAGGCCCTATGGAATTCACGCAGGGATGCCGGTCCAGGAGGCGAAAAGGCGATGTCCGCAATTGATTCTCGTTAAGGGGAATCACACCAAATACACTGAGACCGCAGCCCGGATCTTTGCCATACTGAAGGATTACACACCCCTTGTGGAAGTGGCCTCCATTGATGAGGCCTCTCTCGATATCACCCGGTCCCGACTCCTTTTCAAATCTCCTCTCCACATTGCCCAATCGATCAAAAATCGGATCCGCGAGACAGAGCACCTTACCTGTTCTATCGGGATTGCGCCCAACAAACTTCTCGCAAAACTTGCGAGCCGTTTTAAAAAACCGGACGGCATGTTCATCATTCAAAAAGAAGAAGTGGAAGAAACGCTAAGAGATCTTCCTGTGTCGAGACTCTTCGGCATTGGTCCAAAGCTCGAGGAGGAATTGAATTCGATAGGCATCTTTACCTGTGGTCAATTAGCCAAATTTCCAGCTCCGCTGCTCACGGCAAGGTTCGGGGTGATTGGCCCGAGGCTTCAAGAAATGGGCCTGGGACTGGACGATAGCCCGGTTATCCCTTTCGATGAGGAAGAGGATGCCAAATCGATCAGCCACAGCGTCACCCTTGAAGAAGACACCCTGGATTTGGGCTTGCTCAGGAAGGTCCTTCTCCAACTTTCGGAGAAGGTTTCGAGAAGGATGAGAAGAGAGGAATTCTATGGAAAGAGGGTTACCCTGACTGTTCGTTATTCCGATTTTTATACTTTCTCCAAACAGAAGACTTTTTCCAGACGCATCAACAGCGGCAATGAGATCTTTCGTCATTCCCTTGAGATTTTTCAATCGATCCCTCATCCCAAACCGATTCGGCTTCTCGGGGTCGGGGTATCCCTCCTGCAGAAGGGGTGGCGTCAATTGGACCTTTTTGAGAAAAGGGAAAGGAAAGACAATCTCCTCAGGGCAATGGACCGAGTCAACGAGCGATTCGGAGAATGGTCCCTGACCTGGGCCGAACTCTTTTGATGGCGGATTGAAATGCCTGAATTCCTCGATTCCTTATTGCGGAATGCGGAATCTCCTCGAGATGCCCTCCACGGTTGTGTATCCTGTTTCCGAAGTCCGGGTGGACAAAGACCAACAGGTCATGTCCACCACGGGTTTCCTCATCATGGATGCATCACCGGATTTTATGCCGCGTGAGAGGGACGTTGTTGACTAAGTTGACCAGGGCTTACAGGGCAGGCGCTTCTTTCAATCGTCTTTTTGCTGAAGTCGGTAACGCCTTTCCCCGTGCCCAAGGTTGCATAAGAGAAATTCAACTTATGGAAGGGATGGGGACAGAGTGGATTATTGATTCTATAAAATGAGAGGAAAGGGGAGCTTGTTCACAACAGGTGTTTCTCCATGAAGCTGAAGTAATTGCCCATCCCAACAATGATATGGTCGAGAATGCGAATGTCCATGGTACGGGTTGCCTCCCCAATGGTGTGGGTCAACCGTTTGTCTTCCTCGGAGGGCTCGGGATGGCCGCTCGGATGGTTGTGGATCAGGATCAGGCTGCTCGCATGGTGAGCAAGGGCTCCTTCAATGATCCGCCTCGGATAAATAAAGGCGCGATCCACTGTTCCTTCGTGGATCACCTCGTGGTGAAGGACCTCATTCTTGGTATTGAGATAGATCACCATGAAAGCTTCATGGGGAAGCCCTGCCAGCATTACCTGTGCGTAGTCGACAACAGCCTGAGGTGAAGAGAGCAGATCCTTTCGATCCATCTTCTCCGCAAGGTATGCGCCATAGAGTTCCTTGACCAACCGGATAAGGGTTGCCGAAGGGGGGCCAATGCCAGGGACAGCGTCCAGTTCATTCTGATTGGCATTGAAGATCCCGGAAAGAGAACCGAACTGTTCCAGAAGATCTTTCGCAATGGGTTTGACGTCCCTCCGGGGAATCGCGTAGGTCAAGAGAAGCTCCAGGAGCTCATAATCGTGGAAGCCCTCTGCGCCGGCCTTCTGGAATCGTTGTCTTAAACGATTTCTATGCCCAAGGTAATCTGGCTTCTCTTTCGAATTCTCCGCCATGAGACCGTCTCCGGAAAGGGGGGGCCTTTTCACAGCGAATTCCTGATGGCTTATAATTTATAGCTTCGGTTTCTGCATTGAGCTATAAGCCATTCGCCGTCTATTTACTCACTTTATGGGAAAAAAATACTCATCTCCTCGCGCCTGGAAGCCTTTTGCTTTCTTTGAAACTCCATAAGGGTCGATCTGCTGGTAGAGGTAAACGAGCGGTGCCTCTTCATAGATCTCCTGCTGGATCTCTTTGTAGAGCTCCAATCGCTTCTTCTCATCCAGGACGGTCCTGGCCTTCATGATCTTTTCCTTACGCTGCCCCTGCCTCACTTTTCCCTTCCATTTGGAGAGGGGCTTATGTATAATGAAATTCCACCAGAATCTTATTGATTCTATACAATTTGTCAAGTCGATCGCTGCATTCGAACGGCCTCTTGACATCGCTGGCGTAGATCAGTACAATGGGTATCGATAGAAAATCTCGTCTCATTTGCAGAAAGGAGGAGCATCATGAGTATCAGAAAATCGGGTCTACTTTTCTTCGTTTTGATTCTCTCTGTTTTAAGCATTACCTCCACCCTTTTCGCCGCCGAAAAAGAGATCAAGATCGGCGTCCTCTATCCCCTGTCCGGAGCCCTCGCAACCATTGGGAGAGATCTGCAGAGGGCTGCCGAGATGACGGCGGATCTCGTCAACAATAAGACCCCTGGCATCGACATGCTCATGGCACAATGGGGAGGAATTCCCGGCCTGGGCGGCGCAAAGATCAAGCTCATCTTTGCCGACCATCGCGGAGAACCGGACCGTGGGGCAGATCTTGCGAAACGTCTTATTCAGGATGATAAGGTCGCTGGCCTAATGGGTGCCTACCAGAGCTCCGTAACAAAGACGGTGAGCGCGGTGGCGGAGCGCTATGGAGTTCCTATGATCAACGACTCTTCTACCTCTCCCGATCTCACCAAAAGAGGGTTCAAATGGTTCTGGCGATGTACACCCCATGATGAATATTTTAACAAGGACCTCTTCGAACTCCTGAAGGGACTGACGCAAGGAAAGGTGAAAGGGGTCAAAGCCGTCTCCAAGGATCAAATCAAGAACCTGGTCTATGCCTGCGAAAATACGGAATGGGGTTCCAGTGTGGCAAAGAGCCTGGAAGCTTTTGCCAAGGAGTATGGTTTCAGTATCACCAAGGGGATTCTCTATGACTCCAAAGCACCTGACTTAACCTCCGAAGCCCAGGCCCTCGTTGCTGCAAAGCCCGACTGTATGCTCTTCGCCTCTTATCTGGCCGACTCCATTCTCATGATTCGAACCCTGAAGGGAATGAAGGCAGCGCCACGTTTCTTCTGGGGACAGGATGCAGGATTCGAGATGGCCGATTTTTCCAAGACCCTCCGAGCGGATACCCATGGAGTTTTGACCCGAACCGTTTTCATTGCCAAGATCGCCAAGGTGAAGAAGATCGCCGGCCAGATCAATGAGCTTTATAAAAAGAAGTATGGTGACGATTTGACCGGGGCAACCGGTCGATCGGTTGTGGGCGTTCAGACCTGGGCCTATGTGTTGAACCGAGCTGCCTCAACGGATCGCAAAGCGATCCAGAAAGCGTGCAATGAGATTGACATTCCCGGATATGAGCTCGTCATGCCCTGGGAAGGAGTCAAGTTCGACGCGACCGGTCAGAACGTTAAGGGCAGGGGGCTGATCGGGCAGTATCAATTGACCAAAGAGGGAAAGATCGATCTGGAAATCATCTATCCCTTCGACCTTGCCACGGCAAATATGATTTATCCTTTCCCTGGCTGGAAATAAATCGAGGAGCAGGGGCCCTTTGAGCCATCGGGTCTCTGCTCCCATTTTTTCCTTTTCTTGAAGTGGGGTGTACGAAATTCCAAATTCCAAGCGCCCAATCCCAAATAAGCATCAATGTCCCAATTGATGAATTCGTAAAAAGTTGAAAAGGACTAATGATCGTCATTCCGGCCCCGGTCTTCACCGGGGGAAACTCCAGCCGGAATCCGGTGATCTTAGGTAGTTGTGAAAATACTGGACACCGGTTTTCACCCCCGGATTAAGACATTCCGGGGCAGGCTTTGAGACGACTTTTTACGAGAGCGTCAAAATTCGAAACCGGACGAAGAAATACATTTCGAGATTTGGGTCATTTGAGTTTGGGATTTGTTTCGAATTTCGATATTCGGATTTCGGATTTTTGGGGTTCTCCTATATGATCGTTATCGATGCCGTTCTTCAGGGAATCCTGATGGGCCTTCTTTTCGCCCTCGTGGCCCTCGGCCTCACCATCATCTTTGGAGTGATGAACATCGTCAACTTCGCCCATGGCGAATTCCTGATGGTTGGGATGTACACAGCCTACTGGACAAGCCTCCTTCTCCATGTCGATCCTCTTATCACCCTTCCCGCCTCGGTAGCGGTGGGGATGCTTCTCGGATTGGCTTCTTACTACTGGCTGGTCAAATATCTCCTCCGGGGACCGATGGTTGCTCAGCTTTTCGGGACGTTTGGGCTGATGCTCTTCCTAAGATATCTGGCCCAGTTCCTTTTTGGGACGGATTACCGGATCGTGCAGAAGGGCCTCCTTGTAGGAAAAACGCTTTCTCTCGGCCTCTTCCGATTCGACTGGACGAAGACCGCCGCCGCCATGCTGAGCCTCCTTGCCTTTCTCTTCGTTCACTACCTCCTTCATCGAACCAAACTTGGAAAGGCCCTCAGGGCGACAGCCTTAAACAAAGAAGCCGCATCCTACATGGGGATCAGAACAGAGAGGATGAACGCCCTTGCCTGGGCCATCGGTGGTGGGACCGTCGGCGTCGCCGGAGGACTGCTTGTCAATTTCTGGTATGTGTATCCCACCGTGGGACTTCTCTTCGTCATGATCGCATTTGCATCTGTTGCTCTGGGTGGGTTCGGGAGCATCCAGGGAGCCTTTTTCGCGGGCGTCCTCATCGGGATCATCGAAATGCTCTTCCCGGTCTTTGGCCATCTCATCGGCTCCGATTTTCTGGGTCCCCACTTTAAATTTACCGTGGTCTATTTCGCCTATTTCGTCATCGTTGTTCTACGGCCTCAGGGATTGTTTGGATGGAAGCATTAAGAGACGCTTTCGACTTCAGGGACTTCTCAAAGGCTGAGCGAATCGGCCTCGTCCTTTTCACGATTTTTCTTCTCATCTTCCCATGGCTCGGAGCGGGATCCTTTGTGAAGGTCGTGGTAATTCAGTTTCTCCTGTTTTCCCTTTTCGGCATGGGATGGAACACCATCGGTGGTTATGGTGGGCAGGTGGAGCTCGGTAAGGCTCAGTATGTCGGCCTTGGCGCCTACACCGTTTCCCTGATGATGGTCTGGTGGAGCATTCCGTTCTGGGTCTCCATGCCGATCGGCGTGGGAATTGCCGTCGGGTATTCGTTCATCATCGGTTACCCGCTCTTCCGGCTGAAAGGCCATTACTTCGCCATTGCAACCATCTGCACGTCTCTCGTCCTTCAGGATATCTTCATCAACTGGAAACTCGTCGGAGCAGCCAAAGGGATCGAGCTCCCCATCCGGGAGCATCCCGATTTTCTCTACATGCAGTTTAAATCGGATACCTACTATTTCTATTTCATCATGGCCCTCTTTTATACTGCCATTTTCTATATGAACTGGTTCCGGAAGTCCAAACTCGGATATCAACTCCGCATGATCAAAGATGATGAGGAGGCTGCCGAGAGCCTTGGAATTGACGCCCGATGGTGCAAGATCAAGGCTTACTCCATTGCCTCAGCCTTCGTGGCCGTGGGAGGGGGATTCCTTGCTGTTTACAATCTCTATATCGATCCTTACTCGGTCATGGATCTCGATCTTTCGATTAAGATCGCTCTCATGGCGATGCTGGGAGGAGCAGGCTCCATGTGGGGACCGATCATTGGCGCGGCCTTCCTGGTTCCCCTCGACCGTTTCCTGGGCAGCTGGCTCGGCGGCCAGAAAGGTCTGATAGGAATCGACTTTATGATCTACTCTGCCCTCATCATGGTCGTCTCAGCTTATCAACCCCGTGGGTTTTGGGGCATCATTGAACAGTTTCGAAGAAAGAGTGCATAACCGTGGCATTCCTTGAAGTCGTCGATCTCGTCAAGGATTTCGGTGGACTGGTGGCCAATAACCACGTCTCGTTCCATATCGACCAGGGCGAGATCGTCGGCCTGATCGGCCCGAACGGCGCCGGAAAGACGACCCTGTTCAACTGCATCGTCGGTTACCACAAACCCGATTCCGGAAAGGTGACCTTCAAAGGAAAGGACATCACAGGGTTCAAGCCCTTCATGACGAACCGGGAAGGGATCGGGAGGACCTTTCAGCTCATGAAGGTCGCGGCAGGAATGACCATCCTCGAAAACGTGATGGTGGGAGCATTCTGTAGGAGCGATGATCGCAACGCCGCTCAACAGAAGGCCTCCGGGATTCTAGAATTCCTGGGACTCGACGAAGTCAAAGAATATCATCTCAACGAACTTCCCATTGCCAGCCAGAAGAAGGTGGGATTGGCAAGGGCCCTGGCAACCCAACCTGACCTCTTCATGCTCGATGAAGTGGCTTCCGGCCTCAACCCGAAGGAGACCGAAGAGCTGGTGAGCATCCTGAAGAGGATCCATCAGGAGAAGAAGATTACCCTCTTTCTTATTGAGCATATCATGGAGGTGGTCATGCCCATCTCGCAAAGGGTGATCGTCCTCGATGGGGGCGAGAAGATTGCGGAAGGGTTGCCCCGGGAGATTGTGAAGAATGAACGGGTGATCAAGGCCTATCTCGGAGAGAAGTATGCTAAAGGTCACTGAGATCGAAGTTCGATATAGTGGCGTCCCCGTTATTCATGATGTCTCCCTCGATGTGAACCGGGGAGAACTGGTCTCGGTTGTCGGGTCAAATGGGGCCGGGAAATCGACCCTTCTAAGGACCATCGCCGGAACCCTCCATCCGGCAAAGGGATCGATCCAGTTTGAAGATAGAGAGATCAGCCATCTTTCAACACCGGACATCGTCAGATTGGGAATCACTTACATCCCGGAGGCCCGCCTGATCTTCGGGCCCCTTTCCGTTGAAGAAAACCTTGAATTAGGAGCCTACGTCGTAAGCGATCCTGAGGAAGCGAAAAAAAACCTGGAATATGTCTATCATCTTTTTCCTCGGTTGGCTGAAAGACGCCTTCAATTAGGAGGAACCCTCTCCGGTGGAGAGCAACAGATGCTCGCCATTGGAAGAGGGTTGATGTCCAATCCCAAACTCCTCATGCTCGATGAGCCGTCTCTTGGCCTCATGCCGAAACTCGTGGATGAGATGCTGGAGGCGGTGGCAAAACTGAAAGAGGCCGGGAAGACCATCCTCCTCGTCGAACAGAAAGTCCGCGAATCCCTCGAACTCGCCGACCGCGGCTATGTCCTCCAGACCGGCCGCACCATCCACCACGGCACCGGCCAGGAATTATTGAACGCCGAAGTGATTAAGAAGGCCTTTTTGGGATTATAATGTCATTGGGGACGGGTTCATATTTCCTCGGCATCAAACGCTAAATTGAATTGTAGAAAAGATTGGTGTGGAGCAGCAATTGGTGGATTCGAACCGGAAGCTGATCGAGGTGTTCGAGAAGAAAATTCAGGCTAATCGAGCGTCCCGTTACTAATCTTTCTTTACAAACCCCGTTCGCCCTGAGCTTGTCCTTCGACTTCGCTCAGGACAT
>Ga0315282_10012598_pt1 | contig 12911 bp, 9 predicted proteins | sample YL17G07_20_MG_FD_203693 | JGI IMG/M metagenome (GOLD analysis project Ga0315282, IMG submission 203693) | Sediment microbial communities from Yellowstone Lake, YNP, Wyoming, USA - YL17G07_20 | ecosystem: Environmental > Aquatic > Freshwater > Lake > Sediment | place: USA: Wyoming | collected... | reverse complement strand
GTGAGCGCACCGAGCTTCTCGGCCACCGGCGTCTTCATCTTGCTGTAGTCCGGCGGCTCGCCGTACCACGGACATGCAAACGGACATTTGGTATCGCCGTAACCGACGTGCTTCTGGAACACCTCCTCCATCTGGTTGGACGGCGGCACACCGGCGACGCACGGGATCCCTTCCGCCCGCAGCGCACGGATGAAGTCATCGCGGCTGCACTTGAGCGTCTCGGGCTTGATGGTGAATGCGTACTTATAGAAAGCGTGCTTAACATGCGGAGCCTCGTATGGCGGCTCGAGCTGCGGGATCCGGTTGATGCGTTCGGTGAGGTAGTGCGCGTTCTCGCGGCGCCTATCGACCCAAGCATCGAGCCGCTTGAGGCCGGCCATGCCGATCACGGACTGCATCTCCGTCATGCGGTAGTTGAAGCCCATGCGGTGATGGATGTAGGGATAGAGCGCCTCCATCTGCAGCAGATCCTTGTGTTCCTCCTCCCAGTAACCGTGATCCTTGAAGCTGCGGCCGATCTCGGCGAGTTCATCGCTATCGGTGGTAACCATGCCGCCCTCGCCGCCGGTGGTGATGATCTTGTCCTGGCAGAAGCTGAACGCGGCGAGGTGGCCGATGGAGCCGATCTTGCGGCCCCGGTACTCTGCTCCGTGCGCCTGGGCCGCGTCCTCGATCACGATGATGTTGTGCGTCCTCGCCAGGTCGAGCAGGGGATCCATCTCGGCGGGGTGACCGTGCAGATGCACCGCGATGATGGCCTTGGTCTTCGGCGTGATCGCCTTCTCCGCCGCTGCGGGGTCGATGTTGTACGTGCTTGCATCGACATCGACGAAGATGGGCACCGCGTTCTGGTGCAGAACGGCTGCGGCGGTCCCGATGAATGTGTATGATGGGCAGATCACCTCATCGCCCGGGCCGATGCCGGCGGCAGCAACCGCGACGTGGAGCGCGCTGGTTCCGCTGTTGAGGGCGATGGCGTGCTTCACGCCACAGTACTCCGCCCAGCGTTTCTGGAACTCCATGCCGCGAAAGCCGGTCCAGTAATTGACCTTGCCCGAGTCGAGCACCTCGCGCACCGCCTTCTTTTCTTCCTCCCAGAAATACGGCCACGGCGGATAGGGCTCGCCCCGCACCGGTTTGCCGCCGTTGATAGCCAGCTTCTCGATCACGCCGCACCTCCGTCAGTCGAGTGGTTCGGTGTTCGGCGGTTTGCGCCGCCAGTCCTTGTGGGGACAGGAACCCTCGACCTGCACATCTCTCCGACCATGCTCAACGCCCCGGTGCCTGTCCCCTGGAGGAAGGCTCCGTCTTGTGGTCCCTACGCGCATCAGCCGACGTGTCGCAGGATGCGATCAACCGCCGCCGTAACCTGCTCCACGCCGATCGCCCGCATGCACTCGCGGGTAGCGCACGGCCGCGCGCAGGGGCTGCAGGCGAGGCCTGCGGTTACGATTTCGTGACCTTCGCCGCGCGGGGCGGTGCGCGTCGGATCGGTCGGGCCGAACAGGGCCACCACTCGGGTGCCCATGGCTGCAGCGACATGGATCGGGCCGCTGTCGATACCCACGGTGACCGCGCAGCGCTCGAGGATCGCCGCAAGTTCGCCCGTGCTGGTCCTGCCCGCGAGATTCACTGCCGGCGCGGACATCGCGGCCGCGATGCGCGCCGCGTCGGCTTCATCGCCGGGCCCGCCCACGATGACGGCCGTGGCGCCATAAGCAGCGTGAAGATGGTCCGCAACCGTGGCGAATCGATCGGCCTCCCACGTCTTGTGCCGTTGGCGCGCGGATGCTCCGGGCGCGATCGCGGCGACGCGTGCGCGATCATCAATGCCGCAGGTCTGGAGCAATTGCTTCGCTCGCTCGCGGCATGCCGGCGGTATCGCGAGCATACCGGCATAGCTTGCGCGGGGCGCGGGGGCGCCCATGCACACCGCAAGTCGTGCAAGCTTCGCCGGCCACGGCAGACCGCGCAGGTAGACCTTGTGGTTGAGAAGGAAGCTCAGATCCGAGTCCACGAATCCGATGCGCTTCGATGCCCGGCAGCCGACCGCTTGCAGTACCGTCGACGCCGACTGCGAGAACGCGACCGCCACATCGAAATCCCGGGCGCGCAACTCGCCTGCCAGGCGCATCTCATGCACCAGTCCCCCGCGGCGAACCAGTATCCCATCTACGTACGGCGATGCCTGCATCAGCTCAACCAGGTTGGGTCGCAGGACGCTGACGATCTCCGCTTCCGGAAAACGCAATTGCAGCGCCTCCAGTGTAGGCAGCGAGAAGATCAGATCTCCCACTTGGTTCAGATGAAACGCGGCGATGCGGCGGACCGGGCGCGAACCGCCGAGGAGGTCACGGTAGATGCCTTCGACATTCTCCGCGGCCCGACGCAGGCTGAACGACTCCAGGACCATGCGCCTGCCGAACTCGCCGAGGCTTCGCCGCCTGGCAGGATCGCTGAGCAGCGCGATGACATCGCGCGCCAGTTCGCCGGGCGTGATCACCTCCGCCGCCGCATGATCCCCGAAGCATGTTGCGCCGGCGGCGTCAAACGTATCGGGCGTCACCAAACCGACGAACCCGGCCTTGCCCGCGGCCACAACCGGCCTACCGCAGGCCATGGCCTCGAGCGCGACCGTCGCCGTCCCCACTGCGACATCAGCGACGCTCATCAGGTCTGGCACATCGCCGCGACCACCGGCGAATATGAAGGCGCGGCGCCCGAGCGCCCTATTCGCTTCATCGACGCGCACCGCAACCTCCTGAGCGAGCGGCCCCGCGCCGGCGATGATCATCTGGAATCCCGCCACGTGCTCCTCAAGTGCCGGCGCCGCCGCGATCAGCCCAAGCGCGACCTCGGCCTTGCCGCGGCTGAAGCGACTGACGTGGACGATCCTTGGCGCCGCGGCGTCGAGCAAGAGCTCATCCATCAGCGCTGACGCTGGCGGGCGGGGTTTGAACCGGTCGGTATCCACACCGATGAAGCTCAGCGCAACGCGCTCAGGCGGCAGGTGGAAGCCGTTGATCAAGTGGTCGCGGCTCGCCGCGCTCATCGCTACCACTTTGGGCCCCCAGTAGTACACGAAGAAACGCTGGAAGGGATCGCGCGCGCCGTGGACCGTGAACACATAGGGGATCCGCGTCACGCGCGCCGCGACATTCCCGACGGTGCCGGCGGTCCAATTGTGGGCGTGAAGCAGATCGACGTGCTCGTTCTCGACTAGGCGAGCGAGCTTGGGCACGGCGGTCAAGCCTCGCGCCCCGTGGATATCCATGTGAACGTGGCGCACGCCCGCGGCCTGCGCCTCGGGCAGCAACTCGCCGCCGCTGGAGACGATGATGCACCGATGCCCGCGCTCCTGCAGAGCCGCGCTGAGCCCGATGACGTACCTCTCAACGCCCCCGAAGTTGAGCCACGGCAGAAGATGGAGAATGGTGAGTCCGGTCATGTCAGAACACGATGCCCGTCGAGCGGGGCCCTCATTGCTTCAACGCACGGCTCACCCTCGTCTGATGCGCGCCGCGGGTCAGAATGCAAGCGCGACTCACACCCCGAGCATTGCCCGCACCGCCTGCAGCACTCGGCCTGGGGGAATCTTTTCCATGCATCCGGCCCCGCAGCGGCGCCGCCGGCAGCGCACGCACGGAACCGGCGCCTCGATGATAACGTGGCCTGGCCCATAGGGCCCCGTCCGCACCGGATCGGTCGGCCCGAAGAGGGCGACCACTGGCACACCCAGCGCCGCAGCAAGATGCATCGGGCCCGAATCATTCGCCACGACCAGCGCGCACCTCCTCATCACCGCCGCCGTTTCGGCGAGGGAGGTGCGCCCGGCGAGGTCGAGCACCGCGTTCGGCGCGGCCGCAGCGATGGCGGAACCGTCATCACGGTCCTCGCGGCTCCCGAGCACGATGCACCGCACGCCGACGGTGCTGAGCTGCCCGGCGAGCATCGCGAAGCTCCGCGCGGGCCATTTCTTTGTCGGCCAGCGCGTTCCCGGCAGGAGCGCGGCCACAGGCGCTGACCCTTGGGCCCCGATGACCCGCGCCGCGTACTCGCGCGCCGCCGCGGGCACGGTGATACCGAAGTCCGCTTCGGAGCCGTCGGCACCGAGGTAACGAGCGAATCCAAGGTACGCGTCCACGGCATGAATGTCGGTGCGCGAGGGCACGACGGGCAGATTGCAGAGCGGAAATGCCCCCTCCTGCGGCGAACGAAAACCGATCCGCCAGCGCGCGCCGCTGAGCCGCGCGAGAATGCCGGTCCGGAACAGGCCCTGCATATCCAGCGAAGCCTGCGGACGGAGAGCTCGCAGTTCGGCAATAAGGTCGAGCCGCGGGCGCTTCTCCGGGTTCCAAACGAGGATGCGACTCACATGACGGCAGATACCCACGATGCCCGCCGACGCGGGCCCGACGAGCCACGATATCTCGGCGCCGGGAAAGCGCCGGCGCACCGCCCCGGCCACCGGCAGGCTGTGTATCACGTCACCCAGCGAGCTGAGCTTGACTATGAGAATGCGCGAAAGGGGCATGTGGGTGATGAGCGACTTCTATGGAGTTTTGGAGCGCCCCTCTGAACCTGAAGGGCCCCTCTGGGTCCTGAAGGGCGGCCTTGGCCGCGCCGAACTCGTCCGGACGCTGGTTGCGCGCAGCGCAACTCCGGAGTGACGCCGGAGCGTCACCGCGTTCTTTTGGCACCCAGCGAAGCGTCCGGGGTATTCCCGCAATGCAAGAACCTCGATAGTCGCGCTATCGCGGCTCAGGCTCTTGCCGCTCCCAGTGCGGCCGCGCCTTCCAGCGCTGGTGCATCCAGAACCAGTGATCGGGGTGCCTGCGGACGGCCTCCTCGATGATGCTGGTGAAGATGGCCGTGTTGGCGATGACGTCGCTCTCAACGTCGGCCGTGCGCTGCGTCTCCACCGGCGGCCCGATCTCGCCGATCTGAGTGCCGTCGGGCTGGCGGACAATGATGATGGGCATGATCGCCGCGTTGGTGCGGCCTGCGAGCACGGCGGCGCCGGCGGCGGTTGACGCCAGCTTCCCGAAGAAGGGCACGAAGACCCCGTTCTCGCCCGCGTTCTGATCTATGAGCATGCCAATGACTTCGTTGTTCTGGAGCCGCCGCGCACACTCGCGGATTGCGCCGTCGCGCGGAATCACCCTCAGCCCGCCGTGCTTGCGCAGGCTCGTGAGCAGTTCCGTCACCTCCTGGTCCCGCTGGTTGCGCGCGATGACGTTGAGGGGACGATAACCGGCGAGCGCCAGCCGAGCCGCCATCGTTTCCCAATTGCCGTAGTGCGCACTGATCAAGACCACCCCGACGCCGCGCGCGAGCGCCTCGTCCATGTACTCCTTGCCCTGGAGGATATTGGTTTCGCTGATCTCCTCGGCCGAGGTCGCGGGCATCCGCAGGAACTCCACGAGCCCCCGCAGGAAGTTCTGGTAGAAACGGCGCGCGATCACGCGACGCTCCAGTTCGGATTTCTCCGGGAAGGCGAACCGCAAGTTGTTCATGACGATGCGCCGGTGGCGCGGAGAAATCGTCATCACCAAAGCGCCAAGCGCCCGGCCTAACAGGGGCACCCCGGAGCGCGGGATGACATGCGCATAGCGGGCCATGAAGAGCAGAATCATGCGGCCCACCCACTGCTGCAATTCTCGGTACCGGTGCCCCTGCACTACGCTATGGCCTCCAGCTCCGCGGTAAGACTGCCGCCCGGGGACATCGGCGCGAGCTCGACCGCAAGCGCCCACACCGGCGCCGTGAACGCGCCTGCCGCCAGGCGGACCGCATCCTTCTCGGTGGTAACGATCATAGCGCCGCGCCGCTTGGCGAAACGCTCGACGGCGAGGCAGTCCTCAGTCGTGTATCGGTGATGATCGGGGTAACGCACCGGCAGGACGTGAGCCCCTAGGCGCGCCAGCGTGAGCTCGAAAGCCAGCGGGTTCCCGATGCCCGAGAGCGCCGCCACCACCTTGCCTTTCAATTCGCCAAGGTCGAGCGTTGTGCCTGCGTCGAGCGAGCGGAGCCCGATCGGGCGATGAACCGCCTGCACGATCGGGCCGTTGAAGAGCCGCCTGATCCGGGCGCGCAGGGCCGCGACCTGCTCCGCGTCAGCGAGATCGGCGTGGGTGATCCAGACGGCATCGGCTCGGCGAAGATGGCCCAGCGGCTCGCGAAGGATGCCTGCGGGAAGCACAAGCCCGGTCCCGAACGGCGCAAGCGCGTCGATGAGCACGATCTCGCGATCCTTAGCCAGCCGCCAGTACTGGAAGCCATCATCCAGAATCAGGAGGTCAACCCCGTGCTCTTCGATGGCCTGGCGACCCGTTTCGCGCCGGTCCTTGCCCACCATCACCGTGGCCCCTGGCACTTTCCTGGCCAGCAAGTACGGCTCGTCGCCCGAGACCGAGGGTTCGGCCAGAACGCTGCCCTGGTCGGAGACGACCGCCACGCCGCCCCCGCGCCCTCGCCTGCGGTAACCGCGGCTGAGAATGGCCGGACGTTTGCCGCGCTTCAGCGCCTCCGCGGCAAGCAGCGCGGCCGCCGAAGTCTTGCCCGTGCCACCCGAGGTGAGGTTCCCAATGCTTATGACGGGCGCCGGCAGCCGGGTCACGCGCGCCAGGCCCAGGCGGTACATCAGGCGATTCACTTTCAAGCCCAGCCAATACAGGGCCGAGAGCGGCGCGAGCAGAGCGACGACCGCATGGGCCCACGCACTCGTGTCCGCACCCGCGAGGGCAGCGAGCAGGAAGGCACGCAGCCCCGCGCTCACACCCAACTGTGCCTGCGGCGCGCGGTAGCTCAGCATCTCCGATACCGCGGCCACGCAGCGCGCGGCAGCGCCGCGATGCTGGGCGAGCACCGCCTCGCACTGCCGGTCGATCTCTAGAAGGCGCGCGCGGTCCTTAATCAACGCGGCCATGATCGCGCCGAGATCCTGGGGAGTCTGCGCCTGAAAGCCGATGCCGGCTTCGGTGACGATGCTCGCGATATCGCGGAAGTTGTGCATCTGCGGGCCGACGACGCAGGGCACGCCCTGCGACGTCGCCTCCAGTACGTTGTGCCCGCCGATCGTCACGAAGCTGCCGCCGACGAACGTGACCGTAGCGATCGCGTACACCTTCCGGAGTTCGCCGAGCGTATCCAGTATCACGACCGTATTCGGTCCTTCGGTTGCCGGCGGCTGGCCATGCGTGCGCCGCCGCGAGCGGAGCCCCGCTTGCGCCACGACCTTTTCGACGTCGCCGGCGCGCCCGATATCGCGCGGGGCGATGATCAGTCGCGCGGCCGGATCAACCTGGCGCACGGTATGAAATGCATCAAGGACGATCTGCTCTTCGCTCGGGTGAGTCGAGCCCGCCACAATCAGCGTCTGGGCGCCTGCGACGCCAAGCTCGTGGGCCAGCCGCTCGCGCTCGTCCGCCGGGACCCGCGGAATGAGCTGGTCGAACTTGACGTTGCCGAGGTTGGCGACCCGAGCGGGATCGGCGCCGAGAGAGATGATGCGCCCGGCGTCCAGCTTCGATTGGGCGCAGTACCGGTCGACGCGGCGGATGATCCATGCGAAGAGCGGCCCCAGCAAGCGCAGCCGCCGATACGTACGCTCCGAGACGCGCCCGTTGACGACTATGGTGGACACGCCCCGCCGCCGCGCCGCGGAGAGGAAGTTCGGCCACAGCTCGCCCTCCATGAGCATGACCAGGTCGGGGCGCACTGCCCGCAGAGCGCGCTCGACCGCCGGCACGAAGTCGAAGGGGAAGTAGAAGACCGCATCCGCGCTCCGGCACGAGTCCCGAGCCAGGGCCTGCCCGGTGGGTGTGGTGGTGGTGACGACAACCTGCGCGCCCGGGATCTGGCGTCTGATGCCTTGCAGCAGGCATGAGGCGACAGCGACCTCACCGACGGAAACGGCGTGGAGCCAGATGCGCAGGGCGCCCGGCCGGAACCGAGCTGCCTCCGGGACGAACCCGAGACGCTCGTCCCATCCCGTGCGCGACTTGCCGCGCACCACGACGCGCCACAGCAGATATGCCGCCAGCGCGGGCGCGGCGACAAGGAGAGCCAGATTGTACAGCAGCAATCGCCAGTCAAGTGTCGGCGCCGGCTCCGGAACTGGCCCGAGCCACGTCGCTGATAGGCGCTGCTGATGATTGACAGCCGTTTCCACCGCCATAGGCAGATCGAAGGCTCCTGATACGATCATCTCGTAGGAGGACTGCACGGGCCGCCCAACAAACCGTTCTGAACACAGTCGAAGGAGGGACCCCTACGTTGGCGCAGCGTGACGTGGGGGGTCGGGCCCCATCCCGCCCCGCATCTTCTTGGTGTCTTCGTGGCTCCGGTACCGACGCTACGCCAACTCCCGCGTCGGCGGCTCGCGGAACTGCATCTCGTACAGTCTCCGATAGAGCCCGCCGCGCGCGAGCAGCTCGTCGTGTGAGCCCTGCTCGATGATCCGGCCTTCGGCAAGGACGAGGATGCGATCCGCATTCCGGACGGTGGGAAGCCGATGCGCGATTACGAACGTCGTCCGCCCCCGCATCAGCCTATCGAGCGCCTCCTGCACCAGCGCCTCCGATGCCATGTCGAGCGAACTCGTCGCCTCGTCGAGAACCAGTATCGCGGGATCCTTGAGCAAGGCGCGCGCGATGGCGATGCGCTGGCGCTCGCCGCCCGACAAGCGCATCCCGCGCTCGCCGACATCGGACTCGTAGCCGTGGGGCAGCGCTTGGATAAACTCGTGGGCGTTGGCGGCACGCGCGGCGTCGTAGATGTCCTCATCGCTGGCATCCATCCGGCCGTAGCGGATGTTCTCATAGACGCTGCCGCCGAACAGAACCGTCTCCTGGGGGACGATGCCGACCTGCGCGCGCAGCGACTGCAGGGTGACGCGTCTCAGATCCCACTTATCGATCTCGACCGTGCCCAAAGTGGGGTCGTAGAATCGCGGCAGCAGGTTCACGAGCGTCGTCTTCCCCGCGCCGCTAGGACCCACAAGCGCGATAACCTCGCCCGGTTCGACCTCGATGGCGATGTCGCGCAGCACCTGGTCGCCCGGGCTGTAGGCGAACGAGACCTCGCGGAACCTGACGTGGCCCTGGACCTTGGGCAGCGGCACCGCGTCCGGGGCGTCGCGAACCGTAGGCGCCTGGTCGAGGATCTCGAAGATGCGGCGTGCCGCCGCCAGCGCCTGCTGGATGGACAGATGGATGCTGCCGATCTTGCTAAAGCGCTCGCCCACCCGCTGCGCGGCGATGAGATAGGTTGCGAGATCATCCGCCACGAGTACTCCGCGTGTCACCTGCCACCCCGCGAAGGCGATGCCGCCCACCATGCCCGCGATGCCCATGAATTCTACCAGCGGGCGCAGGAATGCGAGGATGCGGGCGGAGCGCAGGTTCGCCTCGACATTGCGCGTGTTGATCTCGCTGAAGCGCTCCTCCTCATAACCCTCGCGCGCGAAGCTCTGGATGATGCGAATGGAGTGCAGCCTCTCTTGCACGCGCGCCGAAAGGCTCGCAAGACGCTGCTGGATGGCGAGTTGGGCCTGCCGCATGCGGTTGCCCGCGCGCGCGATCGTGAACCCGATGAGCGGGACCAGCGCTATCGCCAGCAGTGTCAACTGCCAGCTTATGGCGAGCATGAGGCCCATGCCGACGATGAGCGTGATGATGGTGCCGATCGCGTCGGCGATCTGCAGGCTCACCATGTTCTGGATCAGCAGCACATCATTCGTCATCCTGCTCATGAGCTCGCCGACGGCGTGGCGGTCGTGGTATCCCAACGACAGCCGCAGCAATCGCGAGTAAAGCCGCTGACGCAGGATGTACATCACCCGCTGGGCGATGAACTGGCTGAGGTAGGTCGAGGCGAATACGGCCGCGCCTCTTACCGCGTAGGCGACGAGCATTCCCGCGCACAGCAGCAAAAGCATGCGTAGGGCGCCGGGCCCGGTACCGGCGTGCACCCCGTGCAATATGGGGACGTTGCGGAAGAGCTCGGGGATTCGGCCCGCTGCGGCATGGCTGGGGAAGAGGACGCCGAACACCAGGCCGGCCAGGAGCGGGAAGACGCCGGCGTCAACCAGGTTGGCGACGCCGACGCACAAGACGACGGCCAGGCCGAGCCACTTGTAAGGCCCAATCAGGCGCACGACACGCCAGAAGTCCTTCATCACCCGCCTCCGGCAACCGCGAGCTTCGCCCACAGCGCCGCCAGCAGCAGCGCGGTGGCAACGGCAGTATAGTGCTCGCGATTGCCGATCATGCGTCGCCAACTGAAAGTGCGACCGGGGTCAACGGTCGGCCCCGCCTCGGGACTCTGGTACCGTGAGAGGCGGAGGCCGATCCCCGGCACCGCCTTGCGGTAGCGTTCGTAGAGGTCGCCGTACGTCGTTCGCAGCCACTGCTCCTCGTAGCGCGCCGTCGGAATGTAGAAGAGGCCAAAGACGACGGCGACGAGCAGGAATGACCACCAGATGCCGGAGGCGACACAGAGCCCGAGGCCGATCACGGTGCTCCCGAGGTACAGCGGATGGCGCGTATAGCCGAATGGCCCCGTCACTGCGATCGCCGCGTCCTTGACTATGTGTCCAGCGGCCCACATTCTCATTCCTTGCCCGGCGACGGCGAGTATCGTCCCCGCCACAAGCAGCGCCACCACCGGACGAACCGGAAGCAGCCAGTACGCCGCGACAATGATCACCGGCGCCGGCCGTGTGGCCGCCATCCTATAGACCGACAGAAACCGCATCACGGTCGTATTGGGCAATGCTGAGACCCAGTCGCGGCGCCCTGCTCTCTAGGCGTCTGTGCCACCCGTCGGAATCCCGTCTCGCTGTCCGGACACACGCCCGACTGCGTCCGGCACCCGTTTCGTTCGCGCCAGCGCCATCGCCATTTCCGCCGTGCGAGCGGTCGCTCCGGGCGGGCCCAGTTCAGCCGCGACCGCCAACAACTCGTGGCCCATCGCCGCCCGCGCTTCCGCACTGTCGAGCAACCGGCGCGCCTGATCGGCGATGAGGTCGGCGCGCGCGCGCTCCTGCAGCAGCTCGGGCACGATGTGACGTTGCGCGATAACATTGGGCATCGCGATGAACCGCAGCGGCCCGCGCATCCGGCGCAGGATGGCATACTGCGCCTGGGATGTTGGCGAAACCTTGTACACGACCACCATCGGAATCCCGAGGATCGCCAGCTCCAGGGTCGCCGTGCCAGATGTCACCAGCGCGACCTCCGCAAGCTGAAGCGCGTCGGGGTTTAGCCCGTCCACCAGAATGGGTTCGATACCGACGCGCCGGAACCTTTGACGCATGACCTCGTGCGAACGGCCGGGCGCGACACTCACCACAAACCGCAAGGAAGCCATAGACTCCTTCAGCATCCTGGCCGCGCCGGCGAGTTCGGGCAACAGATAGCGCAGTTCCTGCCCGCGGCTACCGGGTGCGATGACGAGCGCGCGCTCGTCATCGCCAATGCTCCACCGCTGGCGCGCCTGTTCCCGAGTCAGCGTCGGTCGCACCTGCTCCACCAGGGGATGCCCCACCCAGCGGACGTCAGCGCGTCCGCCCGACAGCGCCTGCTCAGACCACGGGAACGGCGTCGCGATGGCATGCACCAGATCCGTTAGCCCGCCCGTGGCGGGCTCGCGCGACCATGAGCGCGGAGGGAAATAGTACAGAATGGGAATGCCTGTGCCTTGCATCGCCCGCGCCAGCCGCAAGTTGAACGCGCCGAAATCTATGAGGATGAGGACATTCGGGGGCCGTGCGAGCAGATGGCGGCGTATGGCGCGATATTTCAGCCACAGGGCAGGAACTTTCTTCAGGGCCTCCCCTACCCCGATCGCCGCCCAGCCGACGCTGCTGCAGAGGAGTTCGATGCCTGCGGCCGCCATCGCGTGTCCGCCGACACCGGCGATGCGCGCCTGCGGTTCGAGCTTGCGGATCGCCGCGGCCAGCGCCGCGCCCTGACGCTCGCCCGATGGTTCGCCAGCGACTATGAACACATCCATGACGCCGGCTCCCGGCGGCGCGTCAACCGGACTCCGCCTCGTCCCCCGGCGCCTCCGCTTCCACCCGCGCCCGTTCCAAGGGCGGCGCTGAGGGGGGGCGGTCGAACTGGCGGCCCACGTGGCCGAACTTCAGCCGGCTCAGGAAATCCACCAGGTACTGCAACTCCGGCGCATCCTCCAGTTCCTCGGAGATGCGCTCCAAAGCCTGGGACAGGTTGAGCCCGGAACGGTACAGCAACCGATAGGCCGACTTGAGCAGGTTGCGGGTCGAGGCGTCGACCCCGGCGCGACGCAGACCGATGACGTTGAGCCCGTGCAGCACCGCCGGGTTGCCCTCGACGATCATGAAGGGGGGCACGTCTTGCGCCACCCGCGAGCAGCCGCCGATCATGGCCAGTTTGCCGATGCGGGTGAACTGGTGAATGCCGGCCAGGCCGCCGATGATGGCGCGATCCTCGATGACCCCGTGGCCACCGATATTCGCGGCGTTGACAATGGTGACCCCGGAGCCGACCTGGCAGTTGTGCCCGAGGTGGCTGTAGGCCATGATCATGTTGTCGTCGCCGACGCGCGTCGCTGTGCCCTCGCCGCTGCCGCGGTGAATGGTGGCATACTCGTGGATGACGTTGCGCTCGCCGATGATGAGAGAGGTCGGCTCGTTGTGGTACTTGCGATCCTGGGGGGTTCCGCCCAGGGCGGCGGCGAAGAGGACCTGCGTATCCGCGCCGATCCGCGTATCCGCATCAATGAGAGCGTGGGGGCCGATCTGACAGCGATCGCCGATCACAGCCTGCGAGCTGATGATGGCGTAGGGGGCTACGGTGACATCGGCGCCAAGCTGCGCGCCCTCGTAGATAATCGCGGTGGGATGAATGTTCAACGCTCAATCCCCG
>Ga0315282_10012597_pt1 | contig 12912 bp, 9 predicted proteins | sample YL17G07_20_MG_FD_203693 | JGI IMG/M metagenome (GOLD analysis project Ga0315282, IMG submission 203693) | Sediment microbial communities from Yellowstone Lake, YNP, Wyoming, USA - YL17G07_20 | ecosystem: Environmental > Aquatic > Freshwater > Lake > Sediment | place: USA: Wyoming | collected... | reverse complement strand
TTCGGGCTTCAGCCGCCCCCGCGATTTCGCGCTCAGGCAGGCTTTGGGCGAGAGTATCTTGAGTTCGATGTCCTCGATATTTTCCCGGATGTTCATCTCAACCTCCAGGATTTTCGATGGGCCAAGGTTCGTCCTTTCCAGCTTGGTCGATCAAGATTACGGGAACAGGAAAATTGATCTCTCTCTGATGGGAGTATTCCATCTTTTCGGTGACCAGGGCGAGCGACTCGCCGACCCCGAGCCGGTTCATCAAGCCGAACGGACCGGCCGTCCAGTGAAAGGCGCCTCGGCAGAGGGCGTCTGCATCCTCGAGACGGATGATCCCGGAATCAACCACTTCGGAAGCGGTCATGAAGGCGACGGCCCAGAATTGTTTCTTGAGCCGGTCCAGGAGGATCGCATTCTTGGGCTCTTGAAGCAGGTCTTCCTCCGCGACCCACTTGACGGCGCTCTTGTCTTCGGCGCGGCTATAGTTCTCAAAGATCTTTCGGGCGCTCGCGGGCAGGCTGAAAAAATTTTCATAGATGCGAGCGAGGGGGTCATCGGGGTCGGAGGAATCGATAAAAGAGTGCAGACACGAAATCGCCAGGGGAAGGCCGAGGGCGTTCATCATGCCCAGGAATCCGACGGTCGCGCCGAAGGCCTGCTTTGCGGCGGCCTCGATGCTCGCGATGTCATAGCCGTCGTCCACCATCCGGGCGGCCTCGACCAGGAGGGCCGCGAAGATCACGTTGGCGGCTCCACCTTTCCGGTATTTCAGGAGGGAAAAAGGAACCCGGCCTGCCCGTCGCATCAGCTCGACGGAAATCGCGGCACTTCCATTCGGTTCCAAGCCCAACCCGGCCAGTTCAACTGTGCGATTCTTGTGGGGAGGAAAGAAGTAGTGAGTCCAGACGACTTTTTCCGGCCGGCGGGTTTCCCGTGCCAGGATCTGCGCGTCGAGACAGGAAGTGTTAGTGGCCAGAACGACCCGAGGAGGACAAAGCTTGTCCAGCGACCGAAAGATCTCTTTTTTGGTGGCCAAATCCTCGGTCGCAGTTTCGAGGACGATCTCGAGGTGCTTGCCGGAGCAGGCGAGTCCGAGTTGAGTTGTGGCCAGAATCCTCGCTCTTGCCTCTCCAGCTCGGGATGGCGAAAGGATTTTCTCGGCAACAGCCGCATTGAGCTCGCGGTCGATGATAAAAAGGGCCCGCTTGAGGCTCTCCTCACGACGCCCGACGAGCCCGGCTCTAATCCCATTCAGGGCATACGCCTGGGCGAGAAGTGCCCCCATGATTCCGGAGCCGACAATCGTGATTTCCACGTCATCCCAAATCATTCTTGCCTCCAGGAGATTTCTCACATCGCTTATAACAAATAGCATCCAACTCGTCAATCTCAACACCCGTCTTTCGTCCTCCGTACCCCGTGCCCCGAAAAAATCCGGGACTTCGTTAAGATCTTTGGCAAGACTCAGGCAAGGTGAATCGTCAGCACGCTTGCATTTTCTTTCGGCAAGCTTTAATTTATTTAGAGAGGAGATTTGACGGCCAGGAGCCAGATTAATGACGATCAGAGAGAACGTGAAAAAGATCCTGGAAGAGCTCCCGCCGGGGGTCGAGCTCGTGGCGGCCGCCAAGGCCAAGACGGCGGACGAAATCAGGGAAGCCGTGGAGGCGGGCGTCAGGATCATCGGCGAGAATTATGTTCAGGAAGCGGTCGAGGCGTTTAAAGTCATCGGACACGGCGCCCAGTGGCATTTTATCGGCCATCTGCAGAAAAACAAGGTCCACAAAGCGATCGAGATTTTTGACCTCGTGGAGACCTTGGATTCGGTCGAGCTCGGCGAGGAAATTGATAAACGATGCGCTTCCGCGGGAAAGATCATGCCTGTCCTCGTCGAGATCAACAGCGGACGCGAACCTCAGAAGTTTGGCGTCCTGCCCGAAGAGGCTGAAACCTTGATCAGGGAGCTGGCGAATCTCAGAAATATAAAGGTCGCCGGCCTGATGACCATGGGACCGTTCGAAGGTGATCCGGAGGATGCCCGACCCTATTTCGAGGAAACGAAAAAGGTTTTCGATGAGATCAGGGCCCGAAACCTTCCCGGCGTGGAGATGAATTATCTCTCCATGGGAATGACCAATTCCTACCGCCTGGCTATTGAGGAAGGGGCCAACTTGGTCCGCATCGGAACCAAGATTTTCGGCCCGCGCTAAGAACCGGTTGGATTCAAGGGATTCAGTCCATTCCGCCGCGGCCCTGCTCGCCAGCGCCCTCCTTTTCTTTCTCCGCTTCTTCCATCGCTTCTTCGATCTCCCGGTCGAAATCCTCTCCCGCTTCCTCGCCCATCTCCCGGCCCATTTTTTTCATCCACCGGGCCACACCCCTGGGATCGTTTTCGTCCAGGCCGCGGAGATTCGAGGGATCGACCAGGCTCTCCATCCGACTCTCCTCAGAGCGAAAAACGGCCACCCGGGAAACCAGTTTTTCCACTCGGGAGCTCCCACACTTCTTGCACTTCGGCTCGAAGGCTGACCCGATGGAGAGGGTGACAAAAGTGGATTTCTTCCCGCAGTCGCGGCAACGGTATTCGTAGATCGGCATCCTCGATCCCCCCTCAGATGAGGATGTCTTCCTGCCAGCCCAACTTAATGAGCTCGATTTGCTCGGCCCCGGAGCGGCCCAGGTGGTGTCTTGTCTCGGCCAGAGCGATATGATGAGGCGATGGCTGCAGCGGCTTCTCCTCGCCAAAGGACTTGAGGCGCTTGGCCTGCAGAATCCGCACGCCGGTCGCATCCACCGCGACCGGGTCCTGTCCGACGATCAATCCCTTGTAAGCCCACGTGTATTCCCGGCTGAAGTTCTGGGGTCCGATGCAATGGAAGAGAGGTGTGAGCATGATAAGAACATTGAGCCGGGTCTTGCCTTTGACCATCGGCAGACTCCAGATCTTGGCCAAATCGGCGCAGCCGTCCTCATGATAATCTGAGGGCCTGGGCACAAACTGAATGTAGTTTTTGAGGCAGCTCCCCATCCCCGACCAGTGGTGGGCCCGAGCGGGCCGGGCGTTGATCAGGGCTGTGGCCTGAAGGAAGACCGGGTTCCTGAGGACGCCCCGGTCGTCGATGCTGATCCGCTCATCGGGAACGCCGCAATCCATGACCCGGCGCTTGAGAGCCATCTCGACGGCGCTTCCGGTGGGAAGATAGTTCCAGACATTCGTCTTAATGCCCACAATGTCCGAGGGTTGGACGAGCCTCTTCCAGGCTTTGATTGGGTTTTCCTCGCCGAGCAATGCGATGACCGCATCGTCCAGCATCCGCCGGATAATCTCCGGATTCTGTCCTCCGCCGCCGTCGAGGACATCTTTATCTCGGATGAGGACGACCCTCACTTTGTTCGGAAGTTCCAAGCTTTGGCCGCTCAAAAGATCGGGCATCAGCGCTCCCGCCAAGGGGACGACCGCAGCCGCCCTGAGGAATTCGCGGCGGGTGATGATTTTCTTGCTCATGCCAAGGACTCCTTTATTTGGGTCTTCGCTGTTATTTTTTTGTCCACCGTGGCCATCATCTCCCGGGCCGCTTCGCGAGAGCTTGCCCCAATAAAGATGATAATCATGTCCCGGGAAATGACCGCCGCCGTCCATTTCTTGTCTTCGGTCTGGACGAGGCCGGGCTCGGTGAGATCGGGCATGTAGGCGCGAGTGAAATCGGAATAGGCCTCCAGGGCTTTTTCCACGTCGGGATAATGGATGAGAAGAAGGTCACCGCGATCCGGTTTTTGGCCGTACGCAGCCAGCACGGCTTCCGTCTGCGCATTCAGGTTGAGGATGTTCTGATCGGCCACAAAAAAGTGATAGTTCAGGATGAGGTGCGTGTGGAAATAATGGATGTCTTTCTTGTCCAGATTTTTTTTGGGCAGGAACTCGAGGAGCATGGGTTTCCTCCCCGTTTGTTTTATGGACGAATCGATCGACCGGCCGAGCGCCAAAACGGCCGCCTTGGCCTCGGGGTTTTCCTCCTCGGCGTAAACAGAGACAAAAAAACGCGACTTCCAAAACGAAAGCAGGCCGCCTTTATAGGTTGACCCCTGGCCGATCCCCGAATTCTCGCCCATGAGGTCGTGGGTGAAGACACCGAAGGCGTCGGATGATGTTCCCATATCGAAAAAATCAACGATCAGCGCCGGCATCGATTGCCGGACGAAGCGGCGCGCGAGAAGGCGCTTGAAGTTATAGGCTCGATAAACCTCGCCGGCGCCGTCGATATACCCAAAAATTGTGTCGGGATCGTAGACGGCATCTTTGCCTTCGGCCTTCCAGCCCCGGACCTCCCGGGGCACAAGTGAAGCCATTTCCTGGTCAGACTTGGGCGTCTCTTGACTCATGGCACAAAGCCCTCCTCCGGATATCAAGAAGAAAAGCGCCGCGATGAGAGCTTTTCTCATCATCAGGGATTGTATCAGATCAGTCTGTTTTGATAAAGCAGAGCCTCTTCCGCGCATACGGACCTAACTGTTAGGATGAATCCATCGAAAGTTGCCTGTTTTTTCCAACGAGCCAGAGGGCTCAGGCCGGATGGTTCGAAGGCACGCCGCATTTTCCCCAGCGAGGAAACTTTGCTCGCTTCGCGTCTTCGCTCTCCTTCTCCTTGCAGTCGAGGAACCGTGCCCGCTCAGCCTCTCAGACGGCCTTCTGCACCATCCCCCCCTCGCCCTCTACGATAATGTTCTCGTCTGCTGATTGCTCCTCTTTTTCGATGCCTCCGCCCCTGAGTGATAACTATGGTGACCCCGGTCTGTTAATGATTTTTACTGCTCAGTGCTCAGTGCTCACTGCTCACTTCTTAACGGGGGACGATTTTTTCTTGATTTGAATGATAGACAGGCATGATAATGGGGCCGCAATGAACGATCTCCACTCATCCGAGGAGGGCACCGTGAAAACAAAATCTCTCTTCAAGCACGCGATCATCCTTGCTTTGACTGCAATCCGCCTGGTCTCTTGTTCAGGCGCTCAGAAGGGCCCGCAGACAGCGGAGATCATCTTCCAAAACGCGGCCATCTACACCATGGACGACGCACGGAGCTGGGCCGATGCCGTGGCGGTCGGCGGAGGGAAAATCCTGTATGTCGGGACCGTAGCCGGCTCCCAAAAACTCAAGGGCCCGGAAAGCCAAGTCATCGACCTCAGCGGCCGCATGGTCCTGCCCGGGTTTCAGGATTCCCATGTCCATCTCATCAGCGGAGGAATTGAACTCGAACTGTGCAACCTCAACGGACTTGCCACGAAAGAAGAGATTTTCAAAAAAATCCGGGATTATGCCACGCAAAACCCGAGCAAGTCCTGGGTCGTCGGAGGAGGCTGGGATTTAACAGTCTTCCCGGATGCCAACCCGTTGAAAGAGGATCTCGACCGGCTGGTCTCGGACCGCCCGGCCTATATGACTTCCGCAGACGGCCACTCGTCCTGGGTCAACTCCAAAGCCCTGGAAATCGCCGGTCTCACGAAGATGACACCGGATCCTAAGGAGGGCCGGATTGAACGCAAAAAAGAGACCGGCGAACCCTCGGGGACTCTTCGCGAAAGCGCCTCCGAGCTGGTGGGCAGGCATCTTCCGGAGACGAGCGAAGCCGATTTTCGCCGGGGCCTGGAGGAGGGGCTGGCTCTCGCCAATCGGTTCGGCATCACCTCCATCCTGGAGGCGAGCGCCGACGATGACATCATGAAGGCCTACTCGGAGTTCGACCGCAGCGGCAAGCTCACGGTCAGAGTCTTGGCCTCTCTCTTTGTCGAGCCCAGAAAAGATGTCGCTCAGGTCGCCGACCTTATCAAGAAGCGGGAGCTTTACCGCGGCCACTTTCTGGAAGCGACGACGGCAAAAATCTTCGCCGACGGAGTCATCGAGTCAGGGACTGCGGCCCTGCTCGAGCCGTATCTCAATCGCCCCGCTTACCGGGGACTTCCCAACCTCGAGCCCGAGCTTCTCAACCGTCTCGCCGTCGCTTTGGACAAGGAAGGATTCCAGATCCACATCCACGCCATTGGAGACTATGCGATCCGCATGTCTCTTGATGCCCTGGAGCTGGCCGAGCGCACCAACGGTCGCCGGGACGCCCGGCATCACATCGCCCACCTCGAATTGATCAACCCCAAGGACATCCCCCGCTTCAGACAGCTGGGTGTCGTCTCCAATTTTCAGGCGCTGTGGGCTTATCCTGACGCGTACATCACGAAGTTCACAGAGCCGGTCCTTGGCCCGGAGCGTTCCCGGTGGCTATACCCGATCGGAAGTATCGTCAAGAGCGGTGGGATGATCGTCGGGGGGAGCGATTGGTCTGTTTCATCGCTGAACCCGCTTGACGCCATTCAGGTCGGAATAACCAGGCGAAGCTTGGAAGACGCGTCCGGTCAAAGCTGGATTCCGGAAGAACTGGTGGATCTTCCGACTATGCTTGCGGCTTACACAATTAACGGCGCCTATCTCAGCCACCAAGAAAAGCTCAGGGGCTCCCTTGAGTTCGGAAAGGCCGCCGACCTCATCGTCCTGGAGAGGAATCTCTTCGAGACCCCGCCGGACCAGATTCACACCGTAAAAGTCTTGCTCGCCCTCCTCGAAGGCAAGGCCATCTACCGGGGATCAGAAATGCCAGCCCAGCAGGTTCCAAAAATTTAGGAACCAGAGGAAAGCCAAGCCCGCCAAGAAAACCAACGTATAGTGCAGGCGGAGACATCTCGTCCAATATCGTTTGGCCCAGGCCGTGGCGGTAAAAATCAGCACACCGATCCCAAGCACCGCAGCCAGGAGAGGCAAAACAAGACTGATTTTGAGAATCGGTGGGACGCCCGCCATCAACTCCTTGTCATTGCTCACGGAGGCGAGCACGCCCAGAATGGTCAGGACAAACAATCCGCTCATGAGTCCGGCCAGCCAGCGGGCCGCCTTGGGAGCCTTGACACCCTCACACTTGCGCCGGCATAGAATCCGGGACAGGGCCGCGATCGGCCAGCCCAGCGCTGCCGTGAGGAACAAGAGGACGCAGAGAGCCAGGACAAAATAGTGGAACGTCGGCGTTTGATGCCAAGCCAATTTGACCAGGGCCATGTGCGGCACCTGGCTTGAAAAGGCATAGGAAATCCCGAAGGCGCCGTCTTCCCTGAAGACGACTTTGTCCTGCCCGTTCAGCTGCTGGAAGAAAAGGGGTTCCACTTCGACATACTGCCGATCTCCCATTCCACCGGGGAGCGAGAGCAGGAGAGTCCCTTCTTTGGTCGGGCTCGCCTTGATCGCCATCATAAGGGAGGATAATTTTTCATAGGTCTTATACGCATGCCGGGTAACCCCATAGGTCCCGGAATACAAGCCCAGAGTTTTCTTCGCCTCTATCGAAGGCTTAGGCTCGGTGAGCGGAGGGTCAGGAGGAAAATAGCGGTTGAGGAAAGCCATGAAGAGCTCATCCCTGGCGGGCCCGTTGGGGCTGTTGTAGGATACGAACCAACCCAGGTTTTTCTCGGGAATGAGAGCGAGCTGAGAGTGAAACAGCAGCGTGTCCCCCCCGTGCTCGATCAAATGGAGGCGGTTGAAATCGTACTCCCAAAAGCCGTGAGCATTGCCACAGATCCGGGGATCGTGAGAAAAGAGCCGGGAGTGCATGAGCTTGGCCGTTTCTTCCTTGAGAATTCTTTGCTCGCCGAATTGTCCGTTTTGAAGGTGGGCGATCATGAAGTTGGCCATGTCGGTCGCGCAGGAGCTTAGGGAGCCGGCCGGGGCCATCCCGTTGAGGAGCTCAAAGTCCTCGGCTTTGAACAACCCTTGCTTAAACGTATAACCCACCGACATATCGGGAGCCAGAGCTGCCGGCAGCGGCTCGTGGAAGGTGCTGTGCTGCATCCCGAGGGGCTTAAAAATATTCTGTTCGACGTAGTCTTCAAACGGCATTCCCGAAACGAGCTCGACGATGTAGCCGGCGAGCGCGGTGCCGTAATTCGAATAGGATGAGATCACTCCGGGTGGACGGATTCTGGCCGGGATATGATTGCCGAGGAACTTGCCCAGGGGCACCAGGTCCTTGGGAGTCTTCGCCCACATCCCACTCCCCAGGTCTTCAAAGCCAGGGGTATGCGACATGAGGTTCTTCATGGTGATGGACTGCGGATAGGTGGCCGGGATCTTGAAATCCTTGAGATAGGTATTTACGTCGGCATCGAGGTCAATCTTGCCCTGCTCGTAAAGCTGCATGACCGCCGTCCAGGTGAAGAGCTTGGTGACGGATCCGGGGCGGAACATGGTCCTGTCCGCGAGCACGGGCTTTTTGTTTTTGACATCCGCATAGCCGTAGCCCTTGGCAAAAAAGATTTTCCCATCCTTGACCACGGCGATCGTGGCTCCGGCCACATGGTTCGCCTCCAGCTGGGTTGCCATGATCCCGTCCAGGAAGGCCTCCAGCTCAGCGGGGTCGGTCGGGCCCTGCGGACCGGACTTTTCCTGAGCGAGGAGGAAGATGGGACAGAAGACAAGAAGGGAGACAAGAAAGACCAGGGAGATGTTTCTTTTCATCAGCTCACTCCTTTTCGCGAATATTGAGCCCCCCCGGGGACTCGGGCAAGATAAGGCCCCACATGTCTTATACGGGCCTCTTGCCGCAAAGTTCAGTGGCAACTTTTGCTTACTGGGCTTTTTGGCGCTCCAAGATCCAGTGCTCTACGATCTCCCGGAGCATCGGGAGAGTCACCGAGCCGTGGATGAGAAGCTGGTCGTGGAAGCTCCGGATATCAAACTTGGAACCGAGCGCCTGTTCAGCTTGACGCCGTAGATCGAAGTACTCGATGGCTCCGGTGTCATAGCACGTGAGTTGCGCCGGCCAGCCGATGATCCGGTCGACCAGCGACTCCGCTTCGTGAGACGTGAACCGTCCGGTCGACATCACGTAATCGACGGCCTTCTGCCGGGTCCAACCCATGACGTGGATGCCCGGGTCAACGACCATTCCGTGGGCGGGCCAAACCCGGCGATTGATCCGGGCAAAGTCCGTGGTGTAGAGCCCCATCTCCTCCGCAAGGGCCTCGGTATATCTGGCCCAACCTTCGACGTAGCTCGCGCTCCCGGCCAGATGCGAGATCATGTGGGCCTTGGGAAGCTCCTGGGCCACTGAGATCTGGAAATGATGGCCCGGATAGGTTTCGTGAAAGGCCGTGACTTCCGCGCCCGCGCGGGTCTGGTTCTCGGGTTGGTACAGATTGATCATGTAGACACCCGGCCGGCTGCCGTCCTCGGCGGCGGCCTCATAGTGGTTCGAAGCCGTCTGTTCAAGGAAATCGGGAATGGGCTCAATCACGACCTCGGCCTTGGGAATAATGTTGAACCAGCCCGGGAGCGCCTGACGGGCGCGGGCAACGGCCTCCTTGGAAAAATTGAGAAGCTCTTCCCTACTCTTGAAGTGATTGCGCGGGTCGTTCTGCATCTTGTCACGGATCACTTTCAGATCGGCCGTGCCAAAAATCTTTCGTCCGATCTCCGAGGCCTCCGCCTCGTATTTCGCGACGTACTGTTCTCCGAGCCGAAAGGTCTCTTCCGCCGATCGGTCAAGGTTCGTGTAAGAGCGCAGAAAAGCGCGATAACATTCTGGGCCGTTCGGGAAGGCCGAGATGCCGGTCGTTTCCCTCGCTTTGGCCAAATATTCGTTCTCCAGGAAATCACGATAGCGGCGGATGGCGGGGTTGGCCTCTTGGACCAGAAGAGTCTCCCAAGCCGTTTTGAATTCAGGCGTGCCGGCCCTCTGGGCGGGGCTGTAAAAAGGCGATTTCGTTACCGGCGCGGCCAGGATGGCGTCAAGCTGAGCGATCACGAGTTTGACGTTCCGCTTCGGGGTCGTGTATCCGAGCCGGATTCCCTCTTTGAGATTGGAAACTTCCGTGTCAAGATACCGGGGCAACTGCCGCCAGCGGGCCAGGGCTTGGTTCCTGAGCTCGCGAGTCCCGACGGGCTGGATGGCAGCCAGTTGGGTGGCACTCGCCTGCCAGCCGGACAGCTGATTGACCGTCCAGAGCTCCGTCCGGGCAACTCGAAGTTGGCGCGAACTCTCGAGAGCCTCCTTGAGAAATCCGTAGGTCAGCCATTCGGGCCGCCCCCACAAAGATCGGCCGTCGATCCCGGCCAGCTCAGAAGCCCAAGCATCCTCTTTGGCCTGCCAGGCCTTGAGCGCATCCAACGAATTATCGCTCAGCTTATCATGCGACACATTTGCGAGTCCCATGGCGGTCGCCTGCTCGGGGAATCTCGCGAGAGACTCACGGACATACTCGTCGGCCAGCGAAGTCAACCGGGCGGCAACGGTATCAATGGACGCCGCCGGCTGGGCCTTATCCCCGCCGCTCTGAGGCGAGGAGCAGGCTCCCAAAACCAAGACAGCACAAGATAAAAGAACTGTGAACCATCGATTCTTCATCCCCAACCTCCTCTTTTCTTGTTTTTCAGCCCGTGGTTTATGAACTCTCTCAAAAAGCGGACGGCGTCGTCGCAGCGCCTGAAAGTGGGAACTCCCTCCCTCTCGAGATAATCGACCATGGGATCATAAGCTGCGCCTCCGTCGACATTGACCACAAAAGGCTTGTCAGTCTTCCGGAAAATATCGATGAGTCTTGTCGGCGTGCTCCGGGGATCGAAGATGCTCTCGGATGAGGAAACCGAAGGCGCCAGGGTCTGCATCGCCGGAGTCATGGGCACCGGAGAGACGACCGCGCAATCTACACCGTCATCCTTGAGCAGGGCCCGGGCGCAGTCGCAGAATACGGCGTCATCTCCGACCGGTGTAATATCAATAGGATTGCGGATATCTTGGAGTCGGTCGATTCCGAGGGGAGCCAGGATGGAACGTATTCTTCCAACGGTCCCGGGGCTGAGACGGGCCAGGGTTAAATCGGAATCATTCTTCAGGTTATCGGCCATAATAACGCATTCAAAGCCGGCGTTGCTGATAAGTCCGACTCGAGTCCCTCGAACTTTTTTTTCCGCCAGAAAAACAAGCCCTTTTATAAAACCGGTGAAATCGGCGATCGTCTCAACGACCGTGGCGCCCGCTGCCCCGAGAACGGCCCGGGCGATTTCGAAGTCTCCCGCCACTGAGGCGGTATGACTCGTGGTCGCGGCCCGTCCCTCAGGCGTTCGCCCGGCTTTGTATACCACAACCGCCTTTCCTTCCTGCCGAGTGACCTCAGAAATCGCCTTGGCGAGGGCAAGACCGTCGCCCGGATGAAATCCTTCGATATAGAGGGCGAAGGTTCTCGCCTCCTCGTCATCTTTGAGATAGCGGAGGTAATCCGAAGCGGTCAGGTCGATCTGGTTGCCCAGTGAGACGGCATAGATGGGGACGACGTGAGGCAGGTTGCTCATCCTCGAAAGCATGAAGGCACCGCTCTGGCTGAGATAGACGACACCGGCCTCGCGACCGCTGGGCCGGGGGAACTTGTGCTCCGGGATGAAGGTCGTATCATAGTGAGCCGGACGCGAATAGATCCCCAGGCAGTTCGCTCCGTTGACGACCGGTGTGAGCCTCCCCTGATTCCTGTTTGTTTCCAGCAGAGTCTTGATCTCGGCTTCCAGCTCCCGGGTGCCCTTTTTCTCGCCGAGCCCGCCGGCGATGAGGATGACCGAGTGCGCCTTTTCAGCCGCGACCAGCTCCTTCATCATTTCATAAGTCTGTTCTGCGGCGAGGGTGAGGACGAACAGGTCCACGGTCCGGGGCAGTTGGGAAACGGAAGGAACGCAGAGGCAGCCCTCGATCTCCCGGAGGCCGGGCTTCACGACAAAGACGTTCTCGCGGGGAAAACCGTTCTTCAGAATATTGTTGAGGATCACGTGGCCGATGTTCATCTTCTCCGAGACTCCGATGATGCCGATTGTCTCGGGGTGGAGGATGCGGCGGATATTTTCGAAAGGACGGTTCTTCTCCTCGAGGTGGTCCGGAGAAAAACGGAAGAGGCCATCGAGCGGCACGAGTTTCCCCCGGCGGACAACGAAAGGATTGACCTCCGCTTCTTCGATGACAAAGGGACTTTGCGCCGAAACGGGGGAAAAATGCGCGGCCAGCCTCCGGAAGCGGTCGAAGGCATTGATGAGCTCCGCTTGCGAGACCAGGGGTGCCCGGCCGCGGAATTCAGCCGCCATCTTGCCGTAGAAAACGAGAGGTGCCAAGAGAGAACGAACGTCATTCTTTTGAAGAAGGTGGGCGGACGCCGAAGCCGAAGCCCGGCCCGGTTTGAGCTTCGGGCTCAGGTATTCCACGTCAACTCCTCCGATGCCCATGGTCACGACGGGACCGAACTCCCTCGAGTTTCTGACTCCGAGGAGCATCTCCTCCCCGAGCCCCGCCTTCTCGAAGTCCACTTTCTCGCAGATCAGGAATCCCCGGATCTGGAGCTCGATTTCGTCGGGGGAGAGGCTCTTTTTATTCCGGCTCGGGCCCTGTCTGCGTTCCCAGGACAGAAATTTTCCGGGAACCACCGCCGTCATCTCCTGCATGGCGCGGTTGATCCCCGCGATCCCTTTTTTGACGATCCGGACGCCGCCGACGTCGGATTTGTGGGCGATCAAAGGGGAGACGATTTTTAGAACGACCCAATCGCCCCTGACCTTGTCCAGATCCCGACGGCCGATCCTCCGGCCCTTCTTAATAAAAATGTATCGAGGCGGCTGGATCCCGATGGCCCGGAGCAATTGGTAGACTTCCGGTTCAAGAAGAGAAAACCGCCCTTCTTTGGCGGCAAACCCGAGGATCCTGCTGACCCGGCTGAGATCGATCTTCATTCTCGGATTACAAAGACCCTGCCCCCGGATTTGACGCAGATTTGCGCCCCAGCTCGAATGCCTTCAGATTGGCTCCAACCACGCTCTCTCCCCGGCCTCTGAAAAGGGCTTCGATCGAGCCACGCAGATC
>Ga0315282_10012596_pt1 | contig 12912 bp, 5 predicted proteins | sample YL17G07_20_MG_FD_203693 | JGI IMG/M metagenome (GOLD analysis project Ga0315282, IMG submission 203693) | Sediment microbial communities from Yellowstone Lake, YNP, Wyoming, USA - YL17G07_20 | ecosystem: Environmental > Aquatic > Freshwater > Lake > Sediment | place: USA: Wyoming | collected... | reverse complement strand
GACCAAAGCATCCAGGTTGAATACAAAGGGAAACAGCTTGAGTCCCGGATGCAGTGTTATTGGAAAGTCCGGGTTTGGTCTCCGACCTCTTCGTCTTGGAGTCAGCCCGCGCACTGGTCCATGGGCATGCTGAAGCCCGGCGACTGGCAGGCGAAGTGGATCGGGCTCGACCAGGCTCAAGGCTCAAAAAGCATTCTGTTGGAGTCGGCGCAGTGGATCTGGTTCCCGGAGGGTGAGCCGGCGTCCAGCGCGCCGGCGGGAACCTGTTATTTCCGGCGTGCTCTTTCCCTGCCGGCCGATCGGAAGATCGTCAAGGCGATCGTTCAAATGACCGCGGACAACGGCTTTGAACTCCATGTGAATGGCAAGAAAGCCGGCCAGGGGGATAACTTCAACGCGCCGGTGACGATGGATCTCACCGGGATACTGCAGGCGGGCTCCAATACGCTGGCGGTTGTCGCCACGAATGCAGGGGATGACCCCACTCCCGCAGGCCTGATTGCGGTTCTTACCGTGGAGTTTGCCGAAGGAAAGCCATTGGTGTTTTGTACCGACGCGCAGTGGAAGAGCAATCGGGAAAAGGGGGAAGGGTGGGATCGTGCCGGCTTCGATGATGCCCGCTGGCCGGCCGCCAAAGCAGTGGGGGCTTTCGGCATGGGTCCGTGGGGTCAGCTCAATCAAGGGGATGCCCGCCCGTTGCCGGCACGTTATCTGCGCCGGGAGTTTCCCGTTGAGAAGAAAGTGGTCCGGGCGACAACCTATGTGTGCGGATTGGGCTTCTTCGATCTCTATCTGAACGGGAAGAAGGTTTCCGACCACATGATGGACCCCGCCCTGTCCGACTATCGCAAGGCCGCGTATTACGTGACCTTCGACGTGACCCCCTACCTGAACAACGGGCGCAATGCCATGGGCGTTGCACTCGGCAACGGGCGGTTCTTTGCGCCACGTCTGAGCACGCCGATAGGAACGGTGGATTACGGTTTTCCTAAACTCATGTTGCAGACGGAGATTACCTACGCGGACGGCACAAGCGCCCGGATTGTCAGTGATGAAAGCTGGAGATTGACCACGCAAGGCTCCATCCGCGCCAACAACGAATACGATGGCGAAGAATACGACGCCCGAATGGAGATGGATGGATGGAACCGGGTCGGGTTCGATGATGCGAAGTGGGAGAACGCTCAAGCGGTCAAAGCTCCCGAGGGTGCTCTGCTGGCTCAGATGATGGAACCGATGCGGGTGACGCAGGTGCTCACGCCTGTGGGCATCACTCAGCCCAAGCCGGGCGTGTTCATTGTGGATTTCGGCCAGAACTTCTACGGCACGGTGCGTTTGAAGGCGCGCGGTCCCGCTGGAGCCGAAGTCCGCATGACCGCCGCCTACAGTCTCCTGCCGGATGGCACGCTCAAGACGGCGGACAACCGCGGCGCCAAGGCAACCGATGTTTATACCTTCAAGGGAAAGGGCGAAGAGGTGTGGAGTCCGGCCTTCAAGGGGCAGGGTTTCCGCCGCGTGCAGGTGGCAGGCTTTCCCGGCACGCCTACGATAGATAACTTCGAGGGGCTGGTGATCCACACGGATGTCGAGCCGGTCGGTGAATTCACCTGCTCGAACGAGTTGGTGAACCGTATCCACCTGGCGATGCGGTGGGGGATGCGGATGTTCATGCGCAGTGCGCCGATGGACCCGGACCGCGACGAGCGCCAGCCGTGGCTGGGTGATCCGGCGAAGGATTCCGAAAGCGAGGCATTCAACTTCAATGTGGCGGCATTTTATACGAAGTTCATGGACGACATCCGGCGCTGCCAGCGTGAGGACGGCGCCATCCCTGAAGTGGCGATGAACTGGGATTTCGGGATGAGCACCATCGACTGGCCCAGCGTCTATACCATCATTCCTGACTGGTATCTCGATTTCCATGCGGACCAACGGGTGGTGGAGCGGCATTATGATTCGATGAAGCGCTGGGTCGAACTCATGGACCAGCGGAACCGCCAGCCGGACGGAACGGTCCATGGCGGCATGTTCGGCGACTGGTGCGATACCTATACCATGGATGGCAAGTGCGGTGAGAGCGGCCAGACAGATGTGGGTTTGGTTCATACGGCCTATCATTACCATAACTGCCGGATCATGGCCAGGGCGGCCGGGACCCTTGGCAGGAAAGAGGATGTAAAACTGTTCAACGAGATGGCTGAAAAAATGTTGGCGGCCTTCAACAAGAAGTTTTTCGATCCTGCCACAGGCAAATACAGCAATGGAACGCAGTGCGCTTATGTGCTGCCGCTGGCGCTTGGAATGGTGCCGCCGGAATCCCGCGCCAAGGTGGTGGACAATCTCGTGAACGATATCCTGATGACACACAAAGGCCATCTCTCCGTCGGTTTGATCGGCATGCAGTGGTTGATGCAGGTGCTGACGGATATAGGGCGACCCGATGTGGCGTGGACCATCGTGACACAGACCACACGGCCAGGTTGGGGCTACATGATCGGCAAAGGCGCGACCACGATCTGGGAAAGATGGGATAGTGATACGCGTGATCCCGGCATGAACAGCGAAGCCTTGCTCATCCAGGCCGGCAATCTCGATGCCTGGTTCTATCAGACACTCGCGGGCATCAATTATGACCGCGAAAAGCCCGGCTTCAAGCACATCATCATCAAGCCTGCGATCGTCGGCGACCTGACATGGGTGAAGTGTCATCACGATTCTCCTTACGGCCGGATTGTCAGCAACTGGAAACGCGAAGGTGACAAACTAACAATGGAGGTGTCGATTCCCGCCAACACCACGGCAACCCTATATATCCCGACGCAAGATGCGGCGCGAGTGACAGAAGGTGGAAACACCATTGACAAGGTTAAAGGCGTGAAGCTCCTGCGCATGGAAAACAACGCCGCCGTCTATGGCGTTGGCTCCGGAACCTATCGATTTCAATCCACTCTCACCAAGACCGTCAAATGAAATACACAAATTGAGGAATACACACATGGCCAGACTCACATCCTTGACATTCACCGCTTTGCTGTTGGCACCGCTGGCATCCCTGCACGCCGCCGGTCTAACGAACCTGCGCTGCGAATACCTGGAGAATCCGCTGGGCATTGACGTGGCGAAGCCGCGCCTGAGCTGGAAACTTGAACCTGGAAACTTGAAACTTGAAAGGGGAGTCAAACAGACGGCCTATCAGGTGCTGGTGGCTTCGACCCCGGAGTTGCTGGCCAAAGACAAGGGCGATCTTTGGGACAGCGGCAAGGTGGAGAGCGACCAGAGCATCCAGGTGGAGTATGCGGGTAAAGCGCTTGAGTCGCGGATGAGGTGTTATTGGAAAGTGCGGATGTGGGACCAGGACGGCAAGGCGTCGGATTGGAGCAAGTCGGTATCGTGGTCGATGGGTTTGCTCAAGCCGGACGACTGGCAAGGGGAGTGGATCAGGTTCAGGGAAGCCGACAATATCAAGCACATCTGGTACCGGAAAAAGTTTTCTTTGGAAAGCATACCTGCGAGCGCATTCGTGTACCTGTGTTCAATCGGCTATCATGAGTTATACGTTAATGGAGAGAAAGTCGGAACACGCGTTCTCTCTCCAGGAGTCACCGATTTAGAAAAGCGCGCGCTGTATATCACCTATGACGTCACCAGCAAGTTGAAGAAAGGCGACAACGTGATCGCGGTCTGGACCGGCCCGGGCTGGGCGCGGTCGGATGGTTCCTACGGCAAGGGTGTCTGGAAGCAGGATTCCATTTTCAAATGCCAGGTCAACATGTCGAACGGGGCGAGGCTGCACACCGACGCGAGTTGGAAATGCAAGATCAGCTCCAGCGAAAATCTCGGTTTGTGGAAGGGCGGCGGCGAGGGGGAATATGGCGGCGAATTGATTGACGCCCGCAGGCATATTGCCGACTGGAATCTGCCGTCCTGTGATGATAGAGATTGGGCGAATGCCTCCGTCTATCAGAAGTCGCTGATCCTGTCCGCGGAGATGCAGGAACCCGACCGCAAGGTGGATACACTGGTCCCCGTGGCGATCACCGGAGAGAACGGTCGCTACAGGATCGACATGGGCAGGAATTTCACCGGGTGGTTTGAGATCGACCTGCGAAACGGCAAGGCGGGGGATATGGTGAAAATCATGACTGCTAACCGTGCCGAGGAAACTCTCGAGTTCAAACAGGAGAGCCATTACATCCACGACGCCAGCGGGACGGGCACCTTCTGCCACCGCTTCAACTACATGGCCGGCCGCTGGACTACCGTTGAGGGATTGTCCTACAAGCCTGAGCCCAAGGACATCAGGGGCTACATCGTCACCAATGACCGGAAACGGATCGGAAGTTTCGAATGCTCGAACAAGCTCTTCAACGAGATTTATGAAACGGATCTTCGGACCTACATTGCGTGCACGGTGAACGGAGTGACCATGGATTGCCCGCACCGCGAGCGGTTCGGTTACGGCGAGGTTGCGCTGGCCTGCACGTGGGGGTGTGCGATTCCCAATTTTGAATCCGCTCCCTACTATCGGAAGGCGGCCCGCGACTGGTTTGACGTGCAGCGGGAGGATGGGTTCGTGAACACCATCGCGCCCCAAGTTTACAAGGGCGCGGGCGGCACGCTCTGGAGTAGTGCGCCGGTCACCATGAGCTGGGAATTCTACAAGGCCTACGGCGACAGGCGGCAGTTGGAAGCAGCCTACCAGCCGATGAAGAAGTGGCTGGATTTCCTCAATAGGTCGCTCTCCGCGGATGGTGTTCTAACGGCCTACGAGAACGCCTCCCGGTTTCTCGGCGACTGGGCGACCCCCCACGGCAGCGAGTATGGCGACACGCCGGAGGCGGAGCTGTTCAACAATTGCGTGTATGCCTACTGCCTCGATGTCTTCGTGCAGGCCGCTGCGGTCCTGGGCAAGTCCGATGACGTCGCGACCTATTCAGCGAGACTGGCGGATCTCAGGCGGAGCGCGCACCGGCACTTCTTCAAGCAGGACACCAAGACCTACATAGACGGAAGACAGCTTGCGATGGCCTTTCCCATGTATACCGGTATCACGCCGGAACAGGACAAGAAGGCCGTCTTTGCGAACTTCGTCGAAGAAATCAGCAAGCGCAAACCCTATCTCGACACCGGCAGTTCCGGACTGCCGATTCTCTTGAAGTATATCGTTGAGGATGTGGAGCGGGCCGATCTGTTATATCCCTGTCTTACGAGCACGGAACAGCCCAGCTACGGCTATTTCCTGAAGTCAGGCGAGACGACCTGGCCCGAGTATTGGAAGATCGTGGGCGAGGCGAGCCGCATCCACACCTGTTACACGGGAATCGCCGGCTATTTCATCAAGGCGATCGGCGGTATCCGTCCCGATCCGTCCGCCTACGGAATGAAAAAGTTCCTGATCAAACCAAACCTGGTGGGCGACCTGACCTATGCCAAGACCACCAGCGGCTCGTATTACGGAAGCATGGTGAGCAACTGGTCGCGATCGGGAACCACGGGGACCTTCGACATCGAGGTGCCGCCGAATACGACCGCCAAGGTGTATCTCCCGGCCGCGGAGGTCAACGACGTCCGGGAAGGCGACAAACCCGCCGCCAGCGCGAAAGGCGTGACGTATCTCGGAGAAGACGGGCGTTATGTGGTGTTTGAAGTTGACTCCGGTGTCTATCGGTTCTTCAGTTCGTCGGTGCCGGCGGCCATCCGCAGCGGATCTCCGGTCCTGAATCCTTCCCAACCTGGAAAATGAAATGCCTGAAAAGACAGTCCTTATGAAAACCAAACTCAACCAAACACTCCTGCTTGCAACCCTCCTTGCCGGCCTGGCGTATTTCGCCCGGGCCGATGAGCACACGCTCCCGCTGGCCGGAGCCTGGCAATTCCGCCTTGATGCCAATGATGTCGGGATCAAGGAGAAGTGGTTTACCCGAACGTTCGACGACACCGTGCGACTGCCGGGCACCACCGACGAGAATCACAAGGGCATCAAGAAGGACGAGCAGTGCACCGACCGGCTCTCGCGGGTCTGGTATTGGAAGGGGCCGGCGTGGTATCAACGCGAGGTGACGATTCCCGCCGACTGGAAAGCCAAGCGCATCACACTGTTCCTTGAGCGGACCAAGCATACCCGTGTGTGGGTTGACGGAACGTTTTGCGGCGGCGAGGACACGCTCAGCGCTCCTCAACTATTTGACGTGACTGCCGCCATGACTCCGGGCAAGCACACGATCACCGTGGTGGTCGACAATGCCAAGCTGCCGCCGGTCGGCCCGGCCCATGCGGTGGACGAACGGACGCAGACCAACTGGAACGGAATCATCGGCAGAATGGAATTAATTGCCACGGATCCGGTCTGGCTGGCTGACGTGCAGGTCTATCCGAACGCCGGCAAAAAACAGGTCCTTGTTCGCGCAGTGATTGGTAATCTCACTGGCAAGGCGGCTGCGGGTCGTATCAAGGTCGGATGCGAGAGCTACAATGTCGCCAAGCCGGCTACATTCAAAACGCAATCGGTTGACATCACGGCAACGGAGAAAGAGAACGTCGTTGAGTTTACCTATCAGCCGGGTGACGATGTGCCGCTCTGGAACGAATTCCAACCGGCCATGCTGCGCCTGAGCCTGAAGCTCGAAGCAACAGCCGGCGGCGAGGCAATGGCCGACGAGCACCGCGTTAACTTCGGCATGCGTGATTTCAAACGGGATGGGAACCGTCTCACCGTCAACGGCCGCCCGGTCTTTCTGCGGGGTCGGACCGATTCCGCTAATTTTCCCCTGACCGGTTATCCGCCGATGGACAAGGCCGGCTGGCGGCGCATCTTGTCGATCACCAAGGCGTGGGGCATCAACCACTTCCGCTTCCATTCCTGGTGTCCGCCCGAGGCGGCGTTCGAGGCGGCTGACGAGCTCGGGGTCTATTTCCAGGCGGAACTCCCTAACAAGCGCGACGCTTTCGATGCCCCCAACAGCAAGGAGGCCGCAGTCCACAACATCGACTGGCTCGAGGTGGAAAGCACCTTGACGAAGAAATCGCTTTACGAATACGCCAAGCGCGAGGGCGAGCTGATCTTCAAGCACTTCGGCAATCATCCCTCCTTCGTCATGTTCACCCTCGGCAACGAGCTGGGCCGCAGCCCGGCCATGTTCGAGATGGTAGCCTACTTTAAAAAAACCGATCCGCGTCACCTGCATTCCGAGGGCTCCGGCAACGAGCACTGGGCTCCCAGCTATGCCGAAGGCGATGATTTCTGGGTCACCTGCAAGACCAGCAAGACACTCCCGGTGCGCGGATCGTTCTTCACAATGGACTTTCCAAACCCGCACATCGAGACATTTCCGCCCTCGACAATGGTGGATTTCAGCAAGTCGATTGAAGGAGTCCCTGCACCCGTGGTGGGCCACGAGACCGGGCAGTTCCAGGTCTATCCTGACTTCCGGGAGCTTCCCCTGTACACCGGCGTGCTGAAGGCGCGCAACATGGAGGTTTTCCGCGAACGACTCAAGGCGGCGGGCATGCTCGACCAGGCGCATGACTTCGTGCGCGCCTCGGGCGCACTGTCGGCCATCTGTTACCGCGAGGATATCGAGGCGGCGCTGCGCACACCCGAGATGGGCGGGATCCAACTGTTAGACATCCAGGACTTCCCGGGCCAGGGCACGGCGCTGGTCGGCATGCTCAACGTGTTCATGGAATCCAAGGGGATTATCGAACCGGAGGCGTGGCGGCAATTCTGCTGCGAAACGGTTCCGCTCCTGCGCATGAACAAGTATACCTGGACCACTGACGAAACATTCAAGGGCCGGGCGCAGATCGCCCACTACGGAGCCGCCGATCTTCCCGACGCGCAGGTCACCGAGACCGTCACCGACAGCAAGGGCGGCAGTGTGGCCCGCATGGAATTCCCTCCGGCCACTCTGAAGCAGGGCGCTCTCACCGATTTAGGCGAATACTCACTGCCGCTGGCCGATATCGCCGCTCCGCAGAAACTCACGCTCACGATTGCCATTGAGGGAACCAACTATCGCAACAGCTATCCGTTCTGGGTCTATCCGCCGAAGGTTGACACCAGCGTGCCGAAGGGTGTGCTGGTCACCGACAGTTATCTTGCGGAAGCAACCCAAGAGCATCTCGCCGCCGGCGGACAGGTTCTCCTGTTGCCAAAGTTGGACAAGCTGCCCCACAGCATCGAGGGCGGGTTCCAGTGCGATTTCTGGTCCCCGATGTTTGTCGAGTCTGCCAAAAAGCAAGGCGGCAAAGTGCCGCCTGGAACCTTGGGAATCCTCTGTGATCCCAATTCGCCGGTTTTATCTGGTTTCCCTACCGAGTTTCACAGCAACTGGCAGTGGTGGCAATTGGTGAAGAACGCGCGGCCGATCATGTTCGATGAGACACCGGCCGCCTATCGCCCGCTGGTCCAGGTGATCGACAATTTCGTGACCAACCACAAGCTCGGCCTGATTGCGGAAACGAAGGTAGGGAAGGGCAGGATGCTCATCTGCGCGATCGATCTTCTGAGCCATCAGGACAAACCCGAGGCTCGCCAACTCCTGCAGTGTCTCCTGCGATACGTCGACTCCGCAGCCTTTGTTCCCTCGGCGGAACTGGATGCCGAACTGTTGAGGAAACTCCTTCCGGAATAACGCGACAGGATGAATGGCTTGAAAGCAGCGAAAGAAATCAAGGTTATGAACAAGTGCAAATCACCGGGGCAAGCTCCGACTATACCAAATGGAGGTGACGATCAGATGAAGACACGATCAAAGACAGGTGGTAACCCTGCTATGAGGGCGTGTGTCAAGGGCAATTGCGGGAGAAGTTCCTGAAACGATTCGACCAGCCTGCTATCCGTGCTCGAAGCACCAGTTATGTATGCGATGTCGAATCTGGACTGCGCAATCTTTAGACGTGGGTCCAGGCCCACCGGGTTACTTCGCGCAATCCAAACCGCAAGATCTTCTCGTTCGCCGGAGCGCTCTCTTCACTCTTGCCCGTTGACTTCCTTCCTCATGGTCTCGGATTTGCTGGCGCTCAAGCGCCGTTTTTGCTAAGGTGCTCTTTGCCGGGAAGCCGGCCTGCTACCTCGGTGGCTGTACGGACACGGGGCGCTGTCGCGATGTTGACGGCGCCCTTTTTCTCTTGATGTTCTTGTCCGGTAGCCCAGGCTGGCATCTTTTTCTCGCGGTTCGCGATCGCGGCGCCGGCTCTTCGACAGGCCGCGGCCGGTAGGGTTCTCCCGTCACGCTGATGCGCCAGAGAATGATGACCAAACGGCGCGCCAAGCCCGCGATTGCCTTTTTCCTGTCGCCCGTGTTCCGAACCAACTGCCCATACCGCTCCGCGGCCCAGTCATCTCGGGCCATCCACCGCCAGGCGGCTTCGATGAGTATCTTGCGCAATCTCGCATTGCCGCATTTCATCAGCGGACCCTGGCGGGTCGTCTCGCTCGTGCTGGAGACCAGCGGCGCCAGGCCCACCATCGCCGCAACCTGACGCCCCTTGTCAAAACGCTCGGGTGCGATAAGTTCCGTGCGCATTGCCATTGCCGTGACCGTGCCCACCCCGCCCACGGTCTGCAGCGCCTCGGAGGCCTGTTTGTGGCGCTTGGTGGCGGCCAGCGACTTGAGGGCCGCGTCGGCTTTCCGCACCTGCGAATCGTAGTGCTCGAGGTCCGCAAGCAGGAAATCGAGCGAGAACCGCAACTGCGGACTCAATTTGGTTTTGCGCAACGATTCGATCCCCCGCCGAGCCCACGTCCGCAAACCATCCGGTTCCGCAATTCCGTGCTGCAGGAGGAAACTCTTGATCTGCTGCTTGACGCGGCGCCGCTTGGCCACCACGTCGTCCCGCGTCCGAAACACCTGCCGGTCCCCCTCTTCCTCCAAGGTCGGAATCCGAACGGCTTTGAGAAGCTTCTTGGCCGACCACATCGAGAGCCTGCGGCTGTCCAGCCGGTCGCTCTTCGCTTCCTGGCCCGTGCTTTTCGGCGTCCGCGATGGCGCGATCACGTCTGCCCTGAATCCTTCTGCCCGCAACGCCCGAACCAACCCGTACCCCGTTGGCCCCGCCTCGTAGACAACCCGATTCACATGCTCTTTGAACGGCGTCATGCTTCGAATCAAAGCCGACGGATCGGCAGGCTGCGTCCAACGCGTAACTACTTCATCCCGCTGCTCGCTCCAGAGCGTGACGCTGTAAGTCCGCTTGTGCACGTCGATCCCCACCTCTGCCCGCTCTCCTTCCATGAAGTGAACTTCCTTGATTGAAGGCTCCTGTAGTGCTACTCTCTTGTTCATGGTCGTGGTGCTCCTTTCGTGTGTGCTGGTGACTATGATCACGTTTTCACACCATGAGCGCCACGACCTTCATGTTATCTTTAGCCATGCGGCAAAACTTTTTCATTTTCCCTTCATTTTTTTCGAGCTTTTTGGTTTTTTGGCATGTAAGTTGTCCACATGACCAGAGAACTCACCGACAAAGACCTCCTCTATCTGACTCCCGAACAAGCCCGGGAAATTTTCGCGCAAGGCGAGGAAGCAGTCACGTGGGCGCTGCTGAAACTCAGCGTTCCCGCGAAGGCCAAAGCCGCCGCGGTCTCCATCCACGTCTATCACTTCTCCTGCGAAGAACAAACCGGGCGCGAGGCGCGACTCCATCGTGCCGGGGTCAATCTCGCCGGTCGAGACGCCACCTGCCGTCACCTGCGCGTGCATCCAGGACTGCGTTCCCGACACCGGGATTCTCCAGCGCTTGATCGCGCCCGCGATGAGGCCGGCCTCGCGCCACTCGACGCCGCCGCGGGGTTGGCCCGCGTCCGCGATCCCCGCCGGATCCACAAACCTCTGCGTCTTGACCAGCCTCATCCAAACCGCAAAACTCCAAGACCGCGATCCACTCCAGTTTCTCCAGACCCTATTCACCCAGGACCCTACGGCCGCCCAATCCGCCCTGTACCATGACAGTTCGTGATGGATTTCCAAACGTGATCCGGGTAGATTTGTCGTTGGGCCGAAAGGGCTAAGCTGTTACCTTTTTGGAGGTACTGGCAAGCAACAAAGACAAGGAGATCACCATGAACAGACGCGCATTCCTGAAGACGCTGGGAGCGGCGGCCACCGCGCTTTCGTTGGAGTCGCTGGCCCGCGCGGCGCAGACCGCCCCTGCGCCCAAGAGCGGCCTTCCCAACATCCTCTTCATCTTCACCGACGACCATGCGGTTCAGTCCATCGGCGCCTACGGCTCCAAGATCAACAAGACCCCCCACATGGACCGGCTGGCGAAGGAGGGTGTGGTCTTTGACAGGTGCTTCTGCTGCAACTCGATTTGCGCGCCGAGCCGGGCCGCCGTTCTGACCGGCAAACACAGCCACATGAATGGATTGATGACCAATGACGACAAGTTTGACGGCTCGCAACAGACCTTCCCGAAACTCTTGCAGAAGGCGGGCTACCAGACCGCCATCATCGGGAAGTGGCACCTCGAGTCCGACCCCACCGGGTTCGATTACTGGGAAATCCTTCCGGGACAAGGGGACTACTACAATCCCGATTTCATTACCGCCGCGGGCACCAAGCGCCACACGGGTTACGCCACGGACATCACGACCGACCTGGCGCTGGACTGGCTCAAGAAGCAACGCGACCCGAACAAGCCCTTCCTCTTGATGTGCCAGCACAAGGCCCCGCACCGCAACTGGTCGCCCGGCCCCAACCACCTGACCCTGTATGATGACGTGACGATCCCGGAGCCGCCGACGTTGTTTGACGATTACGCGAACCGCAGTCCGGTCCTCAAGGAAAACGAGATGACCATTGCCGGTCATCTGACGTATGACTACGATCTCAAGGTGAGCGGCTCGAAGGAAAAAGACGTGTTGGGGCGAACCCTTCGAAACGGAGAACTCAACCGCATGACGCCGGAGCAGCGGGCAAAGTGGGATGCGGCTTATGGCCCGAAGAACGCGGAATTCGAGAAGAACCCGCCGGCAGGCAAGGACCTGGTCCGATGGAAGTACCAGCGCTACATCAAGGACTACCTGCGTTGCGTGGCCTCGGTGGACGACAACGTCGGGCGCTTGCTGGATCACCTGGACCAGTCCGGCCTGGCGGGAAACACGATCGTCATTTACAGTTCCGATCAGGGCTTCTATCTCGGCGAACACGGCTGGTACGACAAGCGCTGGATGTACGAGGAGTCGTTCCGGATGCCGTTCCTGATCCGGTGGCCCGGCGTGGCGAAGCCCGGCGCCCGCACGAGCGCCTTGGCTCAGAACATTGACTTCGCGCCGACGTTCCTGGACGCGGCGGGCCTGCCCGTGCCGCCGGACGTGCAGGGGCGCAGTCTGAAACCTTTGCTCGGGGGGAAAGTCCCCGCGGACTGGCGCCGGTCTCTCTACTACCATTACTACGAGCAGGGCGAGCACAACGTTCCGCGCCACGAAGGCGTTCGGACGGACCGCTGCAAGCTGATCCACTATTACGACACGGACGAGTGGGAATTCTTCGATCTGGACAAGGACCCGCGGGAAATGAAGAGCGTCCTGAGCGACCCGGACTACGCCGCCAAGGTGGCGGAACTGAAAGCGGAACTCGAACGACTCAAGAAGGAATACCAGGTTCCCGCCAGGGGACGGTAGGGTGGAGAGGTTGCGCGAACCGCACGACTGGCATTGGTCTTGACTTCCGCGGACGGATGGACCTATCCTTGGATAAAGTGGTTCCTCCTCGAATCCTGATGGTCTGTGTTGACAGAAGGAGGACAGGCCAATAACTGAAAGTGGCCATCAAGTGGATGCGCTCTATCTGACCCTTGGCGAAAAGCCCACGAGCGAGTCCGAGGGAGGTGAGGTTCGATGAATGAAGAATTCTGGAAGAGATTCCCTCCCATCCCCGGCTTCGACTACTCCGCGAGTTTCATCGGCCA
>Ga0315282_10012595_pt1 | contig 12913 bp, 9 predicted proteins | sample YL17G07_20_MG_FD_203693 | JGI IMG/M metagenome (GOLD analysis project Ga0315282, IMG submission 203693) | Sediment microbial communities from Yellowstone Lake, YNP, Wyoming, USA - YL17G07_20 | ecosystem: Environmental > Aquatic > Freshwater > Lake > Sediment | place: USA: Wyoming | collected... | reverse complement strand
AGACGGTTCCAAATTGCGCCGCAAGTTGGTCCGGATGGGGGTCAAGTTGGGTGATGCGGCGGACATTTACGTAGGACTCCAAACAAGCGCCGATGACGTGTTCATCCTGGACCTGGTCAAAGAAACACCACGAACCCTGCGGCTGAATTCTAAAGCCATCAACGCCGAGTGGACGTTCGAGAAGGGCTTGCTATTCCCGTTGGTCAGCGGCACAGATGTAAACCGCTACCAAGCTTTGCCTGAACGCCAATACATTCTCTTTCCTTACGTCGTTGAGAGCGGTTCGGCGGAGTTGATTAGCTGGGGGGAAATCTCGCAACGCTACCCCAAGACAGCGGCCTATCTGCTGGAAAACAAAAAGCGGCTGGAAAAACGAGAGAAAGGAAGGTTCAAAGGCCGGGAGTGGTACCGCTTTGGACGCAGTCAGAACATCGGCATTCAGGGACAAATCAAGCTCTGTGTGCCGCGCCTGGTGGACAGGCTGTATGCCGCCTACGACTTTGAAGGCAACCACTTCTTGGACAACGTGGACGTGGGCGGCGTCACGCTCAAGCCAACCTATCTGCAACAAGGCCTGCTCTACTTGCTGGGTCTGCTCAACTCCAAACTCCTGCGCTGGTATTTCCCGCACGTGAGCGCGCCATTCAGGGGCGGCTGGCTATCGGCCAACCGGCAATTCCTATCCCAACTCCCCATCCGCCCCATCAACTTCCGCAACCGGTCCGACGTGAAACGCCACGACGAGATGGTGAGGCTCGTCGAGCGGATGCTGAATCTGCACAAGCTCCTCGCATCGGCGCAAACGACCCCCGACCGCAACCGGTATGAGACCCAGATTGCGGCCACGGACAAGAAAACTGACGCGGTTGTGTACGAACTCTATGGATTGACCAAGGAAGAGATCGAGGTTGTGGAGTCATCGTAGCGGACACGCCAAGATGCGCTTCTTCTGGTGGGCTGACGCCAGAGAGCCCGCAATACATCACCCCCAAGAAACGGAACTCAGGAATGCACACACCCCTCCTCCAAACCCACTGCCCGAATCTGAAACTCCTTGCCCGCGGCAAGGTCCGCGACATCTATGACCTGGGAGAATACCTCCTCCTGGTCGCCTCGGACCGCATCTCCACCTTCGACGTCGTGTTCCCCAACGGCATCCCCGACAAGGGCCGGGTCCTCACGCAGATCTCGCGCTACTGGTTCGAGAAGTGCGGCCAGATCACGCCCCACCACGTGGTGAGCTTCGACGTGAAGGAGTTCCCGAAGGAAGCGCGGGCCTACGCCGAGCAGCTCGAAGGCCGATCGCTCCTGTGCAAGAAGGCCAAGCCGCTCGCCATCGAGTGCGTCGTGCGCGGCTACCTGGACGGCTCCGCCTGGGCCGAGTACCAGAAGAACAACGGCAAGATCTCCTCGGGCCACGCTCTGCCCGCCGGCCTGCGCCAGCGCTCCAAACTCCCCCGGCCCATCTTCACCCCGGCCACCAAGGAGAGCGAGGGCCACGACATCAACATCACCGAGGCCCGCGCGGCGGAAATCGTCGGCAAAGACCTCTTCGAGCAGGCCCAGTCGCGCTCCATCGCCCTCTACTCTTTCGCCCACGGCCACCTTCAGCCCAAGGGCATCACACTCTGCGACACCAAGTTCGAGTTCGGCGTGCGGCCCGATGGCTCGCTGATCCTGATAGACGAGGTCCTCACGCCCGATTCGTCGCGTTTCATGGTGAGCGAATCCTACAGCCCCGACAAGACGCCGCTGAGTTTCGACAAGCAATTCGTGCGCGACTGGGTGGTCTCGACGGGCTGGCAAAAGACCCCGCCCGCGCCCGTGATCCCCGAGGACATCGTCCGCCAGACCCGCGAGCGCTACCTCGAAATCTGCCGGCTCATCACGGGCAAGGAACTGGCATAAGAGGCAATGCAGAATGATGAATGACGAATGATGAACGAGGGGGAAGGCAGATTGAAGAAACCAGATACTATCCCCGTCTTCTGTTGCGAGGCGGAAAACCGTCTCAAGCCCCTGTTCGTTATCCGTCATTCATCATTCATCATTCACCATTCACCATTCACCATTCACCATTCAAAAGGAGGGCAATCATGTCTCTTATCACCCGTCGGCAATTCATGGCCGGCACGGCCGCTTTGTCGTTGACCGCGCTCAGGCCGGACCTGGTTTTCTCTGCCCAGGCCAACTCCAGGATCAAGCTGGGCATCATCGGCTGCGGCGGACGAGGCAGCTGGATCGCCGAGCTCTTCAGCCGCCACGGCGGCTATGAAATCGCCGCTGCCGCGGACTACTTTGAAGACCGCGTCAACGCTCTGGGCGACAAGCTCAAGATCCCCGCGTCCAACCGCTTCACCACGCTCTCCGGCTACAAGAAGCTGCTCGAGACCAACGTGGATGCGGTCGCTATCGAGAGCCCGCCCTACTTCCATCCCGAGCAGGCCGCCGCCGCGGTGGACGCGGGCAAGCACGTCTACGTGGCGAAGCCGATAGCGGTGGACGTCCCCGGCTGCAACACGATCGCCGCCGGCGGCAAGAAGGCCACAGCGAAGAAGCTCTGTTTCCTGGTGGACTTTCAGACCCGCGCCAACGAGTTCTACCAGGAGGCCATCAAACGGGTTCATGCGGGAGCTATCGGCGAATTCGTGTTTGGCGAGGCCTCGTATCATGCGGGACGTCTCGGCGCCCAGGCCAGCCCCGGAACGCCGGAAGCCCGGCTCAAGAACTGGGTTTTTGACAAGGCCCTTTCCGGCGACATCATTACCGAGCAGAACATCCACGCGCTGGACGTGATGAACTGGATCATGAACCAGCCGCCTTTGCATGCCTTCGGCACGGGAGGCCGCAAAGTCCGCACCGACGTCGGAGACTGCTGGGATTACTTCACCCTGCATATTCAATACCCCAACAACGTGGGGATTGTCTTCAGCTCCAGGCAGTTCGACGACCACGGCGCCTCCGAGGGGATCAAGAACCGGATGTTTGGCGCCAAGGGCGTGCTCGAGACGGAATACGGCGGCAACGTCATGATCCGGGCGGCGGCCGAGAGCTTCTACCGGGGCGGCAACACCGGCCCGATCTACGAAGAAGGCGCGGTCCGCAATATCGCCACCTTCCACGAGTCCATTGTCAACGGCCGCTTCGATAATCCCACGGTGGCACCAAGCGTTCAGAGCAATCTGATCACGATCCTGGGCCGCACCGCCGCCTATGAAAACAGGTTGGTCACGTGGCGCGAGACCACCAGCAGTCAAACCAAGCTCGACGGGAAACTGGACGGGCTGAAAGCGTAAGGGAGGACCGCGGACATGAAGACGGACATGAAGAGAGCATTGTCGAGGCGCGGCATGTTGGTGCATTCGGCCCAGGTTCTCGCCGCCTTGTCGCTGTGCCAGGGCTGCGCGCCCTTCACCGGCAACCAGGCGCGGGCGCCCCGAGGCTTCAAGATCGGGATTTGCGATTGGACGCTCGGAAAGGCCACGAATCCGGAGTCTCTTGTTCTGGCCAGGAAACTCGGGCTGGACGGCGTTCAGGTGGATTTCGGGTCTCCCCAGGAAGGCAAACTTCCGCTGAACCATCCGGATTTGCGGGAGAGGTTCCGGAAGACTTCGCGCGAGCAGAGCGTCGCCATCTCTTCCCTCGGAATGTGTACGCTGAATAGCTACCCATTGAAATCCGACCCGCGGGCGGAAGGGTGGCTTTCCGATGCCATCGCCACCTGTGCGGCGATGGGAGTGAGGGTAATCCTCGTTCCCTTCTTCGGCGATGGGGACCTGCGCGGCGACACCAAAGGAACAGACGCGGTGGTGGCGAAGCTGAAGAACCTCGCGCCCAAGGCGCGGAAGGCGGGCGTTGTTCTCGGTTTCGAATCGTGGCTGAGCGCCCCGCAGCACATGGATATCCTGCGGCGTGTCGGTTCGCCCGCTCTCCAGGTGTACTACGACCTGGGGAACTCCCACAAGTGCGGCTATGACATATTCAAGGAGATCCGGTATCTCGGCAAACACATCTGTGAGTTCCACGCCAAAGACTACGATGGCCTTTACGGCAAAGGCTCCATTGATTTCCCAAAGGTCCGGCAGGCCATGGACGATATCGGCTATCGCGGGTGGATTCTCATGGAAGGGACTGAGATGCCGCTGGGACTCGAGGAGAGCTGCCGGTACGATCTGGCCTACCTGAGAGGCGTTTTCCCGCAGGTTCTGTAGTGCCGCTCGTGGGCTTATTCCTGGCTGCGGGCACAAGCATGAAAAGAGATCTTTGTTTTTTACCACATGAAAAGAGATCTTTGTTTTTTACCACGGAATACACAGAACACACGGAAGAAATCCCTTTCTGTGCGTTCCATGGTCTTCTTCAATCCCACACGCGAAGAACCCGAAAACACAGGAGGACTAACCATGCCGACTCTTTTGAGGAACGGCCAGACCATTCTCTTCATCGGCGACAGCATCACCGACTGCGGCCGCCGCGACTCCAACGCCCCGCTGGGATGGGGCTACGTAAAACTCTTCAGCGACCTGCTGGCGATCCGCGAGAGCGCCAGGCGCGTCACCATCATCAACAAGGGCATCAGCGGCAACAGGGTGGTGGACCTCGCGGACCGCTGGACCGACGATTGCCTGCGCCACCGGCCCGACCACCTCTCCATCAAGATAGGCATCAACGACGTCCACCGCACGCTCAACATGACCCCCGAGGCGGTGCCCGTCGAGAAGTTCGAGGAGGTTTACGATCACATTCTGGAACGTACCCGCGAGATGCTGCCCAAGTGCCGCATCCTCCTGATTGACCCCTTCTACATCAGCGCGGACACCGCCGGGCCATCGTTCCGCAACGAAGTGCTGAAGGCTCTGCCGCGGTACATCCAGGTGGTCCACGAGATGAGCCGGAAGCACGGTACGCGCCTCGTGCGCACCCATGAGATGTTCCGGCGACTCGTCCGGCATCACGACCCCGACCTCTTCTGCCCCGAGCCGGTGCATCCCAATATGGCCGGGCATCTCGCCATCGCCGAGGCGGTCTATCAGGCGATGAGTAAATGATGAATGGCGAATGAAGAATGATGAATGTTGAGTGTCGAATGAAGAATGGGAGGCAAGTGGCCTGCCGCGCGGGAAGAAGTGTTGTCATACTATGGATTTTCTCTTGTCCTCTTGCATCCATCATCCGCCGTTCGCCGTTCTTCATTCGATATTCATCATTCGCCATTCATCATTCATCATTTCCTTTCTGAAGTGACAAGAGGAATCATCGCATGTGCCCGCTCTTAGTTGAATGCCTCATCAGCCCTCCCCTGGAGACCAACGCCTACCTCGTCGCCGACGCCGCAGCGGGCCGCGCGATTGCCATTGACCCCAGCTGCGTCGGCGAGCAGATCCTGGAGCGCTGCCGCGAGAACAACTGGAAGCTCGATGCAATCGTCCTCACGCACAGCCACATTGACCACATCGGCGACGCAGCCCTCCTGGCGCGGGAAACCGGCGCCCCGGTCCTCGCCCACGAAACCGCCGCCCCGGCCCTGAAAGACCCCATCCGCTCCGGCGCCGCATGGCTGGGGATGGATCTCGATCCATGTGAGGTGAGCCGGACCCTCGAGGACAACGACACCGTCCAGGTAGGCAATGTCGCCCTGCGCGTCCTTCACCTGCCCGGCCACAGCCCGTGCAGCATCTGCCTATTGGGACAGGGGTGTTGTTTTGGCGGGGACCTGCTGTTCCGGGACGGCGTAGGGCGTTGGGATCTCCCCGGCGGCAACGAGAAGAAACTGATCGCGAGCCTCCGCCGTCTCGCCTCCGAGTGCGGCGATGACGTCACGGTTTACCCCGGCCACGGCCCCGCCACGACGATGGGCCGCGAGCGGCACGAGAACTCCTTTCTGCTCCAGTGGCTTTGAGCTTTCGTCTTTTCCGATATGAACGTGCTTTCCCGCCTTCCTTTGTGCTATACTCCTTGCGGCAAGAGCGTCATCCTGTGGTTCGGGAGGTGCAACGTGCGGAAACGAGTCAAAACGGGACTGACAATCGGCGTGGGCTTGGTGCTCTTGGTCTTCACGGGCTGCTTTTTCGAAAAGATCACCTGGAGTCCGGATGGGCGTTACGTGGTTTACTCGGATTATGAGAAGGGCAAATTGTGGCGCTGGGATAGCCGGACGGGAGAAACACAGGCTGTGCCTTTGCGGGAATCCACGATCTCCGAAAAGAAAGAAGCCATTGATGACTCCGTGAACTCCTGCCGTTATCTCCCTTCTGGAAAGCAGATACTGGTGGTTACGGGGAAGGGGAGGGATAACGACGTTTGCAATCAGTATCTGCTGGACGTCTCGACGGGATTATGTGACCGGATCGCGTCGGGCACGCTTCTGTACTTCGATGTTTCCAGCGATGGAAACCGGATACTCTACATGAAGACCGACAAGGAAAAACACCGGACCAGCCTCCTTGAGTACACGCGGCGTTCCGGTGAGAGAACGCTTCTCTCCAGCAAGGCGGAACTCGCCTTCCCCAGCATGGATCCCGCGGGAAAGAGAATCCTGTACTCCGGTGAGAATCAGGGCTTGTGCCTGTTGGACAGTGATAAGGGAACGACGCGGAGCCTCCTGGCCGGGGAGAAAAGGGCCTATTACTGGCCCAGGTGGATGGACGGCCGGACCGTGCTCTACGTTACCAAGCTGGAAGGCCAGAAGCCCGATTTGGTCGGTGATCTTGAGGCGTACTCTCTGGACGACAAAACGACACGCACGCTCTGCAAAAACGTCCATCTCATGTACTCCCCGATCTCCTTCAGTCCGGACCGGAAGTCGGTGGTGGTAACAGCCGCGCGGGTGGGCGCCGGAGAGGAGGTTGACGAGGATCGGATGAGCATTTGGCAGGTGGCCTCCGCGAACGTGACAACGGGGGAAATAACATGGTTGACGGATACCCCGTTCGGCGCGCTGGCGCCCGTCTGGTCGCCCGACGGCAAGCGTGTGGCTTACTTGAGCGCGGCGATCGAAGGCGGTGTTCTGAACGTTGTGAACCTCGAGACAAGGAAAACCACGTTCACTTGGCGCAACGAGGAAGAGCATCTCTTCGCGAACGCGGAGAGCGCCGCCGAGGCCGGTGATTCCACGAGAACACTGACCGGATGCAGCGAGCTGATCCAGCGTTTCCCTCAATCAAAAATGTGCAACGCGGCCAGATACCGGATGACCCTAACCTATCTTGGACAACCGCGACAAGACCTCGACGCCGCGTACCAGAACTGGCAGAAGATCTCCGACACCAAGTTGCGCGGTCAGATCCGCCCGCTCTTCTGGCGCGAGGAGGACCGCGTCGCCACCGATCCCGCCGAGGACTGGATTCAGACCTACGGCACCGAGGCCGCGCAAACGGAATTCAAGCTCAACACCGACCTCACGCGCGACCTCCGCGCGCTGTGGGTGCGGTGCGGCAAGGAGCGCCTCTACGTCCGGATTGACTACGCCTCCAGCAGCGACTTGACGGGGCTGACGTTCCAGGACACTTTGATTCTTCTCAATTCGAGCGGCGCAGGCGGGAAGGGTGTGCGCCGCATCAGCCCGAGCGCCGAGTGGGACCGCCCCCCCGACCGGCAAATTCTTATCCGCCACTGGTTCGAGTCCGGCGATCAGAGCCAGTACGACATGGAAATCCTGAACGAGAAAGGCGAGATTATCGCCAGATACCTGGCTTCGGGTTTCGCTCCCCCGGCCAACCCGCTGTTTGAGATCCTCTACACGATTCCCGAAACAAACTCCGTGGTCTACGCTCTTTCGCGCGGGGCTCTCGGCCTAACCGGCCCAGCCAGGGACCTCGGCATCCAGGTTTGCACGTTCAAGGGCGGCATCGAGTCCGTCAAAGGGTTGGAGCGCCCGCGGGTGGCGTCGGCGGGCGGGCGAACCGTTTGCGACGTGGCCGACGCGTTCGGCGCGGAGAACACAAAGGATCGGATCGAAGCGGATCTGAAGGCTACCGCGAACCCCGCCGCGCCGGCGATGATCAAAGGCGTCGCGGGAACCATCAAGGTCCCCGCCACACCGCAGCCTGCGCCGGGCTCAGGGTGAGGCTCCTCAGGCGGGTCGCTCCGCTAGGCGGAGCGTTCCGCTGGGCGCCCAGTTGGGCAGCCCGCCGGCAGGAACACAATCAGTGGTCCGGGAGGTGCAACGTGCGGGAACGAATCAAGACGGGACTGACTATCGGCGTGGGCCTGGTGCTCGCGGCCTTCACGGGCTGCTTTTTCGAGAAAATCGCCTGGAGTCCCGACGGACGATCCATCTTCTACGCGGATTACGCCGACAAGAGCAAACTGTGGCTTTGGGACAGCCAGACACGCGAAACGCGAAGGGTGCCTTTGCGCAGGCGCGGCGCGGACGGAGAACCCGTGGAGTTCCAGGCAACCGTGGAGTCCTGCCGGTATCTTCCCTCGGGCAAGCAGGTCCTGGTTTCAATGAGTCATGACAACGACAAAAGCAGTTTGCAGCTCCTGGACACCAAGACGGAGCTGTGCGACCACGTTGCCTCGGACACTTTGCCGTGCGCCGACATTTCCAGCGACGGGAAACGAATCCTTTACACGAAGAAGGGCGGGGAAGACGGCCAGTCCATTCTTCAGGAGTACACCCAGCAACACGGAGAGAGAACCCTGCTCTCCTGCCAGGGGCAGACGTTCTTCTTCAGCATGGACCCCACGGGCGAAAGGGTTGTCTATTGCCCCGAAAAGCAGGGCCTGTGTCTGCTGGATAGCGACAAAGGAACAACCCGCTGCCTCCTGGCCGGAGAGAACCGAATCTTCTATTGGCCCAGGTGGGTGGACGAGCGGACGGTTGTCTTCATCCACCGGCTGGATGGCCAAAAGCCCGACAACGTGGGGGAACTGCAGGCGTTTTCCGTGGAGGGCAAGACGACCCGCACACTGTGCAAGAACGTGAATTGCATATATTCGCCCATCTCCTTCAACCCGGACCGCAAGTTCGTGGTGGTCACGGCCGCGCGCATGAGTGCCGGAGAGGAGTATGACAAGGATCGGCCCAAGATCTGGCAGGTGGCCTCGGTGAATATCCGCACCGGCGAATCCAGCTGGCTCACGGACTATCCCTTCGGCGCGGTTTTTCCGGCTTTTTCGCCTGACGGACGGCGCGTCGCGTATCTGAGCGGCGCGACGGACGGAGGCATTCTGAACGTTCTCAACGTCGAGCTGAAGAGAACCACCTTCACCTGGCGCGACGAGGAAGAGCGCCTCTTCGCCAACGCGGAGAGCCTCTTTGAGGCCGGCGACACCGACACCGCGCTGGCCAGGTGGGGGCAGGTGGCGCAGACCAGCGTTTCATCGCAACTCGCCAGCGCGGCCAAATACCGCATGGCCGTGGCCTATCTGGAGAAAGCGAAGGAAAACGTGGACGCCGCTTACAAGGCCCGGGATGAAATCGAGGATGGCAAACTGCGCGAACAGCTCGGCCCTCTCTTTGACGCGGGCAAGCCCGAATCGCCGATCCCTTAGAGCCAGTAGAGCCAGGGTCATAGAGCCAGGGTCATAGAGCCAGTAGAGCCAGGGTCAGACTTTCAATTTTCAATCTGCTGAGAAACCGGTCTCCTCAGAAAAGGCAAACCCCGGACGTTGCCGCAAATTGAAAATTGAAAGTCTGACCCTGCTCTCGAAAGTCTGACCCTGCTCTCCGCTGCTCTCCGATCGGAACTCCCTATTGGAGAGAGGTTCGCCGAAATCAGACGGAGCGAAAATTCCCTTGGCAAAGCATTCGAGTGACTGGTATAGTCCTCTGGAAACGGAGGACCAGAGAAATGGCTCAAATGCTTTGTGACAAGGAAATCAGAACCCTTTTGGGCTCCGTAATCGTGGACGGTGAGCCAGGATCGGTTCGTCCGAATTCTTACGTGCTGCGCTTGGGTCGCGCTGGGGAATTCCTGAACACAGGGAAGGAATTTGAACTCGGAAAGCAAAAAAAGGGGCTGAAACTTCAACCAGGGCACTCCGTTGCCGTTACCGCATTAGAGACATTGGACTTCCGCCGCGAAACTGTCCACAAACACTATCCCGGTTGCGATTTGCATGGTTTCCTTAGTCCAACGACGGATCTTTCACGCGAGGGGATCGGGGCGCCCTCCACTCAGGTGGATGCTGGTTATTACGGCACGATCAACTGGACTCTCACAAACACATCAAGCGAGGAGCGCAGGTTCATCCAGGAGGAGGGACTATTCCGTCTGACACTCTTCCGCCTGGAGGAAGGGGAAAAACCAGAGAACCTTTACAAGGGAGAATACCAGGCCAAGATGGGGTACGTTCGCTCGCGCAGGGTCGGCGCCCCTGTTGGGATGAAGGATACGGAATGGGAAGACGCGCATGTCAAGGGTGGTCCGGAAGATCTGCTGGAGAACCTCATACGCTCTGGTTACCCCTGGAATCTTCTTGGCGAACGACTGAAGGTGGTTGACGATCAATGGAAATCGGTCACTCACGAGTATTCCGACATCCGGGACCTGATAGACAGAGTAAAAACGGACATCAACGATATTCGTGAGAAACAACTTGACACATCCAATACGGTCCGCAAGGTGCTCCAGGAGGAAGCCGCTTCCATGCAAAACAGATGGCTCGTCGGCACGGGCGCGGTCGTTGCGTGTGCTCTCGGATTGGTGTTGTCTGTCACCTCCAACGAGGCCGCCAAGACCTTCCTGAAGACGTTCGGGGCTGTAATCGGTTTGGCATTAGTGGTAGCAGCTGTTATCGCGTTGCTTATCATTTCGCGCCAGCGGAAAAGATGAGGCCCCGTCAAGCGGCTCACGGCGAGGCACCGGAAGCGGGCGGCTCCACCAGGCGGAGTATCTCGCTGGGCTCGTTGCGGAGGAAGCCGTTCGGCAACAGAATCGGCCTCGAGCGGAACCCGCCGTTCTGGCTGAGCGCGCATGGGTGAAGCGCGGGGGCAAAGGCCGGGTAGGCCCCCGAAGACATCAGGAGCGCGTCGCCGGGCCGCATCTGCTCAAGCACTTTCCCGGGCGAAGCGTGCGGAGGGTATTCCCGCAAGGGCGCGCCGTCGAAGCCCCGCTCCAGAATGTCCCGCGGCGGCACCCTGAGGTGAAAATAATAGAGCTCAGGGACCCCCGTCAGCACGCCTCCCACCAGCACGTGCAGATTGCCCCGACTGGCCGGCGGCGAGCTGCCTTGCCTGCCCCACGCCATCTCAATGCCTTCGCGGATCCCGTATTCGAAGGACTCCGCCGACCACCTGGGATAAACCAGAAACAGGACGAAGACCAGAGCCGCCGCGTCCAGGCTCACAAGAGCGACAGCCGCCCGCCGCGCCCACACGCCCCATCTTTTCCGCAGCCAGTCCAGCACCGTCACCACCCCCATCGCGCTCAGGATCTGCGGGCAAGGCACGGCGTGCAGGGTCCGCAGCGCGTGCGGGATACCTTCGTTGGTGAGCGCCGCGCTGAAGGGGAAGAGAAGGAACCATCCGAGGAGGAAACGGTCCGCGAGGGTGCGCCTGCGTAGCGCGGCATAGATCCCAGCGATCAGGAAGGCGGCCTCGACGTGCAGCATCACGCCGAAACCGGGGAAACCGTGACGCGGCAGCGTATCGCCGGTCAGGAAGAGAAACTGCGGAGAGAAATGCGAGAGGTAGTTCTTGAGAAATAGAAGAACCTTGGAAGTCAGCGGCGCGCCCATCCCAAACACCGACAGCGCGCTGAACCGGCCCATGCCCGCTCCGCCGCCTCCGAACGTGGCAAGCAGCGTCGGCACGAGGACAAGAGCGAAGACCGGCAGCGCCCACAAGCACGCCTTCCACTGCGCCAGAAGGGGTTTTTTCCAGACGAGCACCGCGAGTGGCCAGAAAAGCAGGAGAAAGGGCTGAGCTCCGGCGTAGCTATAGAAGGCAAGGCCGAAACAGAGAGCGCTCAGGGTGAGAAGGGCGGCGGCGCGGCCACTTGCGGCTCGGCGGCGCGGCGATGCGGCCTCTTGCGGCGCAGCGGCCTTTTGCGGCGCAGCCTCCAGCGATCCCAGAAGAGCCAGCAACCCGCCGCACACAAAGAACGGAACGAAAATGCCCTGCAGCGCCCATCGGGAGAAAACCACGTGCCACGGCGAGAAGGCCGTGAACGCCGCGGCCCACAGGGCTGCTTCGCTGCTCCCCGTGAGCGTCCGGGTCAACAGGAAAACCAGAAGCACCGTCAGGGTCCCCACGATCGCCGACGGCAGCCGGATCGTCCAGGCGTTGAGTCCCCCCGCCGCCACAAAGGGAAGCGCGGAGTACTGATAGATCGTGGAGGTCATGGACCCCCACACGTTTACAAAGAGCGGCCAGCGGCGGAGACGCGGGGCATGGGGCGCGCCGCGTTGGAGAGCCGTTCCCGGCGGCGGGGTGAAATCGAACACTCCGCCCACCTTCAGCAGGCAGTAGGACGAGTAACCTTTTTCGGCTTCGTCGTGGAAAACTCCGGCGGGACTGGATCCCAGAAAGAGAAAGCGCATCAGCCCGGCGGACAAGAGAATGATGAATGATGAGTGATGAATAACGAATGACGAATGATGAATAATGAACGCGAGAATCCCACTTCGAAGCCCTCCTTCCCTGTCTGGAGGAACCTGCGCGGGGAGTGGTTTGTCTGTTCCTAGCTCATCATTCGTCATTCGTCATTCGTCATTCGTCATTCGTCATTCGTCATTCGCCATTCATCATTCGTCATTCGTCATTCGTCATTCGTCATTCGTCATTCGTCATTCGTCATTCATCATTCGTCATTCATCATTCGTCATTCGTCATTCGTCATTCGTCATTCGTCATTCGTCATTCGTCATTCATCATTCATCATTCGTCATTCATCATTCGTCATTCGTCATTCGTCATTCATCATTCGTCATTCATCATTCGTCATTCGTCATTCGTCATTCATCA
>Ga0315282_10012592_pt1 | contig 12914 bp, 9 predicted proteins | sample YL17G07_20_MG_FD_203693 | JGI IMG/M metagenome (GOLD analysis project Ga0315282, IMG submission 203693) | Sediment microbial communities from Yellowstone Lake, YNP, Wyoming, USA - YL17G07_20 | ecosystem: Environmental > Aquatic > Freshwater > Lake > Sediment | place: USA: Wyoming | collected... | reverse complement strand
AACAGGTTCAGCAGCGCCGCGGCCGCCGGGCTGATGCGCGAGAGGGGAATCTGGTTGCCGGCAAACGGCAGGCCGGTGAGCGGATCGAAGACCTGCGTCGTGAAGGCCGAGAGGTCGCCGCCCCGTTCGGCCAGCGTCGGCACGGTCGAGTACGCGCTGTACCCGTTGGTCGAATGGTTGCCCGTGTAGTTGACGAAGAACGAGGTCTTGGTGCCGTCGAGGAGCCCGGGGATGTTCAGCGCGCCGCCGATGGTCGCGCCGAACCGTTGCGACAGGTAGCTGGGCTTCTGAACCGGCTGGCCGGTCAGCGAGTACGGCGCAGCGTCGAGCATCGAACCGCCGAGGTTGTAGTTGGCGGTCAGTCGGATGCGATTCGCGTCGCGCATGCCGCGGCCGAAGCCGCCGGGGCCGAAACCGCCCGGCCCACCGCCGCCGCCCGCGAGCGCGCGACCGAGCATCCCGCCGCCCCGACCGCCGCCACCGCCACGACCACCCGGTCCGCCGCGGCCGCCCTGATCGGTCTGTCCCGTCGGGTCGTCGCCAAGGCCGCCGAACCCGTCCATCCCGCCGCGGCCGCCCCGGCCTTCGCCAAAGAGGAACATCTCGTTCATCTGGCCGGCGTTGCCGACGGCTGTCAGCGCCTCGGTTGGCGCTTCCGCCGAAAAGCCGGGCGGCAGCAGCATCTTCACCGCGGCGTCAATCTGCTCGCCGCCCGTCTCCGGGGTGGCGTTCGTTTCGCCCTGGCGCTGCGCTGGCGTGGTGCCTCGCCCCGATGCCGGAGTGCCCGCCCGCTGGCCCTGCGGCGCCGGAAGTACTGGGTTCTGCCCGCGTCCCGTCGCGCGGCCGCCTGCCTGCGTCGTCGCCGGTGCGCCCCCGGCCGGAGCGCCGGCTGGTGAGGGAACTCTCGAGGCGAGCGTCATCGGGACGTCGAGCGAGTACGGACAGCTGACCGCGCTCGGATCCACCTGTTTCACAACCGGCGCGAAGCCCGGCAGCTGCCACGTCAGTTCGTAGTGTCCGGGTGCCGCCAGAGTGATCTTGTACGCGCCGTCCGGTCCGGACGACGTCGCACGGGCCGTCTTCGATTCAATTTCGAGGGCGATGATCGCAACACCGGGAAGTGCCGTGCCGTTTGCCTTCACGACACCGCTGACGACGCAGCTTGCTCCCTGCTGCGCGCTCAGGACTTGCACGGCGACGGCGCCGCACAGCGCGACGAAGCCGCACGTCACCGCCGTTCGAACCAGTCGCCGTCGAAACTGTTTTGCGGTCGGATCTGCCATCGTCACTTTTTCACGCCCCTCGGGGTCACCCTCGGGGTCAGGTCTCAAACCGTCGCTTTTTTCACGTACCCCGGGGTCAGGTCTAGAACCGTCGGTTTTTTCACGCCTGGCACCGGGGTCAGGCGTGAAAAAAGCAACACTTTGAGACCTGACCCCCGGGGGGTGAAAAAACCGACAGTTTGAGACCTGACCCCATGATCGTATGACCCTATGATCGTAAATACGACAGAAACGGCGGGGAATTGTGACTTTCCTGTGAAAAATTCCTTTCGGCCGAGCTGGAACCGAAATCGCGTCAGGCGGCGATTCGAAGGGGCGCCGCGGATGCTGGTTCGGGGGGCTGACCGAGACATCACCCCGGCTGTGAAATTCCCACGGCCGGGCCGGCGGGCGCGCAGTAGAATGACCGGGCGCAACCCGCACCCGCTCCACTCTTCACGATGCATCGCTTGCTTCGGTCGTCGCACACGCGCGCGTTGGCGGCGTACGGCGTTCTGGCGGTGCTGTTCTCGTGGCCGCTGCCGCTGCACGTGACCACGCACCTGTTCGGGGCAACGACGGGCGACACCGGTTCGTACCTCTGGAACTTGTGGGTTTTCAGCCACGAGCTGGTCCAGGATCACCAGTTCCCGTTCTACACGTCGACGATCTTCTCGCTCGATCGCCAGGCGAACCTCAGCCTGCACAACTACACGGTGTTCGCCGACGTGCTGGCGGTTCCGTTGCTGCCGCTGGTGGGCGTTGTCTGCGCGTACAACCTGGTCACCCTCGCGATGATCGTGCTGAACGGCTACGTGATGTTCCTGCTCGCGCGCCATCTGGGTGCCGGCGACCGCGAGTCGTGGCTAGCTGGCGTTCTGTTCGCGTTCGCACCGTGCCTGGTTGCTCGAAGCACCGAGCATCTGAGCCTGGTGATGGCCGCCCCGCTCGTGGTGTTCCTGCTGGTTCTGCACCGGATGGATCGCGAGATCACCCCGGGAGCCGCCGCCGGCGGCGGCGCGGTGATTGCCTGGGCAACCTTCTGCGATCCCTACTACGGCGTCTATTGCTGCGCGCTTGCCGGCTGGCACGTGGCGTCCCGGAATCTCAGGATGCGATTCGCCGCCGATCGGGCGGCCGGTTCGCGGGTCACGACGCTACTGGCGGGCCTGATCGTGATGGTCTGCGCGCTGATTGCGTGGATCATCGCGACTGGCGGCTGGAGCGGCCGGCCTCTCGGGGTCCGCGTGGACATCCGGACGCTGTTCACGCCGGTCCTGGCGCTCACGCTTCTGGTTCTCACCGCGCTCGCCGTTCGTTTCCGCCCGCGCATCGGCCTGCAGGCCGCACCGAACACGAGGCAACTGCTCCACCTCGCGCCGTACGGCGCGCTGAGCGGCGGCCTCATCATGTCGCCGCTCCTCTACGCGCTCGGCACGCGGGTCGCGGACGGCCGTTACGTGGCGTCGCCCGTCGGCTGGCGCAGCAGCATGCCGGGCGTCGACGTCCTGTCGTTCTTCCTGCCCAACCCGAATCACCCCCTGTTCCGCGGCCTCAGCGAAGCCTGGCTGACCCGCCTGTCGGGCGGTTTTGCCGAGAACGTGGCCTCGCTCACATTCGTCGCGCTGCTGGTGATCCTGGCCGCGGTGTGCTGGGCCCGTTTTCGTCCGCCGAAGTACTGGGCGGCGCTCGCGCTCGTCTCGGCCTCGCTTGCGGCCGGTCCCTTCCTGTCGATCGCCGGCGTCTTCACCTACGTGCCGACGCCCTGGGCTCTGCTTCGGTACGCGCCGGTGCTGGGTGGCGCCCGCGCTCCAGCCCGGTTCATGGCCGTCATGATGATCGCCGTCGCGGTGCTGTTCGCGCTTGCCCTGAAGGCGATCCGCGAGCGCCTCCCGGCGCGCGCGCGGGGCTGGGTGTTCGCCGCGGTGACGTTCGTCCTGCTCTTCGAGCTGCTGCCTGCGCCGCGCCTGCTCTACGCGGCCCACGTGCCCCGCTTCTATAACCGCATCGCGGCCGATCGCCGTGACGTCCGCATCCTGGAACTGCCATTCGGCGTGCGTGACGGCCTGTCGTCGGCTGGCGACTTCAACGCCAGCTCGCTGTTCTACCAGACGGTGCATCACAAGCGCCTGATCGGCGGCGCGTTGTCCCGGGTGTCGCGGCGCCGTGTCCAGGAGATTCGCCGCCGGCCGATCCTGAACGCCCTGATCGACCTCAGCGAGGGGCGGGAACTGGCGCCGGGCACCGAGCAATGGCTGCGCGAGCTCGGGCCGGAATTCGTGCGCCGCGCGCGGTTGGCCTACGTCGTGGTGGACCGCACGCGCGCGAGTCGCCGCCTGGTCGACTTTGCGATTGCCACGCTCCAACTGGAGAAGATCGCGACGTCGGCCACGTGCGATCTCTATCGGCCGCGCGGCGCGCCGGCCGACAAGGACGACCCGCCGCCGGTCTTCTCGTGGAGAAACGGATGGAATCGAACCAGGACTGGAGGATAGCCATGCATCGCGCGGGGATGAGGTGGTTCATCGCGGTGATGGCGACCGTCGCGATCGCGGCAACCCTGACGGCACGCGGCCAGCGGCCGGCCGGCTCGCCGCAGGTGGTCGCGCCGGGGCATGCGAAGGCGGTCAAGCGGTTGCTCATCACGAACGCGATGGTGATCTACGGGAACGCCAAGCCGGCCTTCGGGCCGGTGGACATCCTGGTGCAGGACGGCCTCATCGCCCGCGTCGGCCGCACGCCCGCGGGCGATCCGCCGCCGGACGCGGTCATCGACGCGACCGGCAAGTACGTCATGCCCGGGATCATCAACACCCATATCCACCTGCAGGACGAGCGCGGCGGCGTGCCGCAGCCGTTCGAGTACGAGATGAACCTGTACCTGGCCGCCGGTGCGACGACGATCCGCGACGTCGGCTCGAACTTCGGGAAGGCGAAAAAGTGGCGCGCGGACAGCGCCGCGCACGCGCTTGTCGCCCCACGGATCCTCATCTACACGAACGACTGGCGATCGAAGGGTGACAGCCCCCAGGCCGTGCGCGAAGGCGTGCGGCGGGTGAAGGCCGACGGCGCCGACGGCCTCAAGATGTTCGGCATGGACCGCGACGTGCTCGAGACGGTGCTGGACGAGGCGCACAAGCAGAACATGCGCTCGGCGATCCACGTCGGTGTGGAGGAAATCACCGCGAAGGATTTCGCGGAGCTCGGTGGGACCTCGATCGAACACTTCTACGGCGTCGGTGACGCGGCGCTCGATGGCATCCAGAACTTCCCGCCCGACCACAACGCGAGCAACGAGGTGCACCGGTTCGGGCGCGCGGGCGAGCTCTACATCCAGCCGAATCTCAACCGGCAGAAGCTCTCGGCGGTCCTCGACCTGATGGTGCAGAAAGGCGTGTCGTGGTGTCCCACGCTCTCCATCTACGTCGCCGGCCGCGACGTGATTCGCGCGCAGAACCTGCCGTGGTACCGGGACTACCTGCATCCCACCATGGAGGAGTACTGGAAGCCGGACCTGCAACACCACGGGTCCTTCTTCCTCGGCTGGACCAGCACCCAGGAAGCGCGCTGGAAGAAGGACTACCAGGTGTGGATGGAAGCGCTGCGCGAGTTCGGCCTCAAAGGCGGCAACATCACCGTCGGTGACGATGCCGGGTTCATCTACTCGCTCTATGGCTTCGGCCAGATTCACGAGCTGGAGCTGATGGAGGAGGCCGGGTTCCACCCGCTCGAAGTGATCAAGCACGCGACGGTGAACGGCGCGAAGCTGCTCGGCATGGAGGATCGCCTGGGCCGCGTGCGCGTCGGCTACGTGGCCGACCTGCTGGTGGTCAACGGCAACCCGCTCGAGTCCCTGCGCCTGCTCAATCCGTACGGGACCGACATTCTCACTTACAACGGCAGGCCAATCGACAACTACACGAACGTCGCGCCCGGCGACCCGAACGTGAAGATGGCGCACGGCGGCGGCATCGAGTGGACGATCAAGGACGGCATCCCGTACCACGTGCCGGCGCTGATGAAGGAAGTCAAGGAAATGGTGGCGAAGGCGCGGGCGGAGCGGACGAAGAAACCGGGTTAGGACCCGGCGGCATGTGGTCTTCCAGGAACTTCGTCATCACCTCGCGCACGTGCAGCGACGTGTTCTCGCCCTCGGCGATACCGTGCGTGCGGTTCGGGTACGGCTGGAACGTGAACAGCTTGTTCGCCTGCACCAACGCGTTCACCAGCCGCTCGGCGCCCAGGTGGTAGTGCACGTTGTCGTCGCCGCTGCCGTGCATTGTCCTCATAGAGACTCATGTATCGTTGCTGATACACCGCGTTGGCGGTCGGCCCTTCGCACGGTGCATCCGGCCCTTCGCATCCGCAGCCTGCACTCTGCACCCCGCACTACGCACCGCACCTCGCACTACGCACCGCACCTCGCACCTCGCACCCCGCACTCTGCACCTTCTTCCCCTTGACATTCGACAAGAGCGGCGCTAGCCTTTTGTCGATTGTCTAGAGGAGCGCGATGGCCAGCGAGAAGACCGACCTCCTGCAGGGCACCCTCGACCTGCTCATTCTGAAGACGCTTGCCCTCGAGCCGATGCACGGCTGGGGGATCTCGCAGCGCATCCAGCAGATTTCCGGGGACGTGCTGCGCGTGACCCAGGGCTCGCTCTATCCCGCGCTGCATCGTCTCGAAGTCCAGCGGTGGATCGCCTCGGCGATGGGAACCTCCGAGAACAACCGGCGCGCCCGGTTCTATCGCCTCACCGCCGCCGGCCGCCGGCGCCTTGTCGCGGAAACCGAGAACTGGGACCGGGTGTCGGTGGCCATCGCGAAGATTCTGCAGGCGGGCGAGGCCGGGTGATTCAACGTCGCGTGTCGCATCGGACGTAGGGCGGGGCTTCAGCCCCGCCGTGTCGCCGGGGCCTTCAGGCCCGGGCGGGTGCCGGAGGCTGCACCATGGTTCACCAGCTCTGGAACCGGCTCGAATCGCGGATGCGCCGGCGCAACGTCGACGGCGAGATGGACGATGAGCTGCGATTCCATCTCGAGATGCAGATCGAGAAGAACCTGGCGACCGGCATGCCGGTCGAGGAAGCGCGGCGCGTGGCGCTGCGCGATTTCGGCGGCGCGACACAGATGAAGGAGGCGTGCCGCGACACGCGCCACACCTGGCTCGACTCGGTCTGGCAGGACGTGCGCTATGCCGTTCGCAGCTTCCGCCGCGACCGCGCCTTCACGATCACCGCAATCCTCACGCTCGCCATCGGCATCGGCGCCACGACGTCGACGTTCAGCATCGTCGACGGCATCCTGTTCCGGCCGTTGCCGTACAGAGATCCAGGGCGCATCGTCGCGCTGATCGGCAGAGACCTGAAGTCGGGGACAGAGTTCGAGTATCTCCCCGACAGCGCGCTTCCGCCGCTGCGCCGCGCGCGCTCGCTGGAGAAGATCGCCACCTATCGGCCGCTCGGCGGGAGACTGACAACCACCGGAGGGGGACCGGCCGAGTACGTCAAAACGGTGGACGTGTCCTCCGATTTCTTCGCGGTCCTTGCTGTCTACCCGTTTCTCGGCCGTGGATTCCGTCCCGACGAAGGAGGGCGGGGCAATCAGGTCGGTGTTCTCACTTATCGCACGTGGCAACGGCGCTTCTCGGCGGACCGGTCGGTGATTGGCTGCCCGGTGCACTTCCAGGAGGACACCGTCACCGTCGTCGGCGTCATGCCCTCCGACTTCTGGTATCCGCGCATGGGCAGGGAGGACCAGCCCGAGATTCTGCTGGCCGATCCAAAGCAGCAGGGATCGTTGCTCGGACGCCTGAGCAGCGGGACATCGTTGGCGCAGGCGCAGTCCGAGGCTTCGGTGATATCGAGCCGACTGTCAGAGTTTCGCCAACGGGACGGGAGCAGGGGCGAGGTGTTCGTCACTCCGCTCCGCAGCCTGATCGCGTTGGGGCAGCGTCAGTCGCTGCTCGCCGTGCTGGGTGCCGTCCTGTTTCTGCTGCTCATCGCGTGCGTCAATGTCGCGAACCTGATGCTGACGCGCGGCCGACACCGGCAGCGCGAATTCGCGATCCGTGGCAGCCTGGGCGCCGGCCGGCTGCGCATTCTCCGCCAGCTGCTCACCGAGAGCGTGCTGCTGGGAATCGTAGGCGCGGTCATCGGGATCCTCGCGTCGTACTGGACGTTCGATTTGCTCCTTGCATGTGTGCCCGAGGCGCTGCGGCCGGTGAGAGATATCGTGATCGATCGCCGGGTGCTCGGCTTCGCAGCGCTGGCAACGCTGGCGGCGGTGGCGATTTTCGGCGTGGGTCCGGCGCTCGACGGCGCGAGGCCCGACCTGATGTCCGAGCTGAAGATTGGTGTCGGCCGCCGATATCGCCGCCGGCGCGTCCCCGTGCGCAGCGTGTTGCTTGTCGCAGAAGTCGGCCTGACGCTGGTGTTGCTGGTCGGCGCCGGCCTGCTGATCAACACCTTCGTTCGAATGCAGCACGTTGACGTGGGGTTCGAGCCTTCGCGCATCGCCGTCGTATACGCGGCAACGCCGAAGACCCGATATGGGTCGGATCGACAGGCCGAACAGTTCTATCAGCAGGCCACCGAGCGCCTGCGAAGCATACCCGGTGTCGAGTCCGCGGCGACCGCCGACGTCTCGCCGCTCAACGGCGTCATCATGAAGGCTCCTGCACGGATCGAAGGGCGAGCCGGCGAGCAGCCGGTCGACACGTGGCGCGTGAGCAGCGATTATTTCGAGACAGTCGGCATCGGTCTCGTGGAAGGTCGGTTGTTGACCCCCGCCGACGAGCACCAGGCAGCCGCAGTTGCGGTCGTCAACGAAGCGATGGTCAGGCGCTACTGGCCGTCCGGCGGCGCGATTGGCCGGCGCCTGGTCGTCTGGCCGGAAACGCGTGTACAGATCGTTGGCGTCGTCCGCGACGCGCGAACAGGCCTGCGCGACCGGGAGACTCTCGGCCTCAAGCCTGCCGCCCCCACCGTCTTCGTTCCGTACGATTCAGCCTACCGGCGATTTCGATACCGCGCACTCGTCGTGCGCACATCGCCGCAGCGCGGAAACCTGCTGCCGGCAATCAAGGCCGCAATCGCGGCGATCGATCGCGAGATGCCCATCGAACCGATGTCTCTCGATGAATCGGTGACGGAAGCGCTTGCGCGGCCCCGCTTCTACGCGCTAGTCGTCGGCCTCTTCGCTTCGATCGGCTTGCTCTTGGCCACCGTCGGCATCGCGGGCGTCGCGGCGCACGACGTGCTGCGCCGCACGCACGAGATCGGCGTCCGGATGGCGCTCGGCGCCAGCGCCAGGCGCGTCGTCGCGATCATGACCACACAGGCGACCATCCCGATTGCAGCTGGCCTCGTCATCGGGATTGCGGCCGCCGTCGCCCTCACGCGGGTTTTGGCCAGCCTGCTGTTCGAGATCAAGCCCCGCGACCCGGTCACGTTCGCCGCAGTCTCGGCGCTGCTTGCGGCCGTCGCCCTGCTCGCGACCTACCTTCCCGCCCGGCGCGCCGCGAAGGTCGATCCCATCGAAGTGCTGCGGGCGGAATGACGGGCGCCAAAAAAAGGGCCAGGCCCCTTGACAATGGCGTTATCAAGGGGCCTGGCCCCATTAAGGGCGCGATCCCCGATCGCGGATCCCCGCGCCGTCAGTTCTTGCGATAGCTGCCGATTGGGACCATCAATCCGCCGCCCAGCCGCAGTCCAACCATCGACCCGCCGCCGTACACGGCTTCCGCGGACACGCGAACGGCAACGTGTGAATTGAGCGGTCGCTCGGCACCGATTCCGCCCGCGACCGCCCCGAGGCTTTCCACCCTCGAGTATCCACCCGCCGGCGCTGTCAGGAGGACGCCGTCTGGACGCATGTACGAGGATGCCGGCCACGACGCTCGCGAGAAGGATCCGACGCCGCCGAACGTTGCGAACCAATGCAGGCCGTTGGAGCGCGGCCGGGTGAACGAGTACCTGCCCGCGATGTAGTACAGGCCTTGAAGGGACCGGCAGCCGCTCGGTTGGCTGCTGGTCTTCAGATCCATGCTCAGTTCGACCGCAAACCTGCCGGTGATGCGGGCCGCCACATGGGGCCCCCACAGGAAGGTCGAATCACTGTCGTCGAGATCTGTCACTGTAAGTGCTCCCAGGTGGCCGCCGAGCTCGACGCGCGGAGCCGGCGGAGGAGTCTGGGCTGCAGCCGGGCTGGAAGCCGCGCCGATCAGGAGCGCCAGGACGAGCAGCACGCGTTTCATGGTCCACCTCGCCTTTCTCTGATGTCCTGCTTCTGAATGCGCGAGGCGCCGGCATTTCAGCTCACCGCCGGTCGGCCAGCGGCGAGATCCGCTTGCCGCGGGGCAGGACCGGCCGGATAATGCGTGGGATTTCCGAGGAGTCGATGTCCACCCTCTCTCCCCGAGTCGTCACGCAGCTCATCGAGCACGCGCGCAACGGCGACCAGCACGCCCTCGATCAGCTGCTGCCGCACGTGTACGGCGAGTTACGGCGCATTGCCGGCCGGTACGTCCGCCGCGAGCGCCAGGGCGGAACCCTGCAGACGACCGCCCTCGTGCACGAGGCCTACGTGCGGCTGGCCAGGGACACCGACCTGTCGTTCGAGAATCGCGCGCACCTGCTCGGGATCGCCGCCCGCGCGATGCGCGAAATCCTCGTGGAGCGGGCCCGGGCGCGTGGCGCGCAGAAACGTGGCGGCCGCGACGCGCGCGTCACACTGGACGAGGGCATGCTGGCCGACGCCGCCGGGCAGGTGGATACGCTCGCGCTGCACGCGGCGCTCGAGAAGCTCGCCGGCATCGACGGCCAGCAGGAGCAGATCGTCGAACTCCGCTTCTTCGGCGGCCTCACGATTGAAGAAACGGCCGAAGTCCTCGCCATCTCGCCGGCAACCGTCAAACGCGGCTGGGCCGTCGCCCGGGCCTGGCTCTACCGGGAAATCGGCGGACGATGAGCGACCAGTGGCGGCGGGCGAACGATCTGTTTCACGCGGCGCTGGAGCGGCCGGCGGGCGACCGCGCCCCGTTCGTCGCGGCGCAGGCGGGCGAAGACGAGGCGCTGCGGGACGAAGTCCTGTCGCTCATCGAAGCCCACGAGCGCGCGGGCGACTTCCTCGAATCCGGCGCCGTGGCTTCCGACCGTCGATCATCCGGACAGGTGTTGTCCGACGGCGCCGAGGTCGGCAGCTACCGCATCGAGCGGGAACTGGGCCGGGGAGGCATGGGCATCGTCTACGTTGCCGAGGACACACGTCTCGGCCGCCGCGTTGCGCTCAAGGCGCTGGCGCCGAGCTACACGCACGATCCGCAGCGACGCGAGCGGTTGCGCAAGGAAGCCCAGGCCGCCGCGCGCCTGTCGCACCCGAATATCGCCACCGTGTTCGCGCTCGAGGAGATCGGGGGCGAACTGTTTATCGCTTCCGAGTACGTCCCCGGACAGACGCTGCGCGCGGAACTCGAGGCGGGCACCATGGCGGTCGCGCGCATGCTCGACATCAGCGTGCAGGTTGCGCGCGCCCTGGCCGCCGCGCACGCCTGCGGCATCGTGCACCGCGACCTCAAGCCCGAGAACGTCGTGTGCGGCGAGCAGGGCAGCGTCAAGATCCTCGATTTCGGCATCGCGCGGTCGCCGGCAATCGCCGGTCAGCCGCGAGCGAGGCTCACCGAGGCCGGCATGATCGTCGGGACCCCGGGTTACATGTCGCCGGAACAGATCGAGGCGCAGGACATCGATTTCAGGAGCGACATCTTCTCCCTCGGCGTCGTGTTGTACGAGCTCGCCACCGGCGTGCACCCGTTCGAGGGACGCACCGCCGCCTCCACGATCGGCCGCATCCTGGCGCTGGATCCCTGCCCGCCCAGCCAGCTGCGACCGCTGCCCGCCGAGTTCGACCGGATCATCCGGAAATGCCTTCAGAAGCGCCCGGCGGATCGGTACCAGTCGACCTCCGACCTGGCGCTCGATCTCGACCAACTGGGCGGCGGCGCGCGGCCGACACCGGCCGCGCAGGAGGCCGCCGCGATCGCGCCGGCGGGCGGGCTGGCGACCGGGGAGCGCGTTGCGCGGTTGCCCGGCGCGCGGTGGTGGCGGGTGCACCAGGTGTCGATCGTCGTCGTTTACGCGCTGATGACGGGCCTCGCCGGCGTGTCCTCCCAGTGGATCCACCGCGACTGGAGCATGGCGCTGTTTTTCGGCTGCGTGGCGGCAGCCGCGCTCAACGGCACGCTTCGCGTGCACCTGCTCTTCACCGAGCGGCACAACAGGCCGGCGTTTCGCGGCGAACTGCGGCGTGCGACCGCCTGGATGCGCGGCTCGGATCTCCTGTTCGGCATCGGGTTGCTGGCGCTCGCCATCCCGGCTGCCCGCCTCCACATGCCGACCGCGATCCTGCTGGCCGCCGTCGGCGCCGGGTCGGTGATCGCCTCGATTGCGGTCGAACCCGCCACCACCGACGCCGCCTTCCCCCGGCGCCAGTCCGGCATCCGGCGGAAGACCGGCGCGTCAACGCCACGAAATTCCGAGCCGAAGCCATGAGCCGACTGTTCACTCCGCTGACGATCCGCAGCGTCACCTTTCGCAACCGCATTTTCGTCTCGCCGATGTGCCAGTACTCGAGCGAGAACGGGTTTCCGACCGAGTGGCACCTGGTGCACCTCGGCAGCCGCGCGGTAGGCGGCGCGGCGCTCGTCATGCAGGAGGCAACCGCCGTGTCGGCCGACGGCCGCATCAGTGCGGCGGACATGGGCCTCTGGTCGGACGACCACGCGCAGCGCCTGTCGCGCATCACGCGGTTCCTGGCCGCCGAAGGCGCGGTGCCGGCCGTCCAGCTCGCGCATGCCGGCCGCAAGGCGTCGACCGCCCCGCCGTGGGAAGGGGGCGGGCCCGTGGCCCGCGACGCGGGCGGCTGGCAGCCGATCGCGCCGAGCGCCGTCCCGTTTGCTCCCGGCTATCCCGTGCCGCGCGAGATGACCGTCGACGACATGGACACCGTGTGCGACGAGTTCATCGCCGCTGCCCGGCGAGCCGTGCGCGCCGGCTACCAGGTGCTGGAAATCCACGCGGCGCACGGGTACCTGCTGCACCAGTTTCTCTCGCCGCTCTCGAACCACCGGCGCGACGAGTACGGGGGATCGCTCGAGAACCGGATGCGCTTCCCGCTGCGCGTGGCCGAGGCCGTCCGGGAAGTGTGGCCGTCGGAACGCCCCGCGTTCGTACGGATTTCGGCGAGCGACTACGTGGAAGGCGGCTGGGATCTGGAGCAGTCGGTCGAGTTCGTGCGCCAGTTGAAGCAGGCAGGCATCGACCTGATCGACTGCTCGAGCGGCGGGGCGGTGATGGAGTCGAAGCCGCCGGTCGGCCCCGGCTACCAGACGCCGTTTTCCGCGGCAATTCGCGAGCGCGCGGGGATTGCGACCTCGGCGGTCGGCCTGATTACGGAACCGTACCAGGCGGAAACGATCCTGGTGACCGGGCAGGCGGATGCAATCGTGCTCGGACGCGAGTTCCTGCGCGATCCCTACTGGCCGATGCACGCGGCGCAGCGGCTGCACGCCGAGATCAAGTGGCCGAAGCAGTACGAGCGCGCCCGCCTTCGCTCATGAGACGAGCGAGCTACGGCGGGCAGGCTCCGCCTTCG
>Ga0315282_10012591_pt1 | contig 12915 bp, 13 predicted proteins | sample YL17G07_20_MG_FD_203693 | JGI IMG/M metagenome (GOLD analysis project Ga0315282, IMG submission 203693) | Sediment microbial communities from Yellowstone Lake, YNP, Wyoming, USA - YL17G07_20 | ecosystem: Environmental > Aquatic > Freshwater > Lake > Sediment | place: USA: Wyoming | collected... | reverse complement strand
TCGCTTTAGGTTATTCATTACTATAAAGCTGCTTTTGAAGCCTGAATCAGTGCCTGTAGTATTATCTTATAATTTGTATCTCCGACTTCACATATGGCTACTTGAACCTCACCCATACCTTTCGGCCCCCAATTTCCGGTTGGGTTGTAGTAATTAGAAAAAGGAGGTTTTTTGACATCAAGTGAACCAGCATATACGCCAACGGTCACGCACGGCTTGTTAATCCCACGTTTTCTTGAACCACCTGGCCTAAGATGTCCCCAAGCAACAACATGTCTTCTAGGAGCTTCTGGAATGCGAAATCGATATGTTGTACTCTCCCTCGTAAGTTCAAGTACGCAATGGTTGGGCTTGATTGCATTTTCACAATCCTCCGAAAGTCTTTTTAGTATCCCCCAAAGATGATTGAATAGATTTTGGTCCATCCTTTCTACTCCCTTCCACTTCGGACTATTCCAGTAAGGTGACTTACATTTAGGGCACACCTTTGGCGGTCTCTCTCTCTTGCTGGGCCACTCATGCCCACACCTTAAGCAACGATAGATATTAATCATATCCCAATCATATACCTCATAGGTATACAATGTCAATACCACCAGTCTTATTCCAGTAAGGCTAGATATGGTGGTGGCCAACAGTCCACCACCATATCTGTCAAAGCAGATAACCGCCTTATCACTTGTTTCCGCCGTTATCACCTCTAGCCACATTTTTCACATACCGGCTGGCTGTACCGCCTCCATGAGCATCTCCGTTGCCAGTACTGGTCACCAGGGCTAATCTGACGCCCGCATGAAGAGCAGTATTTCGGCGTCCGGGCCTTGTGTAGCCGGTAGACAACACCGGGGCGTGCCACTTCGATTCGCCTACTCATGACCATTTCTCCTTGTCTTTGGTAGTCTACCGCTTTTAACGTCGTAATCCCTTTCCTTCAGGACTTTGTAAATGTATCCCCGGCTGCACCCCAGCTCTCGCGCTGCCGCCGTCACGCTGTAGTGAAGCTCTAAGGCGTTATAAACTTTATTGACAGGGATATTCAGCCGCGGGCGACCAAAACCATTAACCACTACCGGCTTCCCGCAGTAAGGGCACTCCACAATCATTAACCGCCGCCCCCTTCCGGCCTGGGGTGACACCGTGAACACAGCCATTCTGCTTTCCCCCACCGGCTGGTCTCACGCAGCCAGTAGTCACCACAGCCACAGACATGGCATGGATGTGTCGGATAGTCCGAGATATCCTCATCTTGGTGTTGGAGGTGTCGAGCACCGGCGGCAACCTCACCCATTTCTGAAGCTAAAGTGAGGTTCGGTGAGGTTGTTTCTACCTCTACTCTATTTTTATCTAAATTAGTGTCGACACCATTCTCGCGCGTGTGCGCTGGGGTATAAATAACCTCACCAACCTCACCTTTGAAGCTAAAATTGGGTGAGGTTGGGCTTTCAAACCTCACCACTTGCCACATGACCGCCCGCTTTTTCTCCCCGGCCTTGACCAGGACAAACCCGTTGGGATAGCGCACGCCGTTTTTCTTGGACAGCCTTTGACCGAGTTTGACGCTGTAGGTCTTGCTCTCGGTGTCGGCCATACCGTCGGGCAGGGCGGTACGCAGTTCGGCACTGTCGTTGAGATGACCTATCAGTTCCGCCGCCGTCACCGGCTTATCACCAATCGTCTCATGCCATGTTTCCAGGAATGCCTGCCACTGCGGTGTTTCGATGTCCGTCTCGTTATACATGGCATCAAGATTACCGAGAAACCCCTCAACGCCCATGAAGGAGAGGACACCGCCGACCACTTTGCAATAGGACTCGTAGCCTCCCAGGTTTGGCAGACCCGGTGCCGGCAGCATACCTGCCAACACCCATACCCTGGCTACCGTGAGGATGGCGGCCAGAATGGCGCCGCGGTTTTCCGATACCCACTCAATAAGATGCGGATGTTTGAAGCTACCGGCATCCCGCAGCCACGGCCGGGCCATTTTAGCGTCCATGCGCACCCAGATGCACCGGCGCGGCAAGTCTCCGGTGAGCTTGATATTATTCCCAGTTCCAATCCAGGAAGTGCGGTTGGGCAGGGTTACCAGCTCGGAGCGGCCCAGTATCCGGTCCTGGAAGGTTGTCGCCGTGAGAATGGCGGCCAGGCTCGGGGCGTATAGAGTACCCTCAATGTTATCAATAACGGCTACGAGCTGACCCCTGAGGAGTAGGCTGGTGATTGCTTTCCGCCACTCTTCGTCATCCTTGCGTGCCGTCATCATGGCCGCGGCACGGCCGGTGGTGATGACGCTGATGACCTCGGCCAAGAGACTTGCCCCCGTGCCCTGCTGCGGCTTATCAAACAGGGCAAGGGGCACCGGGCCGTCAATCATCGGCCTGAGTACCGGCGTAAACATCGTGGCAATGGCGTTGGCCCGGCTGGCGTCACTATCGAAGGGGAAGTCGCAAATGGTCTCCAGCACCAGTTCAACGGCGGATTTGACGTCATGATTTGCAGGCTTGTCCGGTACCAACGGCACCGACAGTCCCGGTGATGGGAAATAGTAGAGATTGGTTGCGCTGTCATAGCCCAGCTCGACGAGCGCCGAGCCATCCGGGCGCATCACTGGCACCTCCGTTACCCCCACTAACGGAGGGAACTTCCAGTCACCGAGGGATAAAACATCGCGCACCACCGTTAACGGCGGCGGCGTGGGATGCGACACGCCTTCCGTATCCACCTCTATGAAGTTGGCGGCACGCTCCAAGTGGCCCCGGAAAGCAGATTCGCTGAGCGCCTCCGTAAACGGCCTTCCCTTCTCGTCCACGCTTATCCGCGTAAGCGTCCCGGAGCGCCGAAAAATCCGGGGCGGGTTGTTGGCTTCATATAGGGCAGACAATGAGTCAGTGGTTATGTCCCTTAAGCGCCTGTTGGTGACGATAATCTCAGGTAGTCTTGCCTCCGGCGGCGGCTCGTATTCCGGGCAACTCTCTTCTAGTCGCTCAAGCTCCTCAAAGGTGTGCCCGGCATTGAACCAGTCGACGATGTCGCCCTTTTCTAACAACCCCGGCAGCTCCAGCACCTTAACGCTGGCCGCCTTACCGTAAAGGCTGATTGCCTTTTCCTGGGCAAAGTCATAGCCGGGCTTGTCGTTATCGGGCAGGATAACTACTTTTGCCCTGGCCAGCGTATTGCTGTATTGAAGTCGCCATTTATTCCGTCCCGCCCCAAAGGGCGAAGTGGTGGCAGCTCCCCCTTTCTTGATTATTAGTTCGGCTTTTCTCTCACCCTCGGGTAGATAAATGGTCTTCCCTGTCTTTACCCATGCCTCTATATCGGGAAGGTGAAAAAGGATAGGCTTGTCCTTGTACTTTCCCATCCCTGGGACATAGCTGCCTTTTTTGAGCACGCCAGCTACATACCGGCCGCTGGTCCGATGCCAGGCCTCGAAGGTCTTGTCACCGTTGCCGAGGTCATAGCGGCGTATCTGGAAGGCCTCCTTGCCCTTCTCGATTTCGTAGCTGAAGGTGGCTACGAGCTTTCCCTGGCTTTTTACCTTTGACTTATGGTCATTAAGGAAGAGGTCTTTGACTTCCAGATTTAGCAGTTTCAGGATGTCAGCCACCCTACATCCGGCAAAGCACTGCACAAGAATCTTTCCGTCGGCCTGCCTTACGCTTAAGCTTGGCTGGTGGTCGTCATGCCCCGGGCATAGCGCTTTATATTCCCCGTCCCTGCCGGCTTTCACGCCTCTAAGCAGGGCTAGGAAGTCATCCAGACTGCGAATCCTATCGCTCATCGGTTTTCACCTCGGATAGAAGCTTGTCCCACAGGCGTTTCCAGGCTGCCCGCTGGGCTGGCGATACCGGCCCGGGCTTGATGTCGAGTACCACCTTGACTGGTGTTTTCTTACTGTTTCGACTTACCTTCCGCCTCATGCTGTGCCTGCCCGTCCCCTTCGTGAACCGGAAAGATTCGCAGTTCGCCATTGGCGATGACGACCATTTCCTGGCCGGGTTTCACTTTCCCTTTCGCCCAGTGGCTGGGTAAGATGATTGCCAGTGACCCGCCAATCCTAATTACACGTTTAATATGTGCAGACGCCATTATTTAACCTCTTCGCTTGATGGTATAATTCACTCAGAAGCACTGGCTAGGCTGCATGCCGAAGCTGAAAGCATACACTGCTAACGCATTGATGCTTACACTGATGTCGCACTCTCAAAGCTGGGTCTGGGAGAAACCGTGAAAGAAGACAGGTTGATTAAGAAAATCGAGGCACAGGCTGAAAAATTCAAACTGCGGGTGCAAAAAGGCCGTGGTGATGAGAAGCGGCATGACGCAGTGAGACCCGACGAGCAGAAGTGGATGTGGACGGCACACCATGACCTGGGCTGGTCTTTTGCGAAGATAGGCAGTATTTTCAATCGTGACCCGCGCACCGTCCAAAAGGTTATCGCCACCTATAAACCCACCGGGCAAAAGAAACGGCCACCGGGAGAGGTGCGGGAGCCACCACTGGGATTTGACCAGCGCCAGTGGACGAGTCTGACCGGGATGATAGAAAGCGGATTCCTTTTTATGGTGGGGCAAAATATAGCAACCCAACTGGCCAAGCTGCAGCCTCGTGTCATGAGAAGCTTCGGCTGCCACGATATAGGGCTAAAGCATCTCCAGCATGCGCTCTCCTTGTACCCATCGCGCCGATTAGACGCTTGGCTGGATAGTATCCGGGACATTGAATCATTGCTTGTCCACCGCAAGACTATCCAGGAGCAAATTCTGACTGAGGCCCAAAATGGCTGTAAGTCACCGGGCTCTATCGAATTCGTTGATAACAACTTTGCCCTGGCTGCCTATCATTTTCTGGCTAGAGGTGATAACAGTTGGCTGGAAAACGACCGGTTTCAAACGTTGGAGTTGGGCTCTTTGGGTCCGTGGTGTCCCCCGGTCTGGTGCCCTCTTTGTGACTACAACCTCCGCCTTCAGCAATGGGATACCAGACAATTCATTTGTCCCGGCCACAACGTGCCTCTGATTCCAAGAAAGGATGTGTCCCCAACGGGCATTTGCTATGCGCCGGGGATGGAGCTGGAGGTATATCAGGAACAGGAATCGGTGACGCCCGTAGAGCATATTGCAGTGAAGTATACATCGAAAGTCGCCCTCTCTATGCGTATTCCCAAAACGCTACCGTTCAGTGAAGTGGTCATAGCAGTAGGGGACGCGGACTCTATGCCCTGGCTAAAATCCTTCGTGCAGGACTTTTTACGAGCCTCCCCCTCACGACAGGAAGCGCAGCAAAATGAGGTCAGCTTACAGAGAAGTTATACGAGCCTTTTGGAGACCTTGCGCTCAGCGCCGGCTGCCGAACAGAAGTAATCGGACAGGCACTAATGGGAAAAACAGAATGGGCATTAGTCATAGATTTTGGGATGATAAGCCATAGATTGGTAGCTAGCACAAATTGCCTCCGATTATTTAAAAGTTTATAATCAAAGCGCACCAACAACTCCAACAATTAATGTCAAAGTAGGATAAACATGACGAAGGAGCGGTCACGCTGGGAGCCCGAAAAAATCGCGGGCATGAGCAATGAAGAAATCGTCAGGAAGCTGAAGGAGCTTTGCCCTACCTTTGACCTGGACAAATTTGTTGCCAAGACGGCAGAATACCTTTCCTGTGAAGACCTTACCGAGGCAGAATATTATCCTGTAGCCAACTTCTCTGATGAAGACGAGGATTTCATCTGGATGGCCTGCGAGGAGATGTGGAAGCGTTTGGTGCCGGATAGACCACCGGTGGAATTCGTCGCCGAGCAGGTGGACAGGCTGATTGAAGAGATGGTTAAAGCAGGTCAGAACGAAAGGTGGAAGGAGCTTTACCGCCGCAGCCGGGACGCGCTTGACCTAATCTGCCGCCACACTATCGAGGAAACGCCATCAGGCCGCCGTCTGCGCCGCGACTTCTACGAGAAGCTCAGCAAGACCACCTTCTATGACTTCGAGGGTCTCATTGATAACCTGATGCGGAACATGATAGGCCATGAGGAGTACGAGAAGGTAATTGACGTTGCCGGGGTACTGGGCGAGGGTCTTGCCGACGATATTTTTCTCGACTATAAAGCCGAGGCTCTGCTTGGTATCGGTAAGAAAGAGGAGGGGGAGAGGCTATCGCAGGAGATTATCGAGCGTAATCCCGATAACCCCTGGTATCTCCTGCGTGCTGGTGGGTACTACACGATTTATGGCGAAAAGGACCTCTCCAAAGCCAGAGACTGCTACCTCAAAGCCCTGGCCATCGCTCAGAGACATCTGGGAAAGCCCGACGGTAAGAAAGGCCTGCGCACGGCGTATGAGAAGCTGATTTACATTTCCTACGAGACCGGCGACCGAGATAGTGCCGAGCGGTACGAGTGCCTTCTCAAGTCGCTGGAGGCGAAAAAGGTCGGTCGTAATGACCCGTGTCCCTGCGGCAGCGGCAAGAAGTACAAGAAGTGCTGCGGGCGTGACGTGGCCCCTGAACCAATATCTCCGTCCCCCGACGACCGCCGTCTGATGGAGCGGGACCTGCTGGCGCTCAAGCAGACTATTGAGGGCAGGAACTTCGGCTCCGTTGAGGAGATGAACAGATACATCCGTGAGATGAACCAGGGTGGTAAGCTGCCACATTGGGTACCGAAGACGCCCCTTGAGCAGGCCCAGAGCCTGATATATGAGGCACTGGAGACGGAAGGCAAGAAAAGACTGGAGCTTGCCGAGCAGGCGCTTAAGATATCGCCTGACTGTGCTGATGCCTATGTGCTGCTGGCAGAGGAAAAGGTGGATAGCCCGGATGAGGCGCTCAAGCTTTATCAGGCCGGGGTCGAGGCTGGGAAGCACGCCCTGGGAAGGGAAGTCTTTGAGAAAGAGGCTGGCCACTTCTGGGGTATGGTGGAGACGAGACCCTATATGCGAGCGAGGCTAGGGGTAGCGCAGTGCCTGTGGGCGCTGGGAAGGTGGGATGAGGCAGTGAGCCACTTCCGCGAGCTTCTAAGACTCAATCCTAACGATAACCAGGGAATCCGGTACCTGCTGGCAATGACCCTGCTGGAGATGGGAAAGATTGATGACCTGGAGGAACTGTTAGGTCAGTATGATGAGCCGACCGCCGCCTGGCTGTTCACGAAAGCGCTGGTAACCTATGTTAAGCAGGGAGACACCGCCGGGGCACGCAAGCTCTTGAAGGAGGCGCTTGAGCATAATCCGTACGCGGCATCCTATCTCCTCGGCGAGAAACAGTTACCCAGAGAACTCCCGGAGCGTATCGGGTTTGGTGATAAAGATGAGGCTGTTGCTTATGCCGTTGAGTTTGGGCCTGGCTGGCATCAGACTGAGGGAGCGATTGACTGGCTGGCGCTGGTAACCGGCAGAAGGCGGGGCACGTGGCAGGGAAGGGAAAAGTCCGCCGGCATCCCTGAAGTCTTTCTAAAGGCATTTGAGTCCGAAGATAGAAAAGGACGCCCAAAAAGACAGGCTGCGGATGGTCAAGAAGAGTAGCCTGAGCTGGAGATTCTCGTGAGCCTGGTAGACAGATACAGGATGTACAGGGAGGCAAACCGTAAATTAAACGTTAAGGTTATGAAGGCCTGCCTTGAACGTGATGCTTTTATGAGTGCAGCCAACCTTCTCGGTATTGCTGAAGGTAACGCCGTATTTTTCGACAATATGGACGAGACAGACGTCATCATGGATTTTGCCCTTAACGACTATAAAGTTGACGGCAAGAATGCCGTCCAGATATACCGAGAGAGGTACGGTGGAAACGAACTCGAGCTGGACATCCTGGATGCACTCCTCTCCTCATATACCTCTCTTTTCAAGGTTACCTCTATCTCTCGGAAGGAGAAACTTGTATTTTTTGATGATATTATCAACAAGCGGTGTCACATAGGACTGATGGATATTGCACTGAGCAGGACAGCTACTGTTGGGATGCTGCTATTTTTCAGGCTTCTCTCGTTTTCTGATTTCAACATGGCTTCGGGCGTATCCTTTGCTTTCCCAGGCGAACTGGAAAGCTATCTTCTCAGGAAGTACAAGAAGCTGCGCAAAAAGGTTGAGTCTAACAGCGAGGCCATAAAGAGGTTTGTTTCCTTCTTCTGGCTGAGTAAGACTGATGGCCTGGAAATGAAGTATGAGGAAATACTCTGATGGCTGCCAGGCCAGAAGGGCAGTGCTGGAGAATAGAAAGAGGTAGCCAAGGCAGGCGACTATTAGTTGCCTGGATTGACACGAACGTAAACAGAAGTTAGATTGTCCCTCCTACCCAGACAAGAGGGGAGGAGATATCAAGATGAAAGTCAAATGGTTGGGACATGCTTGCTTTGTCATAACCTCAGAGGCAGGCACAAAGGTAATCACTGACCCCTACACACCCGGGGCTTTCGGACTCAATTATGGTACCCTCGATGAAGAGGCTGACATTGTCACCGTGAGCCATGACCACGCCGACCATAACAACGTTTCTGCGGTCAAGGGCGAACCGGAGGTGGTGAAAGGAAGCGGCAGCCACAGCAGTCAGGGCGTGGAGTTCCGTGGCATAGACTGCTACCATGACAGTACGCGTGGAAAAGAACGGGGACCAAACACCATCTTCTGCTTCAATATTGATGGCATCAGCGTATGCCATCTTGGCGACCTCGGCCACGGTCTGACCGAGCAGAACCAAAAAGACATCAGGTCGGTTGACCTCCTACTTGTACCTGTGGGCGGTAACTTCACGATAGATGCAAAGGTTGCCGCTGAAACGTGCCGGTTACTCAATCCCAGGGTGGTCATTCCCATGCACTACCGAAATGATAGGTGCCGAGAGTTTCCAGTGGCCGGAGTGGATGACTTCGTGGGACTCATGGAGACAGTGAAACGAGAGGATACCAGCGAGGCAGAGTTCCGAAGTGACACTCTTCCTGAGGCAACGGAGGTCGTTGTGCTCAGGCCAGCGCTGTAACCTGTGATGTCTTAAGAGACTATTCGAAATCGTTTAACGGAGGAGATTATGGCTAGGCTAAAGATATCACAGTCTAAGCCTGTTGTCCCTATTGTCTGGGTGGCCGATGTTGGCTCTATAAAGCAAGAACACTTTGCCTGGTGGCGTGTTGACTTAGCGCAGTGTGATGACCATCATGAGCGAGATAAAAAAGACATCGGCTTGTTCGCTAAAGGCATCGCTGATGACCTTTCGAGCGGCGCTAGTGTGGCGCTCGGCTTCGAGTGTCCGTTGTTTGTCCCGGTGACAGAGGACCCCAAAGACCTAACGAGCCCTCGGGATGATGCGGAAAGACAGCGGCCCTGGAGTGCAGGCGCGGGCTGCGCAGTTCTGGCTACTGGCCTTTCTGAGTGTGTATGGGTATTTAATAGAATACGTGTTCAAGCAGAAGTGAAGGTGCAACCTTCGCTTTGCTACGATGATTTCATCACGAGAAAAGCGAATCTGTTCGTTTGGGAAGCGTTCGTGACTAGCGCAGCAAAGGGCTCGTCTCATGAAGACGACGCAAAAGCCGCGGCATACTCTTTCTGCAAGAAGTGGCCTAAAATTTTGGAAGCTGACTTAATCAAAACGAATAAGCCTTGGTATTCACTTGTAGGTGCGGCACTTTTACGCTCGGGGCTGACGGATGATATCTCTATATTGTCACAGAAGTGCGTTGTGGTGAAGAGCAAAACCTAACAGCAAACGACGCTCTGACTTTTGTGGAGGGATTTGCAGAGCAGAGGGTCTCACATGGGCGAGGGGATTAAGCAGCACATTTTATCATGAAGCTGGAGGTTAGAAGATGAGCTTTTATTTGACAAAGTCGAATCCAAAGATATGGAAGACGCAGGAATATTTGAGAACCTTAGACATGAATGTGCCCGATTGGTGGTCGGATGTGTGCAAGGATACAAATCCCGGAGACATATTGTTTATTGGCATATCTGGGCCAGAAGCAGGAATATACGCAAGGGCGACTGTCATTTCGCGCCCACGCTGGGATATGCCAGACCGTGAATTTTATGTGAAGCCTGAAGACACAAAAGAAAGGCTGGGAGCGGATATTGACCCAGACTCTTTCCGAAACCTGTTACTCGAAGGCCGGCCCATTCTGGAAGCTAGGTTATGTGAAATACCGGAACTTAAGCGAGTGGCAAGATTGCTGCACGTTCAGGGTGGTTGCTGTACACTTACTGAGGGCGAAGGTGAAGCGTTGAATGCGTTGACATGAAGGTCACATTAATCCATCAGGTTCAATTGGGTGGGGGGGGTAGCGTTCCCGGCGATGTTTATCACGCCACCACATGGTGTCTTACTGCCAAGACCTAGCTGGCTTCGGCTTAGCAGCGGGTAATGGGAAAATAAAAAAAGGATAGCGAGGTCTGAGACCCCAGCTATCCCTGAAAATGGGTATAAAAAAAGGCACAGTATCCCTATGTCGGACACTGTGCCGTAAAAAAGTTAGACTATCCCTTATCAAGTGGAGCGTTTTTCTAGCCCTTGACCACCGCTCCACTCTCGGATAGAGGCAAGACTTCCCCTATTCAACCGAGGCTTTTTCTAACCTGTTACACCGCCCCGCTCTCTGAAAAAGGTAAGGCTTCCCCTATATCAAACCGAGCAATTATCGCCTTGCTTTTGTCCTCTACCCCCGCCAGTGAGCTTATCAATAGCCCGCACCCCGCTGGCACTATTGATAGTGTGGACTAGCCCACCTTGTGCCCGTGAGCCAGTCCACTAGCCACTTTGTAGAGGTATCCCCAAAGCAAGGTAAACCTTGCCCGTGAGTAGTAGCCTTGATATTCAGTTGTCCAGAGCCTTGCCTAACCTGCGATACGCTAGCATTAGTTCAAAACTCTAGGTAAGGATTTTACCCCTTCCACTATATACATCGTGAGAAATCGCTAAAATTCGTCATTAGATTAAACTTTTTTGTGCCCTTCTCTTAAAACGGCTTAAGTAGTCTTGTTCTTTTTTCTCTAACGGATACCCCGCATACCTCTTATAGAGTAGTTTAACGGCTTTGGTGGGGTAGCTGTGTAGCGTAAACCTTGCGTCCAGCATAGCCACAAGGTCAATAGCCTTATCATCGGCTATCAATTCGTGTAGTGGGGTAGCATCGCCGTTACCGTCCTCTACCAGCTTATCAAGGCGTTCTGTCTTTATAGCCTTTGGGCAATCGTTATCCCCGTATAAGAACCACTCTTTACACTTTTGCCGTTGCGGTTTGCTACATCGGCTACAGTCTATGCCGTTAATCCGCTTGAAACGCTCTCTCCAGTATTGTGCTCTCTCATAGCAAGCTACCCGTATTAGTCCCGCTTCCGTCAAAGGCTTACCTATCTGGTCATACTTTGCCTTTACCCTAGCCATAGCCAGTATCAAGTCGTGTAAAAAGTCCTCTCTATCCTCTCGTTTTACCCTGTGGGTAAAGCCTTTGGCTACCTTATAGAATAGCCCCCAGTCGCCATCCAGCTTGCCGTAGCCGTTATGCCCGTTACCTTGATACCCGTTGCCGTTGCCTTGATAGCCGTCGCCGTCTATGGTATATTCAACGTAGTCTGACATTGTGAGTGACACCTCCGTTGTTAGACTTGCCCTAGCTCCAGTTGACCGCTGGCTAGGGCATTTTAGTTTAGCCACAAGGCAAGGCTCTGGACTTCCGCTATTCAGTTTTTAAGGTGCGTTTTTGTTTTACAGCTTCATTGTCCAACAAAAAGAACTTTCGTGATATTAGAAAAAGCAATTGCTTTATCCTCCCCCCTTGGAGCAACTTGGAAGCTGAAAAAGTAAGTCACCAACCCTGTGAATCCAGAAAAACATGGCGGCATCTTGACAACTGGGCTTCATAGTAATATAGTAATCTCGTAAGACCGCATATGAGGGCTCTAGTGAAGATAACTCGGACGGCCAGATTCAAGAAGGCTTGGAAGGAATTAACTGAGGAGGAGAAGGAACTGGGCCGGAAAGCATTGAGGAATCTGGCAACAGATTTAGGGTATCCTGCCCTCAGGGTCAAGAAGATGCAGGGGGTTGAGCATATCTGGGAAGCCCGGGTAAGCCGTTCCTTGCGAATGACTTTTGAAATTCAAAGGGATACAATTATTCTGCGTAATATCGGGCGCCATGATGAAACACTTCAGCGACCATAGGAGGTGATGCGGATGCCAACGACCAAGGTTACCAGGCATGGACAGATTACCCTACCGGCATCAGTGCGCAAGCAACTGGGAATCGAGGAAGGCGACCTGGTAGAAATTGAGGTAGAGGACGAGAGAGCCGTGTTGATGCCGAAGAAGCTCGTGGATAAGAACCAGGCCTATTTCTGGACAAGGAAGTGGCAGGAGGGCGAACGAGAAGCTGACGAGGACATCAAGGCCGGGCGGGCAAAGACATTTGACTCCATTGATGAGCTTATCAAAGACTTAGACCAAAAGTAGTTTAAATAAATCTGGGGGACACCGTTGCCGGACGACAGAAGAAAGCAAGGCGGGGAATTATTCATCGTAGATAATAGTGACGCTGACTGGAAGGTGAAGCGTTACCTTACAGAGTGGGCTGATATCGCCCACTCTTTTGATATCGCCACAGGTTTCTTTGAGATTGGTGCTCTTCTGGAGCTAAACGGCCATTGGCAGAAGTTGCAAAAGCTAAGAATATTGATGGGTAACGAGGTATCGATGCGTACCAAAAAGGCACTTGTGGCTGGCATCGAAACTGCAAAGAGCACTCTAGACAAGAGCATAGAGAACGAGAAAGAAGAAAACGACTTTCTGGAAGGCGTTCCTGCCATCGTTGATGCCATTCGTAAAGGGCAAATCGAATGCAAGATTTACACGAAAGACAAGTTCCATGCTAAAGCATATATTACTCACGCGAAACAGGCGGTTGTGGGGTCAACAGCACTGGTGGGTTCAAGTAATT
>Ga0315282_10012590_pt1 | contig 12915 bp, 14 predicted proteins | sample YL17G07_20_MG_FD_203693 | JGI IMG/M metagenome (GOLD analysis project Ga0315282, IMG submission 203693) | Sediment microbial communities from Yellowstone Lake, YNP, Wyoming, USA - YL17G07_20 | ecosystem: Environmental > Aquatic > Freshwater > Lake > Sediment | place: USA: Wyoming | collected... | reverse complement strand
AGAGAGGCAAGCGGGATTTGGAAGTGCAAAAAATGCGGGAACAGGTTTGCAGGATTGGCTTATTATCCAAGCTCAGGAACTACAAAAAGGAGTGGTTAGATGTACAGATGCGTTAATTGCAAAAAGGAAATTGCAAAAATCGAAGACAGAATTAGGTGTCCATACTGCGGACACAGAATTTTCAGCAAAAGAAGGCCTGAAATTGTGCGCAGGGTAAAGGCAAAGTGATTTTCATGGAAGAAGACTTGGTCAACGAGTTTCAGAACTATCAGCAGGATCTGCAGAACGTGATCATTCAGAAGGAAAGCCTGAAGCTGCAGTCGCTGGAAGTTGCAAAAGCAATGGAAGAGCTTCAAAAAACAACCCAGAAAACCGCGTACAAGATAACAGGAAACGTGATGATAAACAAGCCGGTTGAAGAGATAAAAAAGGATTTGGAAGAAGCAAAGGAAAACATTGAGTTAAAGATAAAAAGTCTGGAGAAGAACGAGGAAAGGATAAACAATAAGCTAAAGGAAATTCAGACTAAATTAAAAGACGTGATGAAGTAATGCAGGTGTCGGTTATGGTTGATTACACACAAGTTGTTGCACTGTTAGATCAGATTATCAACGACCGCACAGTGCCGAAGAACATAAGGAAAGCGGCCGAGGATTCTAAGACAGTCCTTCAGGGAAACGATTCCGACGAAGTTAAAATTTCCACCGCAATCAACAATTTGGATGAAATAACGAACGATCCCAACATGCCCATTTACACAAGGACGAGAATCTGGTCCGTTGCTTCCATGCTCGAAGAATTGAGAAGAGAGCGTCAATAAAAAATTTCTATTTGACTGCCGAGTAAATATTTAAATGTGAAAACTAATTTTATTTTAGACATATATGGGACTTAAGGAAACTCTTGGTAAATTGATTCCTGCTAAATCTTCTGAAGGGGAGGAATTCGTCGAAGTGAGTCCTGCTCCGGAAGAAAACAATGTCTCTGTAAAGATTGATTCGCTGACAAGCTATGCTGATGCGGACAGAGTCCAGCAGTCGTTGAGAGAGGGAAACGTTGTTTTTCTCAGAATAAGGGATTTGCGAGAAAAGGACATCAACGAATTGAAAAGGGCCGTTGAGAAGTTGAGAAAGACAATCACTGCTATGAACGGCGATGTCGTGGGTGTTGACGAAGATTTTCTTGTTTTGACTCCCCAATTTGCCAAAATTTACAGAGGAAAGGCAGTTTAGATTTCTTTTGCTTCTTCCTTTTAGCAATTTTGTTGATTGTTCGTCTGTATGCCCACGCAATCACTACTGTTTGAATTACAACAACTGTAACTAGAACGGCTGCGTAATTAATTGAAATTTTTCGTGAAGCAGCTACAGTGGAAGTGGTTGTTGAAACAGTTGTAGTCATTGAAGTTGGAAGGGGTTTGAGTACATTGTAGATTTTTCCTCCTGTAATGGCAAAGATTGAAAGTCCTGGAGAAATCGCGGAATAATAAACTTTTGATGAATCTTCACCCGTTTTCGAAATATTTAATTCAGTCCATAGTTCATTAGAAAGTCTATAAATTCCAACATTGTCAGAACTTATATTATTGTCATTCAACCATGATTTATCCACTTTGAATCTTATCGTAACAGCAGCCAAATCATGTTCTTGAAGATTTTCTGTAGTTATGTTTATATATCGATAAACTTTAACGCCAGCATCTGGAACGACTTCTGATCTTTGCTCAGAGCCTTCTATTGTCAGTTTTGGTGATACCACTTTAGTATTTACGGTAATTATTAATTCAGAAAGTCCTGTATTCGTTGGTCCTAACTGAACTTCATTTATTGTTTGAGATGCATCTTGCGCAATTGACGGAAAAGTTTTTGAAACTGCATTTCCAGATATCGAAATTGATCCTCCATATGTCTGGTTTTGGATTGCAGGATCAACTGTAATTGCCAACGTTGCTATAGAAGAATTAGCAGTCCAATTAGCTCCACCAGATGAATTCAAAATATAATTGTAAGTTCCTCTTGCAAGATGGGAGGCGTCCTGCGATGGATTTGAATTGTTTGCAGAACTGAATAGAATGCCATCTCTCCAGAAAGTATAATTAACATCTGCTCCTACACTATTTGATTCTGTTGCTATGACGTTAACTGAATTCGGAGAATTTACATTACTCCCAGCAATTGTTCCACTCAGGATTCCTTTAGAAACATATGTTGTGGCTTCGGGCGTGTTGTTCCATAGATTGGCACTTGTGTTTGCAAAATATTGGTACGAATAATTTCCCACTCCCAAACCGACTGCATAACCGTATGCAGTATGAGTAGAGTTCTGAGAGATTTGATCCATAGTGTAATTTACTGGAGAGTTGGAGAAGTTGAGTTGGATGAAAGCCATGCTCATCCAGTCTACGACATTGTTCCATGTTATGTTGAATTGCGATGCTGAACCGTTGTATAGGGTAACTATTCCAGTTGTGTTTGCAAAATATTGCGGAGGCAGCGGCGTGTTTACCAATATCTCTGTGTTTCCGTTCAGTTTGATAGTGAAGTTAAGAGCTCCGTTGGAATCAGTTGTCAGTGTGTAGGTGCTTGTCTGGACTCCTGCTGAAGTGTTGTATATTTCGTATTGCTGGTTTGCCTGCAGACCCGTGAGATTGTAGTTTGATGTTATGTTTGGTGTGGAATTTGTGTCGTTCCACTTCATCAAAGTATTGTTCCAGCTTACAAGAGTTCTGTTTATGTTCGAAGTAGCGGAAACATTTGTCTTGAGCCAGATACCGCTCGAGCTGTCGTTCTGATAGTTGAACCATGAGTTTACATCAGCAAAATAAATCCTTCTTAATGTTGTGAAGTTTGTGTTGGTGAAGTTGTTTGTCGTACTCGCTAGGTTCAAGTAATAGTCATAATAACCTTTCTGCGAAATTACTGAGCCGCTGGTTATGTTGTTTGATTGACCAAGATTGATGGAGAAACCAAAACTGCCAGTGCCTGTTGCTAATATGTTGTTGTTTGTTATGTTGTTCGATGTACTGAGGGAGCCCGCGCCGAGCCCGAAACCATAGACACTGGAACCTGTTACTGTTATGTTGTTATTTGCTATTGTGCTTGAGTTCGTTGATGCCAGAACTACACCGTAGCTTACTGTGGTAATTGTGTTGTTTGACAGGTTGTTTGAGTTTAATGTAGAAAAGTAGACGCCATAGCCAGAAGAGCCCGATGTCGTTACATTGTTGCTTGTTATGTTGTTTGAATTTGACGATTGAAGTAAGATACCATATCCGGTATTTCCTGTCGTCGTTACGTTGTTGTTTATTATGTTTGTTAAGTTTACTGCATTAAGAGTGATGCCGTATCCATTGGTTCCTGATGTCGTGACAATATTGTTTGTTACATTGTTCAGGTTGTTTGAGTACAGGAAGAAACCATAACCACCATTGCCTGATGTCGTAATGTTGTTATTAGATAGGATGTTATTTATTGAGTTGCCATACAAAAATATCCCCCATCCAGTACTCGTCGTGATGTTGCTGTTGTTTATTGCGCTGTTGCTGACGTTGAAAAAACTGAAGCCGTCATTGGACATAGTGACATTGCTTATTGTAACATTTGTCGACCGCGCAAAGATTATCTGCCCGTATGTGTTTGAATAGTCTTGATTCTGGATTACAGTATTGTTGCTGCTGAAATAATAAAGGACTGGAAGACCCTCTGCCAAGTTGCTTGTGTCAATTGTCTGGTTGTACTGGCTCGCTGTTGTTCCGTAAACAACAATGCTAACCGACTGGCTTGTGTTGACTCTGTTGTTTGTTAAAATATTGGTGGTTGACGATTGAATATCGATACCATAACCAGTACTTGATGTCGTTACATTGTTGCTTGTTATGTTGTTTGAATTGGCCGCGATGTACATGCCGTTGCCGGAAGAACCTGTCGTCGCTATGTTGTTGTTTGCTATGCTGTTTGAAGTGCTTGATGATGCGAGATAGATACCATATCCAGTATTACCTGTTGCAATGATATTGTTATAAGTTATGTTGTTATAGATGCTGGATGATGTGATATAGATGACATGAGCGTTGGATCCTGCTGTCGTTAAATTATTGCCAGTTATGTTGTTATAGTTGCTGGATGCAGTGAGGCGAATTCCGTAGCTATTACTACCTGTGGTAGTTGTGTTGATGTTGTTGTTATAAATAGTGCTATTAGCCATTCCAGAACCATAAATTGCATAAGAATTAGATATTCCAGTATTTCCCAGCACAATATTGCAGCTTTTTATCGTTATGTTATCATAGCCATCGGTATTGTTGATGGCATACCCAGCAGATGATCCTGTTGTATAATTTATAGTGTAGCCCTGGCAGTCTAATGTAATGTTGTTTGCCCCTATTGTGAAGCAAGTTCCAGAAGAGTTGACATTGTTGGCCAAAATGTAATCAGCAGTAAGAGTCCTGCAGTCGGAAGAAGCAGAAACATTGACAATAAAAAAAGATGCAAAAAACAAAAACGCGACAAGGATTACAACATGAGACTTCATTTCATCACTTCCAGAGAAATTACGATAGTGTTTACTGTAGACAAATGTGCAAAATAAAGGAAAATCGCAACAAACAATGAAAGGAGTAAATTAGTTTTCAATCGCGAGCCTTCTCCCTATATAAGAATTGCTTAACAGGTTAAATAAAGTTTTAAAAAAAAGAAGCAAAAATTACTTTTCTTTCAGGTGTTTTTCCAAATCTTTTATTTTCACTCTGACCTGTTTCGTGCTATCTCTGTCTCTTACAGTGACAGAATCGTCTTTCAAAGTGTCGTAATCGATTGTGATCGCAAAGGGAATTCCGATTTCATCCGCTCTTGCATATCTTTTTCCGATGCTTCCGCTTGCGTCATAAAAGACATCGAACTCTTTTTTGAGCGTTTCAAAAACTTCTTTCGCCTTTTCTGGGAGCTTGTCCTTTGAAACCAGAGGATAAACTGCTGCAACAAAAGGCGCGATTTCTTTTGGAAGGGCGAAAAACTCCCATCCTCTTTCCTTTCCTTCTCTGAAGCAATGAAGGAGAATTGCGTAAATCGTTCTGTCGATTCCGAACGAAGGCTCGACAACATGGGGAACGATTTTCTTTCCGTCGTCTGCAACAAAACTCATATCAGTCTTTGCATGCTTTGCGTGAGTTGACAAGTCAAAATCAGTCCTGTACGCATTCCCGACAACTTCCTTCCATCCAAAATCAAATTCTATTTCAAGATCAAAATTTCCTCTGCTGTAGTGCGGAGTTTCCTCCGGCTTCATGTGCCTGAAGTGAATTTTTTCTCTCGGTATTCCTAATTTCTGGTACCACTCCATTTCCTTTGCCATAAAGTATGCCTGCCATTTTGTCGGCACTATTTCCTTTTTCACAGCTTCTTCCGCTGTCAGTTCAGTTATCTTTCCGTCTCGTTTCACTATTTTCAGTTTTGTTTTTGCAAATTTTTCGAAATCAAACTCTTTTTCATCAGGATTGAAAAACATTTCTATTTCCATCTGGTTGAATTCCCTTAAGCGCATCATAAAATGTCTGGGAGAAATTTCGTTCCTGTACGAAGTCCCGATCTGCGCAACACCGAAAGGCAGCTTCGCGCGCGTCGAGTTCAGAATGTTTTTGAAATTCACGAAAATTCCCTGCGCAGTTTCTGGCCTCAGATAAGCGACATTTCCTGCAGTAGGTCCGACTTCTGTTTTCAGCATCAGGTGAAATATTTTCACTTCTCCGAGCTCTCCCTTGCATTTCTGGCATTTTATTTTTTCGTCTTTGATAATTTTTGTCAGTTCAGACGCATTTTTTCCTTCGACCTGCTTTCCAGTCATTTCGAAAATCAAATCGTCAGCGCGATAGACAGAATTGCATTTCTTGCAGGAAACAAGTGGATCGATGAAATCCTTTGTGTGTCCGCTGGCTTCCCAAACAGCCTCAGGCATAACCAAAGCGGTCTGCACTTCGTAGATGTTCGCATTCTTTACAAAAAATTCCCTCCAGCTTTCTTCCACATTTTTCTTTATTCTTAGCCCAACTGGACCGAAATCAAAAAATCCTGCCAGACCACCGTAAATTTCAGATGAAGGAAAAATTATGCCCCTTCTTTTTGCGATATCCACAATCTTTTCAAGGCTCATAAAAATCAATTAAGATTCAATTAATTTAAATTACTTGACAAACCCCTTTAGGCTGGACTGAGTTCCTGAAGTGAATCTTTCCTGCATCTTTTGAATCGCCTTTTCGATTCTCTCCTGCGAGAAGTCGTGCTCGTCGACCATGAATTTCATCAGTTCTTCCTGCTGCGGAGGAGTCCATTTGAATTCGTATTTTTCTGTGACTTTTGGCTCTAAAAATAATTTCATGATTTCCTCCGGCTCGACTTTTTCCTCCCATTTCACCTTTTTCAAAACTTTTTCCAGCGTTTTTTCCTGCTTCACAATTTCCAGCGACCTTTTCGGACCGAATCCTTTCACGCCTTCGTTGTAGTCCGTTCCAATCAGCATTCCCATAATTATCAGCTGCTTCTGGTTTATTCCCAAGCTTTCCAGAACTTCCTTCAGCTCGATCAACTCCGGTTTCAGATCTATGTACACTTCCTTGTTTGGGACTTTTTTTCGTCCTGCGATTGAAAGATTTTTCACAAGCCTCGGCGAACCGAACAAGAGGGCATCGTGGTCCTGCGAGCCTGTTGCAAAAACATCTCCTTGTTTTGTCATAAACGAGCATTGCGCTTCGCCTTCTCCCGGTGCCTGAAGAACAGGAATTCCCATGAGTTCCAGCAGTTTTTTCGCATCTTTCAGCATTTCATCAGTCAGCTGTGATGCAGCCTGAGCATACTTCATTGCAGCTTCCCCCTTTCGCAAAGCCTCTTTCCATTTCTCCCTTGCTTCTTCCCTTACTGCCTCCCTTTCTTGCTGCGTTCTTCTTTTCAGTTTCGGCGGCTCTCCGTCAAAAACGTAAATCGGCTTTATTCCTGCGTCAAGGAAATTTGTTGTTCTGTACATGAGTCCTGACAAGTGCGAAGTCACGTTTCCTTTGCTGTCTTTCAGCGGCTCTCCTGTGAATCTGTCCCTTATTATCGAAAGAAACTGGAAGATCGTGTTGAATGCGTCTATCGCTATCTTCTTTCCTGACAAGTCTGCAAATTCCACTTCCTTCTTCGGAATTATTTCTGAAATCTGGATTCCCATAAATTATCAATTGAATTTAAGAAAATAAAGTCTATTTTTCAAGCATTTTTTTAACTGAGGAAACATTGTTGACTGCGAGTTCTTGCAACAATTTTCTATCTTCACTACTGACTTTGACCGCATTAAGTCCATTTTGCGCTATATCAAAAATTATTTCGTTGTATGCAGCGTTGAAATCAAAATCGTAAGGCAAGGTAGGATCAAACGATCTTGTTGCTCGCGCAACAGCATAAGCTGCGAGAGCTTGTACTTTGTATCCTTTTTCATAAAGACTTTGACCCAATATAATTGCACGTTGATATCTAGTTGCATGATCAGATACTTTTGCTAATTCTTGGACGAGCAGAAGTGGACTCAAAAGTTTATTAATCGTAAGTTCTGGATCTAACTGTGACATATTCAGTAAATATCTAGAAAACTATTTAAGTTCAAAATAATTTACTTTCTTTTCTTTAGCTCTTTCTCGATTTTCAGTTCATCGACTTCAAGCCAGACAATGAAGAGACCCAAAAGGAAAACCAAAACAGGAAGCGCACCGTTTGCAACTGTGATAAAGTCGCCGACTCCGGACCTTCCGATGTACATCTTCGATCCTTGGATAATCCACCAAGCGCTTGCAACTACAAGAACAATTCCGACCAAAACTTTACCTGTTGCGTGCATAAAGATAATTTATAGCGAAGAATATATAAACTTTAACAGCAAAGTGACAAGAATGAAAAGCTCATATGCTTATGTTGCAGACACATGGAAAAAGCCAAAACAGAAGTTAGGCAGCGTCCTCAAGCTGAGAATCACTGCGTGGAGAAGCCAAGAGACTGTTGTCAGAGCTGAGAAGCCAACGAGAATTGACAGGGCAAGAAGCCTCGGTTACAAAGCAAAGCACGGATACGTAATCGCAAGAGTGAAAATAGGAAAAGGCGGGAGGAGAAGGATAAAATACGGAAGAAGGGGAAGAAAGCCTCCAAGCATGGGACTCACCCACTTTACCCACGGAAAAAGCCTGCAATGGATAGCTGAGGAGAAGGCTGGAAGGAAATTCAAGAACCTTGAAGTTCTGAACAGCTACTATGTCGGAGAGGATGGAAGATACAAGTATTTTGAAATAATTATGGTCGATCCTTTTGATCCTGAAATCAAATCGGACAGAAAAATAAATTGGATTGCAAAAAACAGGAAAAGAGTTCTCAGAGGCCAGACTTCTACTGGAAAGAAGTCTCGTGGGATTTAATTATCCTAAGATTAATTTTATTTTATGCAATACTTCGATCTTCATGTTCATAGCGCTTTCAGCGAAGGTACCAGTTCTCTCGAGCAACTTGCACAGATTGCAAAAAAGTTGAATTACTCTGGATTTTGCTTTGTAGAATACTTTCAGAATGACAGCCAGATCAAAAAAAGTTATCAGGAAATCGAAAGGGTTTCGGAAAAAGAAAAAATAGAAATTTTCCTCGGGTTCGAAGCCAGAAATCCCCACGAGCTGGAAGTTCTTGCGCAAAAAAGAAGAAAGTTCGACGTACTTCTAGCTCAGGGAGGAGATTTGAAAATGAACAGGCTTGCTGTTGAAACTCCTGAAGTGGACATTTTGACGCATCCGTCTTTTGAAAGAACTGAGTCTGGAATGAACCACGTTCTTATGAAACTTGCAAAGGAAAACAACGTTGCCATCGAAGTGAATTTCAGGGAAATTCTGGTGAACGAAAGAAAATCAAGAAGCAAAGTCCTTGCAAACATCATTTCAAATGTCAGTCTTGCGAAAAAAATTCACGCACCGCTAATCGTTTGTTCGGGCTCTCTGTCGCACTGGGAACTCAGGGATCCGCTGGAGCTGATTTCATTTATGACCCATCTTGGATTGAAAATAGATGAGGCTAAGGAATGCATTGCAAAAATTCCAGAAAAAATAATTTTGCAAAACAAAGAAAGAAGAAACCAGAAATGGGTGCAGCCAGGAGTCAGAATAAAATGATGCAAAGGAAAAAACTGAAAATGAACATGCCAACGCTGAGAGAGAAAGAGAGATACATAGCATTCGAAGTAATTTCCGAGGAGCCGATTGTTTTTTCCGACCTGGAGTCTGCCGTATGGAACACCGCTCAGGATTTCTTCGGCGAACTCGGGACTGCTCAGACATCCCTGTGGATAATAAAAAATCTCTACGATGAAAAAAAGCAGGTAGGAGTGATAAGATGCAACAATTTGTCTGTGGAAAAAGTCTTGACATCCTTGGGTTTGATTACCAGGCTTGGGGATGTGAGAGTGATTTTCAAAATACACAAAATATCTGGGACAATAAGAGGGCTGAATTTGAAATAAAAGTTCACCGGCACGGACGTCTCAAAAAGTGTGTATTGATACAAATTCTAAGTTAATGGCATGAATGAAAAATTAATTGGATTAGAAGACTTACCAAGTAATTTTAAAGTTTATTTAGATGCTGGTTTCAGGAAAGAATTAATTAGCGAAGCTGTCAAGAAGACTGGAGGTTTTGTCAAGCTTTCAAAGGAAATTGATTTTGACTGGAGTAGTTTGTGCAAACTTCGTAGGGGATATCGATTTATTGGTAATAGAAAAAGTCTCTATTTCATCAAAATATCTTTATTAAAAAAGTTACTTAAAATCACCAGTATATCTTTTCAAGAAACAGAAAAAAAAGTAGTTGGAATAGCATATAGTAAAACTTTGATTTATGCAAAATTGCCTATTTTTTCTTCCCCAGAACTAGCATCATTGGTTGGTCATGCTTTAGGTGATGGGCATGTAAGTTGTGAAAGATTCAAATATGTTAATCAAAGAAAGGAGTTGATTGATGAAGTAATACAATATACTAAACTTATATTCGGTCATAATGGAAGAGAATTTTTCTACAACGGTTGTTATGGAATAGAATTTCCGGGCATAGTTGGTAGATTGTTTGGGTTGATTGGAGTTCCTCTGGGAAGAAAGGTTTCGCAAGAATTCGAAATACCAAATTGGATAAAAAACAATACAAGGGAAATTAAATCCGCATTTTTAAGAGCATTATTCGATGATGAAGGTTCAATTATAAACAATGAAAATTATAGATTTATTACTATTTCGATGTATAAGCAAAATAATTTAATTGACAGTCACTTAAAATTTTTAAATCAAATAAGGTCTTTGTTAAATGATTTAGAAATAACTCCTACTAAAATATCTTTCAAAAAGAATTGGAATGATACAAAAGAATTTGGTTTTAGAATTTATAACAAAAAAAGTTTAATCAACTTTGCAAGAAATGTTAAATTCAATCATGAAATAAAAAATAAAAAATTAATTTCTACAATAAATATGTTAAATCAAACCAAACCTATTTAAGTTAAGTTTTATAAGTTAACTTAACAAATTTATTTAAGGTGATTCTAAAAATTATGACAGAAATTTTTGCATTGGTGAGCGGCCATGGCTGAAATCATGCCCGAATAGGAAATTGAGTGAAAATTCATTTCCGGGGAAACATGGGCTACGACAGGACAAATCGCCAATAGCGAGTCCTTTTGCCGTATCATATTCAGTCTAAAGCTGTTATGAGGTAAAATTTAGTCCTGATGGCCGATTATTTCAAGTCGAGTACGCAAAAGAAGCGGTCAAAAGAGGAACAACTTGCGTAGGAATCGCTTTCAAAGACGGAGTAGTTTTTGCAACAGTAAAGCAAAACGCCTCCCTGATTGTAAGCAGCTCTTTGGAGAAAATATTCCAGGTCGACGACCACATCGCAGCAGTCGCGGCTGGATTTCTGGCAGACGCGCGAGTTCTGGTCAACCAGTCGAGAGTGAGGGCGCAGATACACAAAATAACATACGAAGAGCCGGCAGACGTTTGGAGCATTGCGAGAACCATCGGGGACAGAATGCAGGTGAGCACTTTGTACGCGGGGCTCAGACCTTTCGGAGTTTCATTTTTAGTAGGAGGAGTTGACAAATCCGGTTCCCATATAATCGAAGCGGATCCTTCCGGGACTCTGTTTGAATGGCAGGCATATGCTCTGGGCAGAGGGGCGGTTCTGGCAAACAAGATTTTAAAGCAGAGATGGAAGCAGAACATGAGCGAAAAGGACGCGGTTGATTTGGCAGTCGACATTTTGAACAAGGCTGAAAAGGAAAAGAAGGAAAGCGTAGTTGACATTGCAGTTATCACTTCCGGTCGCAAATTCAGAAAGCTGACAAAAGAAGAGATTAATAAACTTAAGTGAACTGTTAATTTTGACAGAGAAGAGAAAAAATGGTGATTTGTTTTGACTATAGGAGTAGACAAAGCTGTAGTTAGCAGGCTTACAGTAGGCGGACAAAAGTTCGAGGTACTGGTAGACCCAAACAAGGCTTTGGATTTCAAAAAAGGAGTGAAAATAGAAATGGGCGAAATAATTGCGTTTCCCGGAGTTTACCACGATGTTAGAAACACGGAAAGAGTTCCGGAATCGGACCTGCAGAAATTTTTCGGCACGACTGACATTATGAAAATCGCTGAAAAAATCATAAAACAGGGAGAGCTTCAGCTTACAACAGACCAGAGAAGGCAGATGGTCGAGCAGAAGAAGACCCAGATCGCTGCGATAATTTCAAGACGAGGCGTGAATCCGCAGACAAATACGCCGCACCCGCCGCAGAGAATAACAAATGCAATGGATCAGGCAGGCGTGAACGTTGATCCTTTTGTTGACGCAGAGCTTCAGATAGACAAGATTTTGAAGGCAATCAAGCCAATTATTCCGATAAAGTTTGAGAATGTCACGCTTCAGATAAAGATTCCTGCCCAGTTTGCCGGAAAGAGCTACAATATTCTGAAATCAGCAGGAAGCCTTCTGAGCGAGCAGTGGCTCAACGACGGAAGCCTGCAGGTTCAGATAAAAATACTTGCCGGAATTCAGGACGAGTTTTTCCAAAAAATCTCCGGCCTCACGCACGGCCAGTTCGAATCAAAGGTAGTGAAAAGGGAGGATTTCTAATGGAAAAAGAACCGTCTATTGAAAAGGAAACAAAAGAAGTTTTGAAAGAGCATCCGGAATTGGTTCAGGTAGTTTTGCCAGGAGAATTTCTTGATGAAAAGAAAGGAAGGAAAGTCGGAAGGGGCGCTTTTTTTGAAGGCGAAAAGGTTTTTGCAAAGTTCATTGGCATTCCGAGAATAAACGAGTACGAAGTGAATGTCTTGCCTCTGTCGGGAATTTACATTCCAAGCATCGGAGACAAAGTCGTCGCAATAATTTCATCGACAGAAGTTTCGGGATGGTTTGTTGACTTGAATTCTCCTTATTCAGCCTACCTTCCTCTTGCGGAAGCAGTTGAGGATTTCGTCGACACGCAGAGAACAGACATAAGCAGATTTTTCGATGTCGACAACATAGTTTTCTGCACAATTTCAAAAGTCACAAAAAACAAGACAGTCCAAGTGTCAATGAGGGACTATGGTTGCAGAAAGCTTTTGGGAGGAATAATCATCAAAGTCACTCCGCAGAGAATTCCAAGGATAATCGGAAAAGAGGGGAGCATGATTAAGCTGATCAAACAAAAAACCGGATGCGACATAATCACCGGACAGAACGGAGTAGTCTGGCTGAGAGGGGAAAACAAAGCAAAGGCGATCGCGGCAATTGTTACGATCGAGAGAGAGTCGCACACAATCGGACTTACGGATAAAATAGAAAAATTATTGGGTGAATAAATGGGACACAAATCAGAAGAAAAATTGATCATTGACGGA
>Ga0315282_10012589_pt1 | contig 12915 bp, 10 predicted proteins | sample YL17G07_20_MG_FD_203693 | JGI IMG/M metagenome (GOLD analysis project Ga0315282, IMG submission 203693) | Sediment microbial communities from Yellowstone Lake, YNP, Wyoming, USA - YL17G07_20 | ecosystem: Environmental > Aquatic > Freshwater > Lake > Sediment | place: USA: Wyoming | collected... | reverse complement strand
CTGAGGCTTGTGCGCGGCGCCCAGTGATCAGCCCGCCGGCTCGCGGCCTCCTCCCGCCACGGCCGGCTCCGTCTCGGCTGCCGCCGTCTCGCCCCGCCGGCCGGTCAGCCGCCGGCTCAGGTCGTCGACCAGCGTGTAGACGACCGGCACCACGATCAACGTCAGGAGGGTCGAGGTCGTCAGCCCGCCGATCACCCCGATCGCCATCGGCATCCGGATCTCGGCGCCCGCGCCATAGCCCAGCGCGATTGGCAGCATCCCGAAGATCATCGAGAGGGTCGTCATCATGATGGGCCGGAGCCGGATCGGCCCGGCCCGGAGGATCGCCTCCTGGATCGAGTGCCCCCGAGCCCGCATGGTGTTCGTGAAGTCCACGAGCAGAATCGAGTTCTTCGTCACCAGCCCCATCAGCAGGATGATGCCGATTAGCCCCACCATGTCCAGGCTCTTGCCGGCCAGCAGGAGGCTGGCCAGCGCGCCCACGAACGAGAGGGGCAGCGCGAGCATGATGGTGAAGGGGTGGGCGAACGACTCGAACTGGGAGGCGAGCACGACGTAGATGAACAGCACCGCCAGCCCGAAGGCCAGGGCGAGGTTGGAGAACGCCTCCTCCATGTACTTCGTCTGCCCGGTGACCTGCGCCGTCACGCCCGGCGGCAGGGGCAGCGAGGCCAGCGCCGCGTTCGCGTCGTTGGTGATCTCGCCCAGTTCACGGCCCATGTAGCCGGCGCCGACGAGCACCTCGCGCTGCCGGTCCTTCCGCTCGATTTGAGCCGGCCCCGTCCCCAGCGTCAGCCGGGCCACCGACGACAGCGGCACCTGCGCCCCCCACGGCGTCAGGAGCGGCAACTGGGCGATATCGTCGGTCCGCTCGCGATCTTCCGGCCGGAGCCGGACCAGCACGTCCAGCTCGTTATCGCCCTCCGTGTACTTGGTCGCCACCTCGCCGTTGACCAGCGCCCGGACCGTCGAGCCGATCTGCGCCGTGCTGATCCCGAGGTCGGCAGCCCGCGTCCGGTCAACCTGCACCTGAACCTCCGGCCGGCCGGGCCGGAGGCTGCGATCCACGTCCACCACGCCGGGGATGCGCTGAAGCATCTCGGCGACCCGGGCCGAGGCCGCGTCGAGGTCGGCGAAGTTGCTGCCCTGGACGCTCAACTGGAAGGGCCGACTCCGGACGCTCGCCATCTGCGGCAGCATCATGCCGACGATGGTGTTGGCCTGGAGGTCGATGGCGTACTTCACGCCCGGCAGTGCCTCCAGCTCCGGCCGGATCCGGTTCTGGAGGGAGTCGATCATCCCGCGACCCTTCAGCTCGACCTTGATCGAGGCCTGCTCGGGACTCGTGCTGCCGCCGGTCGAGCCGACGATGCTGAAGACCTCCTGAGTCTCGGGCTGGCGGCGCAGCATCTCTTCGACCTCGGCGGTCACCCGGTCCATCTCGTCCAGCGTCGTCCCCGGCGGCATCTCCAGGCTCACGCTCAGCTCTCCCCGGTCGAAGTCGGACACGAAGGAGCGGCCCAGCAGCGGGAACATGGCCAGGCTGCCGGCCAGCGCGAGGATGGCCACCAGGACGACGACGAGCCGGTGCCGGAGCGACCACCGTAGCGCCGCCCGGTAGCCGCTCTCGACCCGACCGTAGGTGCCGCCCCTCAGCCCGCCTTCGGCACCCCTCTCCCGCGAAGCGGGAGAGGGGCCGGGGGTGAGGGCAACTCTTCTGAAGAAGTAGGCCGAGAGCATCGGCGCGAAGGTGAATGCCTCGAAGAGGGAGATGAGCACCGCCAGGGCCACCGTCAGGCCGAAGTCCCGCAGGAACCTGCCGGCGATGCCCGGAGTGAAGGCGATCGGCACGAAGACGGCGACGATGGTCATCGTCGTCGCCAGCACGGCCAGCGCGATCTCCGCCGTGCCCCGGCTCGCCGCCTCCTTCGGCTCCTCGCCCGCCTCCATATGCCGGAAGATGTTCTCTCGAACGACGATCGCGTCGTCGATGAGCATGCCGATGGAAATGGACAGCCCGAGGAGAGTGATCATGTTGATGGTGAAGCCGGCGACGTCCATTGCGATGAAGGTGCCCAGGACGATGACCGGCAGGCCCGCGACGGTGACCAGCGTGTTCCGAACGTCCCGGAAGAAGGCAAAGACGACCACCGCCGCGAGCAATGCGCCCATCAGCAGGCTGACCAGGACGTCGAGCGTCGCCTCCTTGGTGAAGGTGGACTGGTCCGTGGCGATGGCGATCTCGACCTCCGGCCGCTCGGCCTGGATCCGCTTCAGCTCGGCCTTCACCGCCTCGGCCACCCGGACGGTGTTCGTCCCCGACTGCTTCTGGATGGAGGCGACGACGCTCTCCTTGCCGTTCAGCCGGCTCCGCGCGGTCTGGTCCTCGAAGCCCTCGGAGATGGCGGCGACGTCGCGCAGATAGATGGTGCCGCCACGCGGGGTGGCGAGCGGCACGCTGGCGATCTCGTCGAGGCTCTGGAACTCGCCGAGCGTCCGGAGGAGCTGCTCTCGGCCGCCCTCGGTCAGCCGGCCGCCGGGCACGTTGAGGTTCTCGCCCTTGACGGCGGCGATGACCTGCTGCACCCCAAGCCCCTGGGCCCGCAGCCGGTCCAGGTTGAGGTCCACGTGCACCTGCCGGACCAGCCCGCCGGTGACGTCCACGGTGCCGACGCCCGGCACCCGCTCGATCCGGGGCACGAGCTTGTCGTCCATCAGCGTCCGGAGCTGATCGGGCGACATCTGGCCGCGCCGGTCGGCGATGGCGAAGGTGAGGATGGGCGTCGCGGCCGGGTCGAAGCGCAGGACCTCGGGGTCTTTGGCGTCGGCCGGCAGGTCGTTGCGGATGCTGGCGAGCTTCTGTCGGACGTCGTCGGCGGCGTCCTTGATGGGGTAGTCCAGCGAGTACTCGATGACGACTATCGAGACGCTCTCCTGGGAGGTGGAGTGCACCGCGTCGACGTGGTTCAGCGAGCTGACCGCCTCCTCGATGGGCTTGGCGAGGAGGGTCTCGACTTCCTGGGGGGTCGTCCCGGGGTAGACCGTCCTGACGGCGATGACGGGTATGGCGATGTTGGGGAAGAGGTCGACGGGCATCCGGGTGTAGAGGAGCCCTCCCACCACGGAGATGGCCAGCACGACCATCGTTATGAATACCGGCCGCTTGATCGACAAGTCGGAGAGCCACATAGCAGTCTCCTGGAGGCTAGGCGCGACGGCTGGGGGCTAGGGGGGTTAGGGTTAGGTCAACCCCTCTCCCCAGCACCCATCACCCAACACCTACCGCGTCACCGTCACCGCCTGGGCGTCGCTGAGGCTCTCCTGGCCGGAGACGACGACCTCCTCGCCCTCGGCGAGGCCGGCCAGGACCTCGACGGATTTGCCGTCGCCGACCCCGGCCTTGACCTCGCGCAGAGCAGCTCGGCCATCCTTCACGACGAAGCTCGTCGACTTGCCGTCTCGCTGGATCACCGCCTGGGCCGGCACGAGCAGGGCCTGCGCCCGCTCCGCGCCGACGATCTTGACCTGCGCGAACATGCCGTCCAGGAGCTTGCCGACGCCGTTGGGCTTGATCCGAACCGCGAGGGTCCGGCTGCGGGGGTCGAGGCTGGGCGCCACGGAGGCGACGGTGGCGGGGAACTCCTCGCCCGGATAGGCGGCGACCGAGATGGTGGCGGTCTGGCCCACCTCGACCTGCCGGAGCCGGGCCTCCTCGACGTTGATGACGACCTCGACCTCGGAGGAGATGAGGCTGACGATGGGGGTCGTCGGCGCGGCCATTGCACCCTGGGCGAGGAATCGCTGGGAGACGACGCCGTCGAAGGGCGCGGTGACAGTGGCGTCTTTGAGCTGGAGCTTCGCCGCGTCGAGCCCGGCCCTGGCCTGGTCGACTCCCGCCTGGGCGGCCTTCCGGTCGTTGTCGGTGAAAGGCTGCTTGACCAGGTCCACGCCCCGAGCCGCGGCGTCGGCGGCGGCCTGAGCCTGCGCCAGGTCGTGTTCGGTGACCGGCTTCTTCGCCAGCTCGAGCTGCTGCTTCGCCGCGTCGACGGCCGCCTGCGCCTGGGCTAGCAGCTCCGCCGTCGGCGCCGCGGTGAGGATCGACAGTTGGGCCTGAGCCTGGCTCACCGCGGTCTCGGCGGCGGCCACCTGGGCTTTGGCGGCGTCACAGGCGTACTGCGGAGTTCGGGGATTGCCGCAGACGCCGTCGCGGTTCGTCTGGGCGGCCCAGAGGCTGTTCCGGGACTGCTCGACCAGGAGCTTCGCGGCGTTGACCTGCTCGGGAGTCGCGCCCTTCTTCAGTTGCTCCAACCTGGCCTGGGCGCCGCTCAGGTTGGCCTCGGCCTGGGCGACGCTCTCGGCCCGGGCGGCGTTGCGCAGGCTGGCGACCTTCTCGGCGGCCGCCCGCGCGTTGGCCTCGGCCTGAGCCACGGCCGCCGCCCGCGGCCCCTCCTCGATGGTGGCGAGCCTGCTCTGCGCTGCCGCCAGCGCGGCCTCGGCCTGCGCGACCTGGATCTTGAGCATCGCCGAGTCGATCTCGGCGATGGCGTCTCCGGCCTTCACCGTGGTGCCCACGTCGACGTTCAGCTTCTCGATCCGGCCCGCCACCTTGGGCAGGACGTTCACCTGGGCCTTCGCCTGAATGTTGCCGGAGTAGGTGGAGGCCGGCGCGATGGTGCCCTTGACCACCTTCGCGACCCTCACCGGCGGCGCGATCTCGGCCGTGCGGGCGGCTGGAGCCGCCGGCTGGGTGGCGCACGCCGACGCGAGCGTCGCCAGGCCAAGTATGACCGCTGTGACACCCCTTCGCCACCTGGGTAACATCGTCAGTCTCCTCGTAGTTGTCAGCTATCGCCGGTCAGCCGGCGGCAGGTCGCCTTCGGCGGAGCCGGCCGGGGCTCCGCCGAGCTAGGTGTGCCGATATCACCGTCTGGGCGATCGCTGTCAGCTCCGGACCTGCCTGAGAGCTGACAACTGACGGCCGACCGCTCGCCAAGCGCCGCCGTGAGCAGCAAGTCCAGCGCTCGGGCGACGATGCGCAGCTCCTCCACGCTCAGCCGCCGCAGAGTCGCCGCCATCTGGTTGCGGCCGTGACTCTGCAGCCGCTCGACCAGCTCGCGGCCGGCGGGCGTCAGCCGGGCGACGACCAGGCGGCGGTCGCTCGGGTCTTCCTCCCGGCGCACGAGCCCGTGCTCGACCAGTCGGTCGACTATGCCGGTAATGGTGGGCAGGGTGACGCGCAGCGCGGCCGCGAGCTGCCCCATTCGGGCGCTGTGGGTCTCGCTGGCCTGAAGGAGGAGCAGAATCTTGAGCTGGCGTATGGTCAGCTCGACTCGGAGCCACGCGTCCGAGCTGCCAGCCTGGATGGCCTGGTAGATGCGCCGATCGGTGTTGAGGATCTCCCGAGTGAGCGCGGCGCGCTCGGCGTCGCTGTCCACCGCTCCCTCTCTGCGCGGAAGCTTAGCGTACTGCAAACTATTTGCGTCCGCCCATCTGCTTGCCTGACACAAACTATCCTATCACGCGGACGCGCGGCTGTCAACCACATGAAGCCGTCGCTGATGGGCCGACGGCTTGCCCGCTTGACGCTCCTCCGGGGCGTTGCTATCATGGCCCGTAGCCACCACGTTGCGCGCTCAGCGGCAAGCTATCGGCGGCGGGACCACAACCCCGAGGGGTCAGGCACTGATGGGTAGGTAGTGCCAGCGGAGGTCGGCCCTCGGCCCCCGAGCCTTGATCGCCGGCCGCCGATGGTCGGCCGCCAATCGCTCACTGTGTAGAATTGGAGGACCCCGTGAACGTAACTGACGTCAGGAAGGTCGCCGTTGTTGGCATGGGCCTGATGGGCCACGGCATCGCCCAGGTCTTCGCGCTGGGCGGCTACCCGGTGGCCATGTACGACGTGAGCCCGGAGCGGTGCCAGCAGGCCATGGCCGGCATCCGGGCCAACCTCCGGCTCTTCCAGGAGAAAGAGCTGGTCAGCGCGGCCGAGGCCGAGGCAGCGCTAGCTCGCCTGCGCCCCTGCGGGACGCTGGCCGACGCGGCGAAGGACGCCGACTTCGTCATGGAGGTCGTCTTCGAGGAGATCGAGGTGAAGAAAGCCGTCATGCGGCAGCTCGACGCCGCGGCTCCGGCCCACACCGTCTTCGCCTCCAACACCTCGGGCCTCGACGTCAACGCGTTCGGCCCCGCGACGAGCCGCCCGGATAAGGTCGTCGTCGCGCACTTCTGGAACCCGCCCCACATCTTGCCCCTCGTCGAGGTCGTCAAGGGCGAGCAGACCGCGCCGGAGACCGTCCAGCTTACCGTGGACATCCTGCGGAAGGTCGGCAAGTACCCGGTCGTGCTCAAGCGGCACATCGCCGGCTTCATCGGCAACCGGCTGCAGTACGCCATGTTCCGCGAGGCCGTCGGCCTGGTCCAGAAGGGCATCGCCACGCCCGAAGACGTGGACATGGTCGTCAAGCTGAGCCTGGGCCGCCGCTATACGACCGTCGGCCCCCTGGAGACGGCCGACATCAACGGGCTGGCTCTCTTCCACCAGATCTCGAAGTATCTGTACCTCGACCTGGACGACTCGAAGGGTCCGCACCCGGTGCACACGAAGCTCGTCGAGGAGGGCGCCAATGGCGTCAAGGCCGGCCGTGGCTTCCACGACTGGTCCGGCGGCAAGGCCGAGGCCGCGATCAAGCGGCGCGACGAGGAGCTGATCCGCTGGTTCAAGGTCGATCAAGCGGCGAGGAAGGGGTAGTGCGGTAGCCTGGGGCTACCCCGAGACTACCGCACGCGCTCGATCTGGCCCGGCGTGCTCCGGCACACCTCGTTCGTGACGCTGGGTGTGCTCCTCTGGTGATGTAGTATCAGGTCTGCCCGCCAGCTCTGCTCTGCAGCCAGCGGCGCACCAGCTCGGCGAACCGCGCGAGGTCGTCAAGGTGTTGCAGGTTGTCGTAGATCTCGTCCCAGTCCACGCTCACGTACTCGTGGACCAGCACGTTGCGAAGTCCCGCGATCGGCGCCAGTTTTCGGGCAAAGTCCGCAGGTAGCACACCCAGTTCGCCCATGCGGATTACCGCTTCGTAGTAGTCGCGCGGCTTCTGGGCCTTTTCCAAAGAGATGATCCGGTTGCTGATGTCGATGCAACACTGTGCGGCGATCTCGAGGTTTCGCTCGACGATGTCACGCAGATATGCGTCGGCGTCAAACTCGGCCCGTGTCTTCTGTGCGAGTGGTCTTAACCTGGCCAATCGTTCGCTCAGTTCGTCCAAGCGCCGCTCGATACCTGCGAACTCTGGCTGCATGCTCTCCACCTCGCAGAATATCCTGCCTGTGCGCGCGAAGTATCGGCAGATAGTCCCCGTAACGGCTCAGCACGCTGGCTTCGTACTCCACCCGCGTCGCCACGTCGCGCTGATAGAGCAGCTTGCCCTCAGCAATGACCGCATAGGCGAGCTCGATCGGCGCATGGTTGAGGAGAACCACGTCGACTCTCTCAGTCCCCAACAGGCGTACGAATTCGTGGGTCAATCGGGCGCGCAGCTCTGGTGTGTCGTGGCCGCGATCAACCAGCACGGCCAGATCGTAGTCGCTCAGCGGGCCGACGATGCCATCGGCGCGCGAGCCGAATAGGTAGACCAGGCTAACCTCAGGGACGCCAGCAAGAATGCTCTTTAGCTCATCTTCGTCGAACTGCTCGGTCATCTGGCCCTCGCCGGTGTCCTAGACTGCTATCTTGAGTGCATCTGCTCCACTTTTCGAGTATAGCACGCCCAGAGACGGGTTGGGTCGAGCGCTCGGCAGCCGCCAGGCTAGCCGGTCCTGGGGCGAAGGTGACAATGATGCCGCGAATGGGATATCATCTCATGGCAGCGAAACCTGAAAGGTGACCACTTGGCATCTACTATGATCCGTGCCGAAGGCCTGACTCGCCGCTTCGGGGACCTCGTCGCCGTCGACGGGCTCGACCTGCGGGTCGAGGAGGGCGAGCTGCTCGGACTGCTCGGGCCCAATGGCGCCGGCAAGACCACCACCGTCCGGATGCTCACCGGCCTCATCGTCCCGACACAGGGCCGGGCATTCGTCGGAGGTCACGAGGTCGGCCCGGGGGGCGACCGGGTCCGCCGCATCATCGGGCTGCTGACCGAGGCGCCGGGGCTCTACGAGAAGCTGAGCGCCTGGCGCAACCTCGACTTCTACGGGCGCCTCCACGACCTGCCCGACGACCTCCGGGAGCGCCAGGTGGAGCGGTATCTGCGACTCCTGGGCCTCTGGGACCGGCGCGCCGAGCCGGTCTCCGGCTTCTCCCGGGGGATGAAGCAGAAGCTCGCCATCGCCCGGGCGGTGCTCCACGAGCCGAAGGTCCTCTTCCTCGACGAGCCGACCAGTGGGCTCGACCCGGAGTCGGCGCACACGGTCCGCGACTTCGTCGCCGAGCTGCGCCAGGAGGGCCGGACCATCGTCCTCTGCACCCACAACCTCGACGAGGCCGACCGGCTCTGCGACCGGGTCGCCATCATCCGCCAGCGCCTCATCAGGATCGACACGCCGGAGAACCTCCGGACCCAACTCTACGGCCACCAGGTCGCCGTCGGCCTCCGGTGGGTGACGCCCGAGATCCTCGGCGCCGTCCGGAGGCTGCCGTTCGTCCGCCAGGCGTGCCAGGAGGAGTCCGGCCTCGTCGTCCGCCTGGCGAACCCGCCGGAGGAGACCCCGGCCCTGGTCCGGGCGCTGGTGGGGGCCGGCGCCGACGTGCAGTCCGTCGGCGAGGTGCGGGCCTCACTGGAGGAAGTGTACCTGAGCCTGGTGCGCGCGCAGCCGCCTGGCGGAGGGCCCGCGCTGGCGCCGGAAGCCGCCGGCCACGGCTCGGCCGGGTCGCCCGCGGCAGACGGAGCGGGCGACCCGCGGCGTTCGGGCGGCGAGGCTGCCCCGGGAGGGACGCGATGAGACGGCTGCTCGCCATCGTGGACAAGGAGTGGGCCGAGACTGTCCGGAACCGCCTGCTCCTGGTCACCGTGTTCGTGATGCCGGCGGTGTTCCTGGTGCTGCCCCTCGTGATGCTCTACGCGGTCCAGAGCGAGCCCGTCGAGCCGAGGGACGTCGCCCGCTTCGTCGAGTTGATGCCGCAGCTCGCCGGCCTCAGCCCGCTAGACGTCATGCAGATCGTCCTGCTGAACCAGTTCCTTCTCTTCTACCTGCTGATGCCGAGCGTCATCCCGATGACCGTGGCGGCCTTCTCGATCATCGGCGAGAAGCAGGCCCGGAGCCTGGAGCCACTTCTGGCGACGCCGGTGTCGACCGGGGAGATCCTGCTGGGCAAGGCCGTGGCCGCCATCGTCCCGGCCGTCGTCGTCACCTGGGTCTCATACGGCTTCTTCGTCGTCGTCAGCTACTTCATAGCCAGCCCGGTCGTCTGGCTGGCGGTCGTCAACTCGATGTGGCTGCTGGCGATTCTGGTCATCAGCCCGCTGCTCGCCGTGCTCTCGGTCTTCGTCGGCATCATCATCTCGTCCCGGGTCAACGACACCCGGATCGCCCAGCAGGTCGGCGGATTCCTCGTCCTGCCCATCGTCGGCATCGCCGTCGGCCAGACGGCCGGGGCGGTTCTCTTCAGCCTGGAGGCGTTCGCGGCGGCGGCGCTTGCCCTCGTCGCGGTCGACGCCGGGGTCTTCGCGCTCGGGGTCCGCCTCTTCCAGCGGGACCGAATACTGACGCGGTGGCGGTGAGGCGACGAGGAGCAGCCACAGATGGACACAGATTAGCACAGATGGTTGTAGCAGCTTGACCCGCATCCGTGCTCATCCGTGTGCATCTGTGTTCATCTGTGGTTCCGTTTCTCGCGGGTGAGGATGATCGGATGCTAGCCGCAGGCTACGTCGTCGCGCTGCTCGTCGACTTCGGGCTGCCGGTGGCGCTGGGGGTCTACCTCCACCGTCGCTTCGGCGTCTCCTGGCGGTTCTTTCTCTACGGTGCGCTCGTCTTCGCCGGCTTCCAGCTCTTCACCCGGATTCCGCTGGTCACCCTCCTCGGCGGCCTCGTCCGGCCGAGCCAGTTGCCGGCGGCCTACCAGTGGGCCTGGATCTCCGGGTTGGCGCTGACCGCGGGTATCTTCGAGGAGGTCGGGCGCTACGTCGGCTACCGCTGGCTGTTCGGCGCGAAGGAGCGCACCTGGGACCGCGCGCTCATGTTCGGCGTCGGCCACGGCGGGCTCGAGGCGATGGGCTTCGTCGGCCTCCAAGTGCTCAGCGCCCTGGTGACCGTCGTCGCGCTCTCCCGGGTCGACGTCGGACAGCTCAACCTACCGGAGGCGCAGGCCGCCCAGGTCCGGCAGCTCCTGGCGACGCCCTGGTGGATGCCCCTGGCCGGCGCCTTCGAGCGGGTCGGGGCGATGGCCATCCAGGTGTCGCTGGCGGTAGTCGTCCTCCAGGCCTTCGTCCAGGGCCGGCTGACCTGGCTCTGGGCCGCCATCGCCTACCACGCCCTGGTGGACTTCGCCAGCGTCGGGGCGGCCAGGCTGCTGACCCCGGCCGGACCTGTGGGTTTGAGTGCCGGGGGCGTCGTGGCCGTCGAGGGCGTCGTCGCGGTCTTCGCGCTCGTCTCCGTCTGGCTCATGTTCGCGCTCCGGCCTCGGCGCGAAGGCGGGGCGGCGGGCGGGTGAGCCAGGCGGGCAGAGGCCGGAAGGTGGCGCCGGGCCGGGGGCTCTCGTCGGCTCGCCCACCCGCAACTCACCCGCTGGCCTACACGCCGGGGACGGCTCGGCCGGCGACCTGCTTCGCCTCGTGTCCCCGGAAGACGGCGTAGTGATAGACGGTGCCGGCCAGCGTGAACAGCGCACTCCCCAGGAAGACGACCGTGTACCCCACGCCGACGATTAGCTGGCCCGCCATCAGGCTGGCGACGGCCCAGCCGACGTTCCAGCTTGCCGACCGGACCCCGGCCTGGGTGGCGCGCATCCGGGGCGGCATCAGCCCCATCGCGAAGGCGTTGTCCAGCGGCCAGGTCACGCTCATGAACCCGGCCCGCGCGACGTAGGTGAGGGCCCCCATCGACAGGCTGGGGAACAGCGGCGTGCAGACGAGGAAGGGCACCGTGATCGTCCGGAAGAGGGCGATGGCGCCGACCGTGCCGAGGCGCCGGGCGGCCGCCGGCCCGAGCAGGCTGGCCGGGACCATCAGCAGAGAGGCGATGGCGTAGATGACGCCGATCTCCTCGACGGAGGCGCCCAGTCGCTCCGAGAAGTAGACGTTGAAGAAGGGCACGATCAGCCCCGTGGCGAAGGCGATGAGCGTGACGGCCGCCGACAGGGCCACGAGCACCTGGCGCGCGGTGCGCTCGTCCAGCGGCACGACGGCCGGGGCGCCCGGCTTGCTCGCCGGGTGGTGGCGCCGGCCGAGCCGAGCGAGGAGCATCGGCGGCGCGCCGAGGAGGCAGACGAGGGCGCTGGCGAGGAGGGTCAGCCGATAGGCCGGCGTGCTCTCCGCGGCGCCGAGCCTAAGCAGCGCGGCGAACACGCCTGGCATGTAGCCGCTCGCCAGGCTGCCGAGGACGGAGGCGGCGGCCATCACCGCGAAGTTGGCGGAGAAGACCTGGAGCCGCTCGTCGTCGGCGGCGTTGTCCATCAGGAACGGCCCGCTCGGCACGAAGATGAGGGCGTTCGAGGCGCCGAGGACGACCCCGCCCACCACGATCAGGGCGGGATCGGTGGTGAGGCTCACCCCGACGGTGGCCAGCCCCATCAGGATGCTCGCCACGACCAGGCAGACCCGCGGACCGAACCGATTGCTCAGCAGGCCGGCCGGGATCGCCGATCCGCCGATGGCCGCCGTGTTGGCGAACGAGAAGAGGCCGATGTAGTCTTCCCTGAAGCCGAGGCTCGCCAGGTAGAGGTTGAAGACGAGGACGAAGATGCCCAGACCGGTGAAGACGAAGAACGTGTTTGCCATCAGGAGCCAGACGTTCGGGGTGAAACGCTGGCCCCAGCCGAGACGTGCTCTCAATCGCCACCAGCCCTGCCAGGGTCAGGAGCATTATACGCTCTGCCTTCGCGCTCTGCTACCCTACCAGGGGTAGTACACGTCCACGTACAGCCCGCGGGGCGAGAGCTTCGTCATCGCGTCGAAGACGTACTCGTCGGTCGGGCGGAGCAGGAACGAGCGCTGCGCCTGGACGCGCCGCATGCCCGGCAGTAGCTCGTCGAACGTCGGGCCGACCGGGTCGATCACCGTCTGGATCCGCAGGTTGGGAATCGTCAGCCAGCCGTCCCAGTGGTGGTGCGAGACCGAGTGGGTGTGCGTCAGCGCGTACTCGAACGCCTCGCAGAGCCGCCGGTCGCGCGGCAGGAAGAACTCGTCGTACATCTCCCGCGAGAAGAGGCAGGCGGCGTCGACGTTGAAGAAGACGACGCTGCCGGGCACGTAGAGGCCGGACGCGAACGTGCCACCGCGGAACTTCGGCAGCGCCTCCCAGTACGCCGTGTGCATCGCGATGAGGTTATCCGTGCAGACGTCGAGCACGCGCTTGGCCTCATCCGGCTCGTCGAGCAGGACCTCGATCATCCGCTGGTGGCCGAGCATTGCCGAGAACGTGTCGACGATGCCGCGCGTGCTCATCACGCCGATGGGATAGCGGCCGTCGGCCCACTCGGCGATGCGGCGCATCTGCCGCAGCAGCGCCTCGACCCACTCCCGGCCGGTGTCGTGGGTGATCGCCTTCGCCTGCTCCCAGCCGCCCGGCAGCGGCTCCAGCCAGAAGGTCGTCGTGGCGGCGTCGACCTTGCAGCGGCAGCCCATGATCGCCTCTGACATCGGTGGGAAGCCCACCGGCCCAGCGGCCCGGAAGACGTCCCCGGCGACGACCCCGCGCTCGGCGAAGTGCCTCTCCAGGCTGGCGATTGCCTCGTCCGGACCGGGCAGCGCGTCGAGGGTG
>Ga0315282_10012588_pt1 | contig 12915 bp, 12 predicted proteins | sample YL17G07_20_MG_FD_203693 | JGI IMG/M metagenome (GOLD analysis project Ga0315282, IMG submission 203693) | Sediment microbial communities from Yellowstone Lake, YNP, Wyoming, USA - YL17G07_20 | ecosystem: Environmental > Aquatic > Freshwater > Lake > Sediment | place: USA: Wyoming | collected... | reverse complement strand
CACACATATAAACTTTCCCAGCGCATCACCCCATCACCATGAACAAAAGAAGGTTGCATAAGAACAACTCAACCCAAAGATAGCAAAACTTTCACTAATAAATTGCACACACCACCCCAACGGCACATGAACCGAAAACGGCAGAAACCAATGTTGACCAGCAACTTCACTCCAAGGAAAAAGTTGAAAAAATATCCGAAGCCTAACATATGTCTTCATAGCCACAACAACAATCTTCATAATAGCTGCAGCCTACCTATCAACACACGCACATAGAAAAGTTTCAACTTCTTACTCAGCATCATCGAAAAACTCTACTCACCAAAAAGACGTAAAACAGCAATAGCGCGCGCGCTAGATTAGGGAAACTGGCGGCAGACATTGGAGCAACCATCGAGAATATAGAATTTTTACCTGGTAATCATTATGCTTTCCGTTAGAGTAGAAAACTGAGGCAATTTGAAATCGGAGTGCTTCACTTTCAAAGAGGGAATCGTGAAAACGGGGATTAGGGATTGAACGAAATATAAATAAATAGAGAAATGTTTGGTATTGTATTGACATCGAAGTTTCCTAAAAATAAGTAAGGAGACAATTTAATGAAGAGAGCGCTTATCACTGGAATAACTGGACAAGACGGTTCATATCTAGCGGAACTTTTGCTTTCTAAAGGTTATGAGGTGCATGGAATTATCAGAAGAGCGAGCACGTTTAATACTTCTAGGATTGATCACATCTATGTGGACCCTCATGATCCGAATGCAAGACTTTTCCTTTATTATGGCGATCTTGCAGATTCTGAGCAAATATCAAACATAATTTACAATATTAAACCAGATGAAGTTTATCATTTGGGTGCTCAAAGTCATGTCCGAGTAAGTTTTGATATTCCAGAATATACAGGAAACGTCACTGCATTGGGCACAATGAGGATTTTGGAAGCTATTAGAAGAAGCGGAAATAATGTTAAGTTTTATCAAGCGTCTAGTAGTGAGATGTTTGGGAATTCTCCTTCTCCTCAAAACGAAGAAACGCCTTTCAGGCCGAGGAGTCCTTATGCGATTGCGAAACTCTATGCGTATTGGGCAACCGTGAATTATAGGGAAGGCTACAAACTGTTTGCATGTAATGGGCTCTTGTTTAACCACGAATCTCCTAGAAGAGGTGAAACTTTTGTAACCAGAAAAATAACAAGAGCGATAGCGAACATTTTGACTAAGAAACAAAAAGTTCTTTATCTTGGGAATCTTGATGCAAAACGTGATTGGGGGTATGCACCAGAATATGTAGAGGTTATGTGGAAAATATTACAAATCAACCCCCCAGAAGATTTTGTCTTAGGGATAGGTGAAGCGCATTCGGTTAGAGAGTTTGTTGAACAAGCTTTCTCTTATGTCGATTTGCGATTTGAAAAATATGTAGAGATTGATCCGAGATATTTTAGACCCACTGAGACTGAAGAGTTGGTTGCTGATCCAAGTAAAGCTAGAAAAAAGTTAGCTTGGAATCCGAAGATTAGATTTAAGGAACTGATAAAAATAATGGTGGATGCGGATGTGCGCAGTGTGGGTTTAGAGCCACTTGGGGATGGAGATAAAATTCTAGAAAAGAAGTTTCCGAATAGATGGTGGAAGAGAGATTAGGATGGGATTTTGGACAGGTAAGAAAATTCTTGTGACTGGTGGCGCTGGTTTCTTAGGTTCTTTCGTAGTGGAAAAGCTGATCAACGAAAGAAACGTGGATACCGGAAATATTCGCATTCCACGAAGTAAAGACCTGAATCTGAGAGTATGGGAAAACTGTGTAAAAGCTGTTGAGGACATGGACATTGTTATTCACTTAGCAGCAAGAGTTGGCGGTATAGGATTCAATAAGAAATATCCAGCAACTTTGTTCTATGATAACGCCATAATGGGAATTCAGCTAATGGAAGCCGCCAGACAAGAAGGAGTTGAAAAATTTGTAGTAATAGGAACCGTGTGCGCGTACCCTAAATACACTTCGGTCCCCTTCAAAGAAGAAAATTTATGGAGTGGTTATCCAGAAGAAACCAACGCAGCTTATGGTATCGCTAAGAAGGTTCTATTAGTTCAAGTTCAAGCTTACAGAGAGCAATATGGTTTTAACGCCATCTATCTGTTACCAGTTAACTTGTATGGGCCGAGGGATAATTTTGACCCTGAACGTTCGCATGTGATAGCAGCGCTGATAAAGAAGATGGTGGATGCAAAATTAGATGGGAGAAACGAAGTTGTGGTTTGGGGTACGGGAAAAGCTTCAAGAGAGTTTCTTTATGTAGAAGATGCGGCCGAAGGTATTCTTCTGGCTACTGAGAAATATGATAAACCCGATCCTGTCAATTTGGGTAGTGGCAAGGAAGTCACAGTGCTTGAACTAGTAAGTGTATTAACGGAACTTACGGGTTATAAAGGGAAAATTGTGTGGGATAGTTCGATGCCTGACGGTCAACCACGGAGATGTCTTGAAACCAGTCGAGCTAAGAAAGAATTCGGGTTTGAGGCAAGGACTGATTTAAGAGAGGGGCTAAAGAGAACAATTGAATGGTACCTGAAAGCAAAGCTTACTACGGGCAGCTAGTATGAAAGTTGGGTTCGTGCTCTCTCAACCATTCGGTCACAGCATAGGAACTGACGTTAGAATACGTGGATTGGTAGAAGGACTTAGTAAATTAGGCGTTGAAGTTCATATAATTACACCATTTGTAGACGATTCTTCTATGTAGCGCGCACGCTAAAATATTCTAACTGCCTAAAAGTAACCAAGGATATAGACATTGTTTACAACCTAGCAGCTAACATGGGTGGGATTGGATTTATTACAAAAGTAGGAGCAGATGTCATACGTGATAACGTGTTGATTAACGCCAATATGTTAGAAGCCTGCAGAATAAACGATGTTAAGAAGTATTTCTTCAGCTCATCTGCTTGTGTATATCCAAACTACAAACAGATTACAGCCAATGTAACTCCATTAAAAGAGAGCGACGCTCACCCTGCTGATCCTAACAAATTCTATGGATGGGAAAAACTGTTTACTGAGAAGATGTGCGAAGGATATAGAGACGACTGTAACATGAACATAATGGTAGCTAGATATCATAATATCTACGGCCCATTAGGAACCTATGAAGGAGGAAGAGAAAAAGCTCCTGCCGCACTGTGTAGAAAAGTGGCATCAGCTGATGATCCAGGGGAAATAGTAATTTGGGGAGATGGAGAGCAAACAAGAAGTTTCCTTTATATTGATGAGTGTGTAGACGCTACAATCAGACTCGTAAGAAAGAGTATCCTAAACCTATCAACATAGGATCTGATAGACTAGTTACAATAAATGAGCTTGCTGATATTATCATAGAGATATCCGGTAAAGACATTACCAAGAAATATGACCTATCTAAGCCACAAGGAGTAAGAGGTAGAAATGCCGATCTCACTCTGGTTAAGAAAGTTTTAGGATGGAAACCTCGAATCTCGCTTGAAAAAGGATTAGAAACAACGTATAAGTGGATAAATAAAATGTTACATAAAGAACAATGAATTAAAACTTGTTCTTTGTTCACGCGTTATTCAAAGATTTTAGTCTTAATGCTTTCAATTTCTTCTATCATCATTCTTCGGCGGGTCTTACCGCCTCTTTGCTAGATCGTTCAGGGTTCCACTCCACATTCTGTGTCTATATGGAAATAGATAACTACCATTTCATTAACTGGAACGCGGTCTTTATAGATAGCCTTCTCCAAGGCGACAGATGTGTCAACTGTCAAGTCGTCTATCCAGAAGGAGATGGGCTTGCCTGTGTTGCTGTCCGAGACATAGAAGCCGATTCTATCGACCACGCTGAGATTGAAGTCATCCGTCTGAGACGTATAATCGCTTAGATTCACAGCGAATCTCTTCCAGCCTGTTGTGGCTGAATCTTCTCCTGCTTTTATCGACCAGAATGTTCTCGAGTTGCCGTTAGCATCCGTAAGGGTTATTGAAAATGAAGCAGACTGATTAGACTTTGCCCATACAGAAATTGATGAGTACTCGCTAAGATCCCACGTTCCATTCAAATCATATCTTACACCAAGATTGCCCCAAGAATCTATTTTGCCACATACTTTTAGGCTTGCATATCCCTCTTTCTTGGTGGATGTGTCAATATCTAAAGTTGCATCTTGCTCCGGCCACGGCGAGCCCCAATAACTCATCGAATCTGCTGGGTCATTTCCAATTAAGGCTTTGGCTCCATTGACCCGCCTCGGATCCACCTCAGGGAAGCTTATGTCGCCGCCTTGTTCAATTCTCTGGAAAATCCAGTTGGATGGGAAATTAGTGAAGTTGTATGATGTGTATCCGTGTGAGGCGTTGACGCTGAGATAGACGATTGACGGGTCTTTTGGGTCGATATATAGATACGTGCTATTTATCTTGGAGGCGGTGCCGTCTCTGATGACCGTTATTTCAGGGCCGTATGATACTTTGGTGAAATCGATTTGTGAGTTTGGTGGAATGACATAGATTCCGTCGCCTATGTAGAAAGGCTTGATGCAGTAGGGTATTTTGTCGTTATAGAAGTCTGGGGCGATGATGACTATGGGATGAGACATCAGACTCTCTACGCTCGTTATGTAGGAATCATGAACATACATAGGAGGCGGAGGCCCACTCCAATTCCCAATAAGCTCATTGTAAAAAAACGTTGAATAGTAATTCTCCATTTCAGAGATAGACGGATCAGAAGATTCTGGTTCTGAATGAATAAAGCGAAATAAATTCTCAATTTCCCCATAATAGGCGAAGTGCTCGCCCAATTCCGCTCCCACGTAGTTCCTATATATACTAGCAAACCAGTATGCAGGGTAGCCGTAGAAGACAAAGACCGGATTCGATAAATCGTTTTTTGCAAGGAACGCCTTTGTTTCTACAATTTTTTCATAGCTAGATCGCGGGATGTATGGGTTTAAAAACTCATTGTAATGCTGAAAAGCAACAAAAATAGAAGTTGCTGTCAGAGAAAATGCAAGGATAGATAATAATAGCGGGCGAAAAGCGACTCGTATTAAATGTTTCTTTGAAGATGAAGCTATTTTAAAATGCAAGCTCTTTATGAACTCATTGCAGGCTGAGATAGCTAAAGCCAAGAGTACAGAGAAAGGCATAATGAATAATGCACGTATTGCAAAGTCGGAAGGAAAGGGTGTTATTCTAAGCCCGATTAAAGCTACTATCAGAATAATTACAAAACACCAGGAAAAAACGAGTTTAGCCAACTCGTCTTTTCGCAACCTTGACCTGTAGAAAAAGTATGTGGCTAGAATCAAAAAACCGAGAAGTATCCACGAACCTCCACCCCATAAAAATATCTGATCAAAAGTAAGTTCATGCGTAGGAAAGACGACGATCGTGGACATGTAACCAAAAAAATACGCGGGGAACAATGATAATAAGATAGCCACAGGAACTGCACAAGCAAATGTGAGCATTAGTAATTTCTTTATTTTCCGAGTTAAGAGTCCATACAGCACGAGACACAATGACAATACAAAATAAGTTTCAAATTGCGTTCCGGCTATTACAAAGAGAATAAGAATGAAAGATAAATATCTCTTATTTAGGAATGACTGCTCATCATCAAGACTGGGAACCAGCATGAGTACTATCATACTCATCGGTAAGGCCATAAGATTTCTATTAAGATCGGCAAGAAGCCTCAAAACATTTACCGAAGCAACCGTTAGGAAAGCAGCTAAACCGGCAATGTGAACGTTTTTGCCGATTTTGAACACTATTGCCGAGTTTGCACCTATAAGAAGCGTACAAAATACTAAAGGCAGTATCCTTTCTACAATTACAACGTCTCCACTTAGATAACCAAAGAACGCCAATAGCTGCACGTATAACTGGGGGTAACTCCAACCCTGAATCATAATCATCGGGCCTTTTGCAATAACCTGCTTCGCCATCCACACGTATGCAGGGGAATCCCATCCTAGTAGGAGCCGTGTTCCAAATATGTTATATCTGTAATACTGTAATGCCACTAATAGTATTAAGATGCTGCATGATGAAATGAGGTAGCCAAAAAGGAAGGGATTACCTCTGTATAGAATAGAGCGAACCCACTTTGACAAACTTTTACACCTTATTTGAAAAAATTGTTTTTTGCTTATCATTTCTTCTCAACTCCACATGCACTTCTTTTCTTTATCAGGTTTATGTAAGGTTTTAACAATGATTCCCACGAGTATCGTTTGGCCACTTCAATTCCCCTTAGAACTATATCAAAATAGTCATTAGGGGACTCTAAGCATTTAGCAATAATCTCGGTCATTTCTTCTGCGTCTTTTGCTTCAAGATATTCTCGGCCGTTGGCTAGACCGCCAATTCCCACAATTCCTTGGGTTCCTGAAACTACGAGAAGGCCATGCGCAAAATATTCCAACGGTTTAATCTTCTGGCTAAAGCTTTTGGTGTCATCGAAGAACGGTAGCAGACCTATAAAAGAGTTAAGGTAAATTTTCTGGAGAACCTCCTCCGAAACGAACCCTCTGAATCTGACTAAACCCCTCTGAACAACCTCTTCATCTAAAAACTTTCCTGCAGATTCAAGTGGTCCTCCAACAATTTCAACACTAAAGTTGATTCCACGTTTCATTAAGCTCTTGGCTATTTTTATTATGTTCGCAATGGCAATCAGATTTTGATCAAAAGTTAGGGATCCGACAAACACCATTCTTCTTACAGTTTTCTTTTCGAGCTTTATTTTAGGCTTAATATAAAAAACTCCATGTGGAATGTGAAGTACTTGTTCAGACCGTACGTATTTCCTCAAAAAGGTGTTCCAAAACGCAGGGTAAGTTATTATCACATCGGTTAACTGCACAGTCATAAAATCAAACAGTGCTATGATCCATGCAAAAGGTTTAACCATTCGCTGGTACATAGGCATAAAATCGTCTCCTACGATCATATGATTCCTTAGTAGCGGTTTCAAAAATAGAACAGATGGAGCAGAGCCTGTGCCTACATACTGAATTATTTTATAACTCTTAGACATTCTAATGATTTTCGGTAGAGCACCTAAAGTGAACAAGGCTAAGGCGATAAGTCTTGTCGTTGATAGATCGTGGCGTAGTTTTCTCAGAATGCGTAGATCAATGTAATATACGTTTCGTGACTGTTCTGCAGGGGGTGACGAGCTTCTCTGGAAAAGAGGACAGATAACACATGCTTTTATTTTGTTACTTTCAAGTACGGAAAGAAATCCTTCAATTCTTCGTGAGGCCCCAGAGTAGAAAGGATAATCAAGGCATGATATGATCATGACGCCCGAATGACAATTAGACATTTCCAAACCACCAAGATTTCTAAGTTAAGTGAATTTTTTGCATCACCACTTCAACGATAAAATATCTTGGCACACTTATGGTTAGCTTTGTCCTCAGGGTGCTAACAAAGTCTGTAATGGCTAATATCTCAAGAATCTTGTTCGGGAAGAGTCTATATAGAATACTTAAAAAGGCTGTTGGCAAAGATAACTTGAACGGATAAATGACAGAAGCCCTCGTAACAAATCCATAAGATTTGATAAGTTGTAATACCTCCTGCCCTGAGTCATATTCCCTGATGTGGTCTGAAGCCAACAGTGATCGACCTTCTTCATCCTTATAGAAGTAATTTGCCTCTTCTCCTCGCACGACCGTAGTGAGTACCAAAAACCCTCCATCTTTTAGTACCCGCGAAACTTCACGTAACAACGTCTCATCATCCACGTGTTCTATGACCATTGTCGAAAACACTATGTTGAAAGTTTCATTTGCAAAGGGCGTATGTAAAGCGTCCCCACGTATAAATTCGCCTTGCGCCCTAAGTAAAGCCATCTCGCAACGTCTTCTTTGCATTTCCAATCCCACTGCAATAGTATTTGGTTTCATTTGCTTACCTATATTATAGATTAAAGTCCCTGTCCCGCAACCAACATCTAGTATCACTGCAGCACTTTTGACTAAAGGAGATATAAAATTCCATATGCTACGCGAAAGTACCAGATTCAGTTCCTTCCCAAAGAAGAGCAGGTTCCGATAATCGTTTCGTTTGGAAAGAAACCTTTGCCAGAGGGACATTCTGAACACCTAATCAGTCCGTATAACCTTATTTCAATCAGTAATTAACCTTAGTATGAAATCATTTAGGCTACGCATTGCTTTTTCCTCACTAAACATATCTACCGCTAACTGTCTAGCGTTTCTCCTCATACGACAAAGGCTTTCCTTGTTCTTCATAGCTTGAACTATTGCTTTAGTTACTAGTTGATGATTAGAGAAGTTCACTTCAAATCCGCAGTCATGTTTTGCAGTAAGTTCTCCAATGAAACTGCTAGCCGCAACAAGTACTGGAACACCACATGCCAAATATTCCGCCCATTTGATGGGCATTCCAACGTATAATGCGACACTATTCGGGTATGTAATCGGCACTAACGCAAGATCGGATTCATGAATTATATTCCGTATCGTGTCTCTAGACAATTTTGGCAGGAACGCAACGTTATCTAAAGACAACTCCTTAGCTAAGCTGACCACTTTATCTTTTTCTTCACCTTCCCCGATAATTACAAAGAGAACATCATGATTGGCTATGTTTCTTATTTCTTGTGCCACATAAACGATATTCTCAAGATTTTGATACACCCCAATATTCCCTGAATAAAGAATCACGAATTTATCGCTGATGTCTCTATGCAATAGGCTTTCCAAAGTTGCTTTGCAACTTTCTACATGAGGAGGACAATTAAACTTTTCCGTATCCGCAGTATTATAAACCACAACCGCAGGCTTGCTAAATTCATAACGCTTTTGAAATATCATCAACGCACGTTCATTGTACACAGAAACACCATCTGGGCTATTCTTGAAAAGTGTAATGTTGACAGAGTAACCGATAATCTGAAGCAAATAATTTAGGAAACGATTTGGCAAGGTGATAGCTTCAGGCCACAAATCAGAGAGATCTGCTATCAACTTGAAAGACCGCAGCTTCTTCGCCACGGATGCCACAAAATCTATGGCAGGATGAGGATATGCAGAAATAACGGCTTTAACATTTTTCAGCTTAATCAAAGCGAAAAACGCCAAAATGGAATACCAAGTGAACAGGATTAGTCTATTAACAAAACCTCTATACGGAATTGGAGGAATGGGCAACCTAGTTACTGAGATACAATGATCTTTCCATTCCTTGTAGTATTGCGAATAATTCAGTTTACCATTGGGATATCTCGGTTCGGAAGCTATCACATGAACCGAGTATTTTTTGGATAAAGCTTTAGCTACGTTGTATGCTCTTGATGACATACCTCCAAAATCGGGAGGATATAGCATCGATAGAATAACTACATCAATAGGTTTGTCAAGCATATGATTCACCAAGCGTAAAGATCATTTTGTGTTTTAGGTTAAATAATTTTTCTACTAACTTACTGCATCAGTTCTTCAAGACTAGCTACATGACTGCTCCAACTATATTCACTACATCTCTTCCAAATCTCATAGCCCATCTTATGTAATACATCTTCGTCACTAAACCTCGAAATCGCATCAACATAGCTCTTAACATTGTTTTCGATAACTTTGAAACCATGCACTCCGGAATCAAACATTTCCCACAGTTCTGATTGAAATGGTGCAATTATGGGCACACCTTGCGAAGCTGCCTCAAGAGCAGATTTATACAGTGTACTGGATCCCGCAGGCTGTATGAAACACACCGCTTTCCGATAGAGTTCGGTAAGTTCTTGATCCCCTAGATTCCTAGCTATAATTACCTTTTTTTGCAGTCCTTGTTTGTAAACTGAAAATTTGAACTGCTCATAGAGCGATTTGTCTTGCCATTTCCCTGCTACAATTAACCTTAAATCAGTTTTATCAAGAGCTCCCATCACATCTAGCAGAAATAAAGGATTCCTTTGCGGTTCCCAACTAGTTATTGAAATCATGTAGTCCCCTTTACTATGGGAAAATGTGGAGGATGGTTGACAACCAAAACGTAAAAGGACAGAATCGACGCCAAAGAGTTTTTTCCAAATGAGAGCAGCCCCTCGAGTAGCACACAAAATTATGTCAGCTTTCCGGATCACAGATTCTTCAAACAGTCTTACAAACTGGACAATAGCAACATTTACTTTAGGGTTGACTATCCTCATCATAATGTAGATTGGCATATCAAATAAGTAAAGAACCTTCTTTAGTTCGTGCGACGAATAAAGATTAAACATCTGAAGAGGAGACAAAGTAGAATAACTGAGCAAAGAGTCCAAGCGTATCTTGAATAGTTTCTTACTCATACACCACCCCGAAACCAGCATTGCTCCTAGGTCAACATCAATCACCCCACCTTCAACATATCTTAGAGATTTAGTGAAGAAGTCCAGTGCACGTGTTACTATAGGCACTGACTGTAACGCCAAGTAGTTAATATTCTGAGGTAATCCACCAAGTAAACGTGCCGTTGCGTCAAGATTACGTTTTTGCACCACAAAATAAACATGATGACCTCGTTCTGCTAAACCCCGAGCTTGTTCAAGACCAGCTTTAAATGGACTACGCAGACGAGGAGGCTCAGAAAGTATTCCGATTCTCACATAAAGTCACCAATGTGACGTGCGCGCGCTTGTGTCAACTACTATTACAAAGTTTCCTTGTAAATACAGTTGTCTTGCTAGGTGGCTGCCTATGAATCCGGCTCCCCCAGTCACCAACACTTTCCTCAATTTTTTATCCCCTTCATCAAGGTAAAGACCCTCGAAAATCAAAAAATCTTAGTTGCAGAAGGTGAAGTAAATTCTTAATTCCATCCATTGCTGTCGTGATCTTGGATTTTCCAACTCTCTTTCTATACTTAACTGGAATCTCCGCACATTTACAGCATTTGAAAGCACGAATCTTAATTTCCTCAGAAAATGCCATCCCATCACTCTCCGGCAAAATACGGTCAAGCGCATCCCTCCTAATCACCCACATACCAGACTGAGAATCCCTCAACCTCACCCCGAAAAGAAGCCTAACCGCTGTACTCAATATCCAATTGCCCAACCTATGCATCCAACTCATCGCTTCCGTCTCCATAAACTCTAACCTGTTCGCTGTAACAAAATCAAGATCCTTCTCAATCATAGTTCTCACCAACATCGGAACAGCAGAAGCAGGATAAGTATGATCACCATCCAATGCCACCAAAATATCTCCCTTGCTAGCTCTAAACCCTGTCTTATACGCTCTGCCATAGCCTCTACGAGGTTCAACAATAACTCTCGCTCCAAGCTGTTCAGCTTTCTCCTTCGTCCGATCACTTGACCCCCCATCAACCACTGTTACCTCACACGCAAAACCCATTGCCTCCAATGTTCTAAGCGGCAACTCAGAAAGAGTCGAAACAATACCATCCTCCTCATTAATCGTCGGAATTATCACACTCAACCGACAAGGGTTTGTATCCAACAGCTTCTCCTCCTTATCTTCAACTCGCAACTTACACAAACGCGCATGCTAACCTTACCACACGCTTCTGTATGTCCATACGCTTTATATAAAAATCTTCTGTAGGAATGCGAACTCGAACCAAAACCATAAGCACACAAATATATGTCAAGACTTCTCACACATCACTTTCTATATGAAAAAATAACGCTTAACAAAGTCTTCCAGAAAATTATCAAACCATCCACAAAAACATTCACCTTAGAAGACCTCAAAGCATCCCTAACAGTAATGGGGACCTCAACAAAACGACACCCATCACCAATAGCCTTAACCAGCATCTCAGACTCAATCTCAAACCTCCTCGAAGAAAGCGCCATCCCCCTAACCAAATCAGCCCTGAAAACCCGAAAACCACACTGCGAATCAACAACCTTCCTCCCAGCAAACAAAGAAATGAAATAACTAAAAATCAAGTTACCCAACATCCGAAACTTAACCATCGGAGAACCCCCAAAACTAAAGACACGTAACCCAATTGACAAATCAAAACCACCATTGATAATAGGCTTTAACAAACGAGGAATTTCCTCAGGTCGATGAGAGCCATCCGCATCCAAAGTCACTATCACATCCCCCCTACAAGCACGAAACCCCATCCTAAGTGCCACCCCCTTACCCATTCTACACCCGTTCCTAATCACCCTAGCACCACACCTCTTACTGACAAAAGCAGTGTCATCATCAGACCCGTCATCTACTACTATAACCTCGTATGTAAGACCTAACTCTTCAAGCACCCCACAAGCACGCTCAACCACCATACCGACCGTTTGCTCCTCATTAAACGCAGGAATAACCACAGACACCAAAACGCTGTCTGAATTCCTCCAATTTTTCATACGCAAATGCAACCTTTAGCTTTCATATCCTTCTTGTTCCATTTAAATAATTTATCTACGCAGACGCTTGACTATCATATATCTTTAACCAAATTAACATGATATCAAGGAATTTAAGCGGAAAGAAGAAATGCACATGAAGGCGTCGCCTCGAAAGCTATGTGTCCAGGATTCGCTTATTCAACAAAACTCAGTGGCCGAGGTTGCAAAGAGTCGGACAATCAAAGTCATTTATTCAAAACAATTCAAATTTTTGATAGTATCCTCGCAGCAATTCTAATAGCTTCCTCACTTTTGTATTTCGGTTTCCAACCATGTTTACGTAACTTTTCAGTTGAAAGATGCATGAACTTAACATCTCCTCTCCACCCTCTGCCTCCTTCAACCCTACTTGAATAAACGAACTTTACATCCTTCAAATTCATTTCCTCTACCACAATTTCAGCAATCCTATTCACATCGACTTGATCAAGCGAACCCACATTGTAAACGTCAACTCGATTGTCGCCATCCAAAAAGGCATTAAGAGCACAA